>Ga0247825_10001044_pt1 | contig 18046 bp, 19 predicted proteins | sample 13C_Vanillin_Day_FD_194413 | JGI IMG/M metagenome (GOLD analysis project Ga0247825, IMG submission 194413) | Soil microbial communities from agricultural site in Penn Yan, New York, United States - 13C_Vanillin_Day48 | ecosystem: Environmental > Terrestrial > Soil > Agricultural land | place... | reverse complement strand
GTCGAACACTTCCGCCGGGATGCCGAACTCGGTCTCGACGCGAGCGCTTGTCTGCAGCACGGAGGCCACCTCGTCGCGTGCCAGCGCTGAAGTCGACGGCCCGACTGCGTCGCGTACCGACATGGCATTCAGCCAGAAATGCCGGTTGGGTTCGAGGTCGACGTACAGGCAGCCGCCAGGGCGAAGGACGCGATGCGCCTCGACCAGCACGGGATCGAGATCCTGCAGGTGGTGGAAAAAAGAGTAGGCCGAGACGATGTCAAAACTGCCGGCCCCGAAGGGGAGGCGGGCTGCGTCGGCCGTGTACACCTGCACGTTCGGCCGGGACGGCACGCGCGCCAGCATCGCCGGCGTCAGATCGATGCCCCTGACTTCGTCGAACTGATCGGCGGCGAGGTCGATGATGAAGCCGGTGCCACATCCGATATCGAGCAGCCGGCCGCCAAACTCGGCGCGCAGTTCCTGGAGGCGGGCGCGGACCCTCGCCTTGTTTTCGGGGCGGAAGTGCGGTTCACGCTCGTTGTACTCCGCCGCCATCCGCGAGTGGACGAGGATATTGGCCTCACGAACGTCCATGTCCGGACCTTTCCAGATTCACCGTCTCGTCGATCACATAGCGGGGTCGCGCGAGCACTTCCTTGAAGATCCTGAATATGTAGAGGCCGAGCACACCCAGCGCCAGCATGATCGTGCCCCCGAGGAAGGTGATCAACAGCACGACCATCGTCAGTCCCTGAGGGAGACTTCGTCCGCCGAGCAGATACTGCAGCAACACGATGCCGCCGTACAGAAGCGGTCCGACAATCAACAGCACGCCGGCCGACGCGAACAGCTTCGGCGCCAGGTCCGAATAGGTGACCAGTGAATTCACGGCAAGGCGCAGTCGTTTCAGGAATGTGTACGAGCTTCGTCCGGGGCGCACCCCTCGCGCGACTGGCACGATGACGTACTGGAAGCCCACATAGAACATCAGCGGCCCATACAGCACGTCGCGTTCAGGAAAGACCCTGAGTGCATCGCGGACCTTGCGGGTAAACGCCCGGAATGTTCCGAGCTGGCGCGGCACGGTGACGCCGATCGTGCGCGAAAAGACCTGGTGGTACGCATCGGAGGTGAGGCTCCGCGCCGTCGTCGGCCCTTCGAGCTTGGTGGTGTATACGATGTCGCAGCCCCGTTCCTGAAGGGTCGCGACCAGCATCGGGATGTTCTCGGGCTGATCCTCGAGATCCGCGTCCATCAGGACCAGGACATCGCCGTCTGCGTGATCGAGAGCGGCAGCGATAGCCGGGTGCTGCCCGAAGTTTCGCGAGAAGCTGATGACCTTGAGCCGCGAATCAGCAGCTGCCTGAGCCTTGAGCAACGCCAGAGAGCGGTCGCGGCTGCCGTCGTCAACGACGACGGCCTCGTAGTCAAATCCGTCAAGGGCCGTTCGGAGCCGTTCGACGAGCTGATCGATAGTGGTCTCGTTGTTGTAGACCGGAACGAGAATCGACAGACGTGGCGCTGCAGACGGCACGGTATCAGCGGGCCGGCTGTCGATAAGACCGCTGCTCGGGTGGCAGGTAATACTCCTCCAGCGACGCGGGCGGCTGAGCGAAGAATCCGAGCTTCTGCCGCACTCGATCGCTGACGCCCGTGAGATCCATTCCGGCCATCGCCCTGGGGATGTCAATCCGCTGCTTCATATAGGGACGGCACGCATTGATCGTGAGCGCATGACGCCAGCGCGATGTCCTGTTGGCGGCGCCTGCATGCCACAGCCGAGCGTTGAAGAAGAATACGGCGCCCGCCCGGGCGATCACGCGACGGCCCCTTCCGTAGAACTCTTCCTCACTTGGCATGTCGGGCTGTTCCTGCGACCCGGGCAGAAACCAGGTGGCGCCGTTGTCCTCCGTGAAGTCGTCGAGAAGAATCGTCGCGCCCATGTTGGTGACATAGCCGGGAATGATTCGTGGAGAGTCAACGTGTATACGGACCGAGTAGTTGCCGCCGCCGGGTGGCATCGACGAGGAGGTGTAGGCGTAGACGATCCACTCCTCACCGAGGACGGCGCTGAACGGAGCGACCAGCCGGTCGTTGTCGAACAGATCCAGGAAGCTTCCGCCGTGCAACGCGCACAACATGACCATACCGTAATCGCGCTTCGCCTGCGGACCGTAGCGGCCGGTGTCGACGGCAATCGCCTGCGCGAGCTCGCTCCTGGCCCGATCGATGAACGCAGGTTCCAGAACGTCCGGCAGTATCACGTACCCATCGGCGGCGATGCGCGCGCGAATCTCTTCAGCGGTCACGGCCAGCTTCCAGAACAGGCCCGTCGTTCGGGGCTGATACCGTCACAGCCGGAGTGCGAAAGCCCCAGATGTAGCGGGGGGCATCGTCGCCGCAATTCATCAACAGGTCGACGATGCTCAGATTCGGGGCAAAGGCTCCGTGGAGCTGCGGATACTCCGGGTAGCTGCTGTAGTCCTTCCAGTGCACGCGGACGCCATGACGCGCGTAGGATTCAGCGTCGAGATAGGCCTGCGCGGATGGACCGCTGACGTAATCCGTCGCGCCGAGACGCTGCAGGAGCTGGAGCAAGCGCTGGCTTCCCTTGCCGGATAGGTCATAGTCCCGCGAGTCCAGAAACGGTGTGCGAATACCAAGAATATCGGTCGCGATAGCCCGGGTCATCGTCTGATTCAGCACCGACAGCGATTCCCATGTCCGCGCATAAAAGCTTCTGAAGAAGTCACCATAACGAGCAAACCCCGGAGCTCCTTGATAGGACTGCTCGATCGTCATCCAGTGCTTTCGCGTCCAGCTTCGATCGCGAATATCGACGTCGCAGATCCTTCGGTCATTCTGGTTGCCCACTGGAATCGTCAGCCACACCACGCCGTTCGCCGTCTTGACGCGATTCCGGTTGCGCCAGTCGTTCACGGTGTACTGGACGTCGTCGTAGAAGACGAAGACGTCGGCATCGTGGATGATGTCGAAATAGCCGCGCCACGGAATGTAGTTCGATTGTATGACCGCGACCTTCATGCTGGTCGATTCTACGATCTCGTACGGGACTTCACAGCCGCGCGCGTTTCCCGATCGACCTCGCGGCGGCGGATCGTCTCCCGCTTGTCGTGTGCCTGCTTGCCCTTGGCCAGGGCGACGAGCGCTTTGACGCGTCCGTTCTTGAAATAGAGCTCGAGCGGGACGAGCGTCAGACCTTTCTCGGCGACGCGCCCCACCATTTTGCGAATCTCCTCGCGCCGCAGCAGGAGCTTCCGCTGGCGCATCTCTGCGTGGTCGGAGGAACCGCGGTGGCTGTAGGGGCTGATGTGGACGTTCATCATCCACACCTCGCCGTTCTCGATGCGCGCATAGCTGTCGCGCAGGTTCACGCGACCCTCGCGAATCGATTTCACCTCGGTCCCGAGGAGCGCGATCCCCGCCTCCCACGTGTCGAGAATGTGGTAGTCGTGCCGGGCCTTCCGGTTTTCGGCGATGGTGCGCTGCGCCTTCTCGCGCTCGGTCTTTGGGCCGGCCATCGCTTGCAATATACACGGACGCGATGGCCACAGCCGTTCTTTACCGGACGCAGAATTCGTCGGTGCAGCGGCCCTGGCGCGTGCGGTTCGCCGCAATGTGCCGGTAGATCGCGTGACCGATCTGCCGCAGGCCGGGCAGGCTGGCGATGATGAAGAACGGCCACAGGAGCGGCACGACGCGTGCGATCCGCAGCACGCCGTCGAAGCCGCCATGTCGACCGGATGGCTCGACGACGTACATCTCGCGCATGATTTCGGCTTCGGTCAGGCCGGGGGCAAGCCGCTCGCGCCGGGCGGCGTCTGTCGCGTCGGCAAACGTCAAGCGGTGCAGCCAGTCGAAGCGATGCAGCCGCCGGACCGTTTTCCGGCACATGGGGCAGCCGCCGTCGAACAGTACCAGCACGAGGAGATTGTACTAACGCCCGGCCACCGCCAGCCGCGCGGCCAGCAGCGTCGCGGCAATCATGCTCGACGGATCGGCGACACCCTTGCCGGCGATGTCGAACGCCGTGCCGTGATCGACCGACGTGCGGATGATCGGCAGCCCGAGCGTCACGTTCACCGATTCGCCAAACGCCAGCAGCTTCACCGGAATCAGACCCTGGTCGTGGTAGCAGGCGATCACCGCGTCGAACTCGCCGCGCGACGCGCGGACAAAGACCGTGTCGCCGGGATATGGACCGCTGATATCCACACCACGCCGCTTGGCGGCCTCGACTGCCGGCTTCAGCACGCGGTCGTCCTCGTCGCCGAGAAGCCCGGCTTCGCCAGCGTGCGGATTGAGCCCTGCCAGTGCGAGCCGCGGCACCGAAACGCCGAACCGGGGCAGCGCGCCAGCGGTCAGGTCGATGATTCCGTGCAGCAGATCCGCCGTTATCATCCGCGGCACCTCGGCCAGCGGAACGTGCACGGTCGCCAGCACGACCTTCAGAGGATCCGACCAGAACATCATGGCCACGCGCGGGCTGCCGGTAAGGTGCGCCAGCAGATCCGTGTGACCCTTCCACGGCAGCCCGGCCGCCGCAAACGCGAGCTTGTTGACCGGCGCCGTTGCGATACCGGCAACCGTTCCGCTCTGCGCGTCGCGCACCGCCTCGCAGACCGCGTCGTACGCCGCCCGGCCGGCGTCCGCCGACAGGACGCCGGGCGCAAAGCCCTGCGCGGAACGCGGACCATAGATGACGGGCTCACACGCGGCAAGAACGCGGGAATCGGCGGCCGCTCTGGCAGCGATCTCGGGCCCGATGCCGGCTGGATCGCCGGCCGTTATCGCAATGCGAGGTCTCACGCGCCGGTCATCTCACAGCTGCAGGACGAGCCAATCGGCGACGATCTTCGGGCTCACATTACTCTTGAGCGCCACAAGCGCCTCATCAACAGACGCGTACGCACGAACCGTCCGATCGCTGTCGTACGATCGGGCGAGTACGCGCAACTGGGGCGCAAGGTCCGCGTTGGCCAGCACCGCGGCGTCGCCCTGCGCGCCAACCAGGCCGATGTCCCGCAGCAGCGAGGCCAGCGCGCGCAGGCACGCCGCCAGCCGCTCGCGCTCCGCGCCGCTGGTTTTGCCGCCGGTCGATGGCGTGACCTCCCTCGCCAGATCGATGCGCCGGCCCGGGTCGGCCTGCCGCACGGCCTGCTCGAGCACCCGGTGCGCCATCGCGCGCGCCTCGGTGACGTCGTCTGACAACGCGGACAGCGCACGGCCGATGCTGCCGTCCGCGTCAACCGCCGCCGCCCGCGCTTCGGTTTCATCGTATTTATGGTCGCGCATCAACGCTTCGGTAATCTCGGCGGCAGACAGCTCGCCGAATCGCAGACGCTGGCATCGCGACAACACCGTCGGCAGGAGCGCATCCGGCATCGCCGACACGAGGATGAAGATGGACGCCTGCGGCGGTTCCTCCAGCGTCTTCAACAGCGCATTCTGCGCCGCGTCCACCATGGCGTCCGCGTCGTCGATGATCACGACCCGCCGCCGCCCCTCGAACGGCCGGTAGCCGGCGCGATCGACGACGTCGCGCACCTGCTCGATCTTGATCGAGCCGAGGTCCCCAGCCTCGACGATCAGCACGTCGGGATGGACGCCCCGGGCAATACGCCGGCACGACGCGCACTCGCCGCATGCGTCGCGCGGCAACGGCGGCGCGTCGAGCGTTGCCTGACAGTTGATCGTCTCGGCGACGGCGACGGCCGTGCGCCGCTTGCCAACACCGTGGGGGCCGGCGAACAACAGCGACGGCGGCAGCGTCTCGTGCGCAATCGCGCGCGACAGCAGGGTGACGAGACGCCGGTGCCCGATGACTTCTCTGAACGGCATATCAGTCAGGCCGGTGACGTTCGAAATACGCAGCAAGCCGCCGCATTGCCTCGGTCACGTCAGCAGTACCGACGGCGCCGTACGACAGCCTCAGATGGCCCTCGCCGCTCTCGCCGAAGGCCGCGCCGGGAATCGTCACGACGTGCGCCTCTTCCAGCACCGACTCGGCAAGGGCCGTGGAATCACGGCAGCCATCGACGCGAACGAACCCGAAAAACCCGGCATTGGTCGGGGTCCAATGCAGCTGCGGAATCGCCCTTACGCCTCCGGCGAGCGCCGCACGCCGCTCGAGCAGGTCAGCATGAAACGACGCCGGGTAGTCCCAATCCTCCGACACGGCGCCGAGCGCGGCCATCTGCGAAATCACCGGCGCGCAGATGATCATCGCATCCTGAATCTTGACCGCCTGGGCGCACACCGATGCGTCCGCAACCAGGAATCCAACGCGCCATCCCATCATCCCGAAGGACTTGGAAAACGTCCCGACGACGACGACGTTCCGGCGCCACTCCGGCGCCGACGCGGCGCTCCAGTGATCGCCCCCGTACACGAACTGCATGTACGTTTCGTCGCTGAGGACGACGATGTCGCGCCGGGCCAGCTCGTCAACGATTCGTCGTCCCTCAGCAGGATCGAGCACGGCACCGGCCGGATTGCTTGGGCTGCACAACACCACCGCCCGCGTCCGGCGGCCAAGGTGCGGCTCGATATCCGCCCATCGCACGGAGAACGTTGCACGGTCCGTGACGGGCGCTTCGATTGGAATCGCACCCAGCGCGGCGACGGCCATCTGATGGTTCGTGAAATACGGCGCTGGCAGCACCACCTCGTCGCCCGGATCGACGAGCGTCGTCAACGCCAGCGTGAAGGCGTGATTCGCTCCGGCGGTGATCATGATGTCGTCCGCGGACGCTGTGATGCCGAACACCCGCAGACGGTCCGCGAGCGCACTCCGCAGTGCCGGCATTCCTGGATCGGTCGAGTAGATGTTGACCTCAGGTGTCGCCAGCGCTGCACGGGCCGCCGCCAGCGCCGAGGGCGGTGGACCGTAGAACGGCAGCGCCTGTCCCAGCGAGATCACGTCGTGTCCCGCGGCGCGCAGGTCGGCCGCACGCAGGTTGAGCGGATCGAAGGGCGGCAGCTCGATGGCGCGGATACGGGACGGAACGGTCGCCGTCACGTGTCTAGTCTAGTTGTTGCGGTGTGGCACCCCTAAAGGGGTGCCCTACGTTTCGATGCTAGCGGGTGCCCTACGTTTTAGCTGTGGTGTTGCCGTAGGGCACCCCCTTTAGGGGTGCCGTCCTGCTAACGGGTGCGTGGCGCAGGCTGCGGGCGCGGCGCCGGTTGCGGCTCCGGCTGCGGTGCATCGTCGCGGCGGCGGCCGAAAATGCGTCCCCAGAATCCGCGCCTCTTCGGCTCTTGCGCTGTCGATGCCTGCGCCTCAGGCGGCGTGAGGACACCGCCCGTCACGCCGGCAGGCTGCGACACTTCGGCAGGCGCCGGCCGGTCTTCGGAACGGCGCTCGTCGGCACGCCGTTCGTCGGGGCGGCGTTCAACCACGACGTCCCGCGCGGGGACGTGCGGTCGCTCATCGCGTCCACCCGTGAAGATCCGCCAAAACGACCTGTCCTCGTAGGCGTCGTGGATCGGGCAGAAGGTGCGCGGCTCGGTGCCACGGACGAAGTACTCGTTGTAGACCATCGCGCCGCCGACGACATTTCCTTCGTCGTCTAGATCGACCGCGTCACGGCACGAGTCCGTTGCGAGCGCTCCGCTCAACCGGCAAATCGTCGCCGACGTCAGCCCTGGCGGCGGCCTGAACCACGCCGGCTCGTCGCTGCGAGTCGCGGTCTTCATGAACTTCGCCCAGATCGGTACTGCCAGCTCCGCCGCGTACCCGTTGGCGATGATCGTGCGCGGCGTGTCGTAGCCGACCCAGACGCCGGCAACGATCTTCGGCGTGTAGCCGATGAACCACGCGTCGCGATAGTCGTTGGTCGTTCCGGTCTTGCCGGCGGCCGGCAGCGTGAATCCGACGCGGCGGGCGGACCACGCGGTGCCGGAATTGACCACGTCGGCGAGCATGTTCGACATCAGGAAGGCCGTCGCTTCAGTAATGGCCCGGCGCGTGCTCGGCTCCGCCGTGAACAGCACCTGACCATCGTCATCTTCAACCCGTGTGATCAACGACGCTGCCGGCACGAGCCCGTCGTTCGCGAACGCGGCAAACGCGGCCGTAATCGACATCAGCGTGACCTCACCCGAGCCGAGGACGAGCGACGGCACAGCCGGCACGGGGCCGACGCCCATGCGATCGGCGAACGTCACCGCGGTCGGGATTCCGACTTCGCGCAGCATGCGGACCGCGGCACGATTGCTCGACGTCTTCAGGGCCGCTCTCATCGTCATCGACGTGGCACTGGAATGACCATCTTCAGGTACCCAGTCGCCCTGCGGCGTCCAGACGGGATCGTCGAGATCGGTGAGCACGGTGCCTGGTGAGAATCCGTTCTCGAGCGCGGCAGCGTAGACGAACGGCTTGAACGCCGAACCCGCCTGACGCTTCGCCTGTGTGACGCGGTTGAAGCGGCTCTCCTTGAAGTCGCGGCCGCCGACCATCGCGCGCACGGCGCCGGTCTTCGGATCCATGGCGACGAGCGCCGCCTGCAGCGGTTCGGGCGACGGGGGCGCCTTGCGGCTGCGGCGCAGCTGCCGCTGCTCGATGTCCTGCAGGCCGCGGCTCACTTCGGTCTCAGCGGCCTTCTGCAGGTCGAGATCGAGCGTCGTGTGAACCTTCAGTCCGCCCTCGTACACACGCTCCCAACCGAACCGCGCGACCAGTTCCTTCCGGACTTCCTCCTTGAAGTACTGGCCGAAGGGTTCCTGACTACGAAGCGCGTCGGTCAACTGGACAGGCGCCTTCAGCGCCGCTTCATAAGCCTTGTGATCGATAAAGCGCGCATCGCGCATTGCCTGAAGTACGACGTTCCGCCGCGAGACAGCACGGTCCAGGTCAACGGTTGGCGCGTAAGCGGACGGGGACTTGACCAGTCCGGCGAGCAGTGCGCCTTCCGCCAGCGTCAGATCGGCGGCGGACTTGCCGAAGTAGCCAAGCGACGCCGCCTCAGCGCCGTAGAGGCCATCGCCGAAGTAGACCTTGTTCAGGTACAACTGCAGAATCTCGCGCTTGTCGAACTCCCGTTCGATGCGGGCGGCCACAATCGCCTCTTTCATCTTGCGGCCGTACGTCTTTTTCGAGGTCAGAAAGCTCTGCCGGGCGAGTTGCTGCGTGAGGGTGCTAGCGCCCTGCGACGTGCGCCCGGTGCGCACGTTCGAGACCAGCGCACCGGCGATGCGGACAACATCGAGGCCGCCATGCTCGTAGAAGCGCTGATCCTCGACTGCCAGGATCGCCTGCACCAGATTTGGCGAGACGCGATCGAGCGAGATGGGAATTCGCTGTTCCTTATAGATCGTGAACGCCGTTCGGCCGTGGACGTCGTACAGCGTCGTCGCCTGAGCCATAACGGCGATTTCGCGGACGTCGCGCGCACTCGGTAGTCCCGAGACGACATCCTTGATCCACCAGGCAGAGGCGCCTACGGCACCCCAGACGAGCACGGCGATGATGACGAGGAGCGATACGAACAGGTGCCGCTGCGAGCGAATGATGGCGGCGGCTCTTTCTGCGAGGGTCATGCGGTAATCCCATTGTCACATCCGCAATGCGTATGCCATGGGGCGAGGCGCGCTCCCGCTGAAGTCGTTGAGAAAAACAGGAGATGGACGTGACCTGCTCAGGTCGCACCTGTAGTGAATTGCGTCGCTGAGCTAGCGCAGCGTGTATGACAGGTAGAGGCCGACCTTCAGGTCGGCCTTTCATTCAATTCGCGCTGAGCGCCTTCGTAATCGCCGAACGCAGCGCCGGATCCTCGGGTGTCACCTCGCTCGGAAAGAACGCCGTAATTCGTCCCTGCTTGTCGATCACGTACTTGCTGAAGTTCCAGGCTGGAAGCTTGCCGGACGCGCCGAGGAACGCGTAGATTGGCGACTGGTCGGTGCCGCGCCTGGTCACGAGCTTCTCGAACATCGGGAACGTCACGTCGTAGTTCGTCCTGCAGAAGGTGGCGATCTCCTGCGCCGTCCCTGGTTCCTGCCCACCGAAGTCGTTGCTCGGGAACCCCAGGACATTGAACCCCTTTGCTTTCAACTCACGGTGGAGCTTTTCCAGTCCGGCGTACTGCGGGGTATATCCGCACTGGCTGGCGACGTTGACCACCAGGCTGACCTTCCCCTTGAACTGGCCGAGATCAGCTGGCTTGCCATCCAGCGACGTCGTTTTCAGGTCATAGAAAGACTGAGACTGCTGGGCTGACATGGCAGCCGAAACTACGACGGCACACAGCACGGCTAGCGTGAACTTCGCCATAACCACTCCTGGGCGCGGGATTATAGACTAGTGCTCCGCCCGCGGCTCCGACAAGCCGCACACAGGAGGCTGTCATGCGTCCGCGCCTGCTCCTCGCCGTCCTCGCCGCCTTCGTCGTCTCGCTACCTCTCGCACCAACTGTTCGCGCAGATCAGTTCCGCGCCACCGCCGAACCGCCGCCGCAGCTCATAGGCACGTGGCGCCTCAACGTCGGCAAGTCGAAGTATTCGCCCGGTCCCCCGCTTCGATCCGAGACGCGCGTCTATACGCGCAGCGCCGACGGAGTCAAAGGCGTCGTCTCGCGCGTGTACAGCGACGGCCGCGCGGAGCGGTTCGAGTACATGGCGAACTTCGGCAAGGACATCATGGTCACGGGAATCCCCGAGTACGACTCGGTGACCCTTCGCAAGGTAGACGAGCTGACGTCGGACGCGGTCCTGTCGCACGCCGGCAACGTCTACGGCGTCGCCCGCCGCAGTATCGCGGCCGACGGCAGGACGATGACGATCACGTTCGATCGCAAGAGCCAGGAAGCCCGCGTCCACAACGTCGCGGTGTACGACAAGGTGGAGAACTAGGACGGAATCCTGAGGCGAGCGCGCGCGGACGCAGCGAGCACCGCGATGCCGGCCGCGAACGCCCGCCGGTGTTCGCCGGTCCACGGCGGACCCGCCGGCCGTCCCGCGCGGCTGACGAACTCCTCGACTTCCTCAGGCGTCACGCCAAGCTGCTCAGCGGCCCGCGACGCTTCCTGCCCGCGGCGGCACGGCCGCACCTCCAGTTCGAGCTCCCGCGCTGCGCGGCACATCGCCAGTTGATACAGCATCCCGTCGGCGCAGCACGTCAGACGATGTGACTGCCGGACCGTCGCAAGCGAATCGGGAAGATCGGGAAACGGCGGCTCACGGATGGCGAGGGCAACGACCGCATGTGCGGGCGCCAGTTCGGTGATGAGCCGTTGCAGTGCCAGAGAGGTGCGGTTGGCGATCGATCGACGAACGCGGGCGATGAGCGCTTCGGCTTCATCCTCCCGCATCGCGCGCGAATCATGTTCGTAGGGCTGCGTCGGCAGCCCCGCGTCGATCAGCGTCACCCGCCGGCGTTCGACGACCGCCGGCACGCCGCCGCGTGCCGCGACGCAGACGAGGTGCGCCCACCCCGTATGTTCCGCGACGCTGACGACGCAGGGGGCGCCGCGACGGAGTGCCATGGCGCCCGACGCCTTATTTCATCGGGGAGTAATCGGACGCGCTCATCATGAACACGCTCGGCGTGATCGGCACGCTGTACTTGCTCGACAGCTCCTTCCACTCCGGATCGGCGGCGAACTTCGCCCACACGTCCTCGCGGTGCGCGCGATCGCGATAGGCAAGCATCCACACCAGCGTGTCGGGGTTGCCGAGGTGCTGCCACACGCCGACGATCTGCGCACCGTGCTTCTGGAAGATGGCGACTTCCTTTTCGCGGAACCGCTGGTGCAGCTCGTTGATGCTGCCGTTGAAGGTTCCGGTGCCGACCCGTGTCTTGTCGACGGTGTACATCCGGACCTCGAAGCAACGCGACTTCGGATCGACGTTCTTCGCGAACTCGGCGGCCAGCTGCCCCTGCGGCCCACACGGTCCTGCCGGCGCGCCAAAGCTGCCGCGGCCCGCTGCGGGCGCGGGCGCGGGCGCCTGTGGCTGTGGCTGTGGCTGTTGCGGGGCGGCGAGCATGTTCGTCGCGGTCATGCCCAGCCCGATTCCAACTATCAGTGTGCCGACCGTTGCGGCAATTCGCTTCAACATCGCATTCTCCTCGGGAGGTCAGGTCGACGCTTCAAACTCGCGGGCGTTCGGCGACGCCTCACCCCGCTGTGCCCCTCTCGAGGCAATCACAATACTGGCCAGCAAGAACAGACTTCCCACGATCATCGGCCGCGTGAGTCGCTCGTCAAAAATCAACATACCCCATAGCGCAGCGGCCATTCCGTGAAGATATTGAAGGATGCCCAATTGCTGGCCTTGGAGATGTTTGAGCAGCCAGTACCACACGAAGTAAACGGCGACGCACGATACGAAAGCGACATACACGATAGCACCCCACACTTCACGATTCGGTGGGAGGAGTTGTTCTCGCGGGTACATCGCGAAGGACACCAGCCACATCGAGACCGCCGCTGCGGCTTGTCCTGCAAACAGATACTGTAAGAGTGAGAGCTTGGCTTGAAAGGGCTTGGAATACAGGAAGGTCAGACTGTCGGCGGTGTACGCGGCGATAACGAGGGCAGCCGCAGCAATGGCCGATCGGGCGGATAACAGTTCGACTCTGCCGTTGACCATCGCTGTCAGTCCGATAAACGCAATGCCGATTGCCATCCAGGTGGTTCGACGGATGCGTTCCTTGAACACGATCGCCGACACCGCAATGACGGTCAGTGGACTAAGCAGCGTCAACAATCCGAACAACGAGACGCCGCCGATTTTCACGGCATAAAGGGTCCCAAGAGAGGCGAACACATAGCCACCGAGGCCGAGAGCGGACACCTTGGCTATCAGGCGCGGCTCCCACACGCATCGCGCTTTCGAAACTTTCAAAAGAACCCCGAATGCAATGGCCGATATCGACCACCGGAGCGCGATGTAGGGTTCCACGGGAAAGCTGTTCAGGACCAGCTTCGATGCACTTGGGATCGTGCTCGCCACCAACTGCGTCACAACGGCGAGCCACAAATATCTAGTCACGTCGATGCCGGCCTGCCTCACAACGCTGACCGCGGTCGTTCGCTTCGCCGCTTCACCGGCTGGAAGTGAGCGTGGCCTCGTACTCCGTCGGGCAGCCGAAGCCCTCGACCTTCACGCCCAGCCGGCGCAGCGCCTCGAGCGCCACCAGCCGCTGATAGGTGTTGAAGGTGATGATGTGCGCAAACGTTCCGCCAAAGGAGAACGTCTCGGGCGGTTCGCATAATGCGTCGACGAACGTGTCGCTCCAGGCGTTGCGGTTTCGCACGTCGCCCAGGATCCGGCTGAACTCGCGGTCGGCGGTCTCCAGGCGCGTCAGCAGGGCGTCGGGCGTGCCCAGCTCGGGCGGCTCGGCGTCCAGGTTCGGCAGCGATCCGCCCGCCATGGCCGCCGTCCAGATTTCCTTTGTCTGCACGAGACGCTTCAGCAGATCGCGCAGGCTTCGCGCCGGCGCGGGCCACGGAAACACGTGCGGCGAGTTGTCCAGCGGCGCATCGAGCTGCGCGTCGGTCAGTGTGCGCGAGTGCTCCAGCAGCTTGCGGATGTGAAACGAGTCGGCTCCGGCAAACAGGTCGAACAGATCCATCGCTCCTCCTTCAGGGCCGGAAGCCGGGGCACAGAAATGAATGGACGTCGGCGCCGGCAGATGGAAGTGCGTGGCTCCCATCCGCCTGTACAGGCTCGGCGAGATACGAAAGGCCCGGTGGAACGCGCGTGTAAACGCTTCGAGCGATCCGTACCCCGCATCGAGGGCGATCTCGGTCACCGGCAGCTTCGTGCGTCCGAGCTGCCACGCCGCCCGCTCGAGCCGCAGCCTCCGGCGCATGGCCAGCGGCGTCTCGTCGATCAGCGCGCGGAACACGCGGAAGAACTGCGTGCGGCTGCGAGCCGCCCGCCGCGCCAGTGCGTCGGCATCGCCGCTCGCGTCAAGCGACTCCACGACGACCGCGGTCAGCCGTTCGGCGTCCTCTGGGTTCATGGCTTCCTGCTGGACGAACTGTAGCCGGGCCCGGGCCGGCGCGCCTGATAGCGCGTCCCAAAATGACCCGCGGATCGGACGGGACTATACGACGCGACGATTGTTAATTGAAGGGGCGGAACGGATGGCTCGGGTTCATCGCGCTGCACGCTCCGACACGCCGTTTCAGTCCTGAAGCCTGCTGAAATTGGACGCCTCACATGGTCTACTGTCACGCCGTGGCATTTGCGTCTTGTATCCGATCCTTCGGGCTTTTGGTTGCCGCGGTTCTGATCGCTTCGGCCTGCGGAACAACATCTACTGAATCGATAACCGGTCCCGACGCACCGAAATGTTCCGTGACGCTGATCGCTCCAGAAGTCTCGATGGGGGAAAGCGGCGGAGCGGGCTCGATCACGGTTGCTACACAACCCGAGTGTGCCTGGACGGCTGCTGCTGAAGCCAGCTGGATTACGAATCTGATCCCGTCGCAAGGACAGGGAAACGCGGAAGTGCGTTTTCAGGTCAGCGAGAATCCGAGCGGGGCCGCGCGCGAGAGCGCCATCGTCGTCAACAATCAGCGCGCGATCATCCGGCAAGCGGCATCGACATGCCACTTCAGCATCGCCGTATCGACCACTCAGTTTGGCGGCGCGGGCGGAACGGGAACCATCGCCATTACCACTCGGGAGGGCTGTGCCTGGACCGCGTCGAGCGATGCGAGCTGGATAATGGTCGCGCCTCTTTCGGGCACTGGCAGCAGTAGTGCCACCTTCACGGTTGCACTCAACACCGGAACGGTACGGACGGGAACGGTCACCGTTGCCGGCGTGGCGATCCCCATCGTCCAGACCGGGGGGCCGTCCTGCACGGTTACCCTTCAGCCGACATCGACGTCAGTGGCGGCGACGGGTGGACCAGGAACAGTTTCCGTCAACGCCGGGTGCGCATGGACGGCCAGCAGCGGTGTTCCCTGGATCACGCTGACCACTCCTGCCAGCGGCAGCGGGAACGGAAACGTCGGTTTCACCGTTGCCGCGAACACTTCCCCGGCCGGACGGGTCGGCAGCGTGACCGTCGGCAGTGCGACCTTGACAGTGAATCAGGCCGGAGCGCCGTGCACAGTGAGCATCAATCCGACCAGTCGATCGGTTACTGCAACGGGGGGCAACGTCAACGTCGGGGTTTCAGCGGCACCCGGATGCCCGTGGACGGCAACGAGCCACGCCTTGTTTGTGACGATTACGGCTGGTGCGAGCGGCACCGGGAACGGGACTGTCACGCTGAGCGTCGCCCAGAACACGGGGATCGCGCGAACCGGAACGGCAACGATCGGCGGTCAGATGTTTACGGTGAACCAGGCGTGCGCGTCTTCGATCAGCCCAACATCCCGAGAGGTCGGCGCGGGTCTGCACACGGAACAGACCGTGCACGTCACGACGATCAGCGGATGCGCATGGACCGCGACGAGCAATGCCTCCTGGCTGACGATTAGATCAGGTGCCAGCGGTAACGGCACCGGCGATGTCACATTTGACGTTGCGGCAAACCCTGGCGGCGTGCGGACCGGCACGCTGACGATCGCCGATCAGACGCTCCTGGTGACGCAGCAGGGTCAATAAGGCAACGCCCACGAGCGAGGAGCGAACGCGCCCGAGTCGAATGGCGGGGTGGACGGGACTCGAACCCGCGGCCTCCGGCGTGACAGGCCGGCGTTCTAACCAACTGAACTACCACCCCAGGCCTTCTTCCGGCTGAAGCCGGAAGCTACGAACTACGAACTACCAACTACCAACTACCAACTTGATTGGGCGGTGCAGGACTCGAACCTGCGACACCCGGCGTGTAAAGCCGGTGCTCTACCAACTGAGCTAACCGCCCGCCTGCGCGCTCTCAGAATCTCCGATCGCGCTTCGGCGGGCAAGCCCTCTCAGCGGCCCTGCGTGCCCTGCACAAAGAAGTGATTATATCGACAGCAGAAGCCTCGCAGCAAGGATCGCAAACCCGCCGATGAGCCCAGCCACTGCACGATACTCACGGTTCCGACGCGCGTGCGCAAGGCTGAACCGGCGCACCATCGGCGGCGCCTCGGCGCGACGATACAGATCGTAGGTCGGCCCGAACCTCCGATGCAGGAACGCTTCCTCGGAGCGAATGGCCATCGGAATGGTCACCCCGATGTAGGTAATGCCAATCAGCGCGACGATGGCGCTGCGGGAGGCGATCACGACGCCGAGCGCGATGATCGCCGAACCGGCATAGAGCGGATGACGCGTCCACCGGTAGGGACCCGAGCGCGTCACCTCGCGCCCTTTCTCCAGATGGCCGGCCGCCCAGATCCTGAGCGCCTCCCCGACTGATGCGACGGCGAGACCAGCGGACCACGTCAACCACGTCGGCCGGGCCATCGCCAGGGCCGCGGCGGCGGCGAGAAAACCAAGCGTTACCCGCCGCCGGACAAGAAACGCGATCAGCCGATCCGTCATCACGCGCCGCGCGGCATGGCCAGGCGCCGCTCGACCGCCTCGAGCACCTCCGGCAGCTGAATGTCGTCGATGCACGCGGCGTTGCGCCGGCAGCGGCGCCGGTACAGACACGAACACGAGTCGGTGCGCGAAATCACGACGTCCGCCGCCGACCATGGACCGTTGCGACTCGCCAGCGTCGGACCGAACAGCGCCACCAGTGGAGTCCCGACGGCGCCACCGATGTGCAGTGGTCCGGTATCCCCTGAAATCAGGACGCGCGCGCGGCGGGCGATGGCAAAGAGATCGGTGATAGACGTCGCCGGCGCCAGTTCGGCCGCTCCGTTCGAGGCACGCGTGACCTCCTCAGCCAACGACTGCTCGCCGGGTCCCCATAAAACGAGCGAACGCAGTCCACAGCGATCCCGGATACCCGCGGCCAGCGCGCCGAAGCGATCACGAGGCCACCGCTTGTTCGGCCATGCGGCTCCGGGATTGATCGCGGCGTACGACGCATTGTCGAAGCGCGCGCTCACCGAGTCCGATACCGCGCTATAGGGGATCTCCAGCGGAAACGCGACGCGCGTGTCGCGGCTGCCGAGCGGCTCGAGCAGCGTGAGGTTCTTGAAGATGACATGCGCGGCGCCGCGGGGATCGACCCGATGCGTGTAGAAAGGCGCCGCCGTGCGTTCGCGTAGATGCTCCGAGGTAAAGCCGATCGTTCGCTCCGCGCGTGCCGCCCGCGCCAGCATCGCCGATTTCAACAGCCCCTGCAGATCGATCGCGGCGGTGTAACCCACGCGGCGGAGATCCCGGAGGGTCGCCAGCGTCCGTGCCGGCCGGCGCGTGTTCACGACGATGCGGCTGTCGATGCCTGGAACCATCTCCAGCAGGGCCACGTACCGCGGATCGACCAGCCAGTCGATTCGCGCCTCCGGGAACCGGGCGCGCAGCGCGGCCGCCGTCGGGATCGCATGAATCACGTCGCCCATCGACCCGAGACGGACGAGCAGAAATCGATGGTTCACCGGGACGCTTCGGCGATGCGCGCCAGCAGATCGCGGGTCGAGTGATCCTTGGGATCGCCGACGATCGCGACGCGGCCGCCGTAGGCGCGGACGACGTCGCGTTCGGGCACCGAATCGAGCGTGTAGTCGGTCCCCTTGCAATGCACGTCGGGTCGAATCGCCTCGAGCAGCGGGCCCACCGTGGCCTCCGGAAAGACGACGACCAGGTCGACGAACCGCAGTGCAGCAACCAGCTCCGCCCGATCCGCTGCCGGCAGGATCGGCCGCCCTTCTCCCTTCAGCGCCCTGACCGAGGGGTCGTCGTTGATCGCGACGATCAACAAATCAGCCTCCTGTGCCGCAGCGGCAAGGTAGCGGACGTGGCCAACGTGCAGCAGATCGAAGCAGCCGTTGGCAAAGGCGATCGTCTGACCGGCGCGGCGCGCATCGGCGACGCGTGTCTGCAGGTCGGCGCGAGAGACAACCTCACCCATCCGCCTTCGCGCTCCGCTTCGCCCCATCGCTTCGGCGGGACGAGTTCACCGCCGCACGCAGCTCTTTCCGCGACACCGTCGCCGTTCCGCGTTTCATCACCACGATGCCGCCGGCGTAGTTGGCCAGCCGTG
>Ga0247825_10001043_pt1 | contig 18050 bp, 16 predicted proteins | sample 13C_Vanillin_Day_FD_194413 | JGI IMG/M metagenome (GOLD analysis project Ga0247825, IMG submission 194413) | Soil microbial communities from agricultural site in Penn Yan, New York, United States - 13C_Vanillin_Day48 | ecosystem: Environmental > Terrestrial > Soil > Agricultural land | place... | reverse complement strand
TCGCCGGCGAAACGATGCTCGAAACGATGGCGCAGGTGCCATACATCGCCTGGCTCGTACAGATCCCCTTCTACTTTCTGGAATTGCTCGTCGGGTTGGTTCAGGCGTTGGTGTTCATGCTGCTGACAGCGGTATTCACGCTGCTGATTTGCCAGCATCACGAGGACGGATCCGCCGCGCACGAGTGAGGCACGAGGCTCGATTGCCTCGTACGCGCGGCGAACCATCGAGGAAGGAACAAAGAACATGTTGACCGGCAACTTTCACGTCGCTCTCGCGGTTCTGGGCGCCGCCCTGGCCGTTGGGCTCATCGGAATGAAAGCGTCGGAGGCGGTTGGACGAAATCCCGGCGCCGCCACGCCGATCCTCGTTCAGTCGATTCTGGCCATCGCCTTCGCAGAGGCCATCGTGTTCTACGCCCTGTTCCTCGTGCAGTGACGGGAGGGACGCGTGCTTGCACTGATGCTGCAACAGGAGGCCGTGGGCGGGCCGGTCGAGAAGATCGCCCGAACGTTTGGCGTGGACTGGCCACACCTGACGGCGCAATTCGTCAGCTTCGCAATTGTCTGCGCTGCGCTCTATTGGCTGGCCTACAAGCCGGTGCTGCGCATGTTGGAGGCACGACGCCAGCAGATCGCGCTGGGCCTCGCCAACACCGAGAAAATCAACGCCGCCCTCGCCAACATCGAGTCTCAGCGGCAGAGCGTGATGGCGGACGCACAGGCCCAGTCGACGCGACTGATCGCAGAAGCCCGCGACATCGCCAAGCGCCTCCAGGAACAGGAAGCCCAGCGATCGATTGTCACGGCCGAGCAGATCATGGCCAAGGCGCGTGAGGCGGCCGAGCAGGAACACGCGCGCATGTTCGCCGAGTTGCGTCGCGAGGTTGGGCGTCTCGTCGTCCAGACCACAACGGCCGTCGTCGGTAAGGTTCTCACGCCGGATGATGAGCGGCGTCTGGCCGAGGAGACTGCCAGGCATCTGGCAGCCCACTAGGAAGAAGACGGCCAATGAAGACCAACAGACAGGCACAGCGCGAGGCGAAGCGGCTTTTCGGGCTGTGCGTGGTCGGCGGCTCGCTCGATGACGCCCGCGTCCGTCAGGTCGTCGAGAAGGTCATCGCGGCCAGCAGACCGGGCGGTCTCAAGGTCCTCTCGCGATTCCAGCGTCTCGTGAGACTCAGGCGCGAGGCCCACAGCGCGAAGGTCGAGAGCCCAACCCCGCTCGCCGGAGAAATACAGGCACAGATTGAATCGGAACTGGCTCGCATGTACGGCCGCGGCCTGCTGATGTCCTACGCCAGCGACCCGACGCTGCTCGGTGGCGTGCGCATCACGGTGGGCAGCGATGTCTATGACGGCAGTGTGAAAGGACGCCTCACGGCGCTCTCGGAGCGATTTTAAAGTCGTGAGTTGTGAGTTGTGAGCCCGGAGCCTGAAGCGGGACCGAGGACTGAAGACTGAGGACTGAGGACCGAGTTATGGCCAACCTGATACAGGACATCGAGGCACAGATCGCAGGCGCGAAAGCGACAGCGGTCAAGCAGAACATCGGTGTCATCCGCGAGATCGGCGACGGCGTTGCCAAGGTCGAAGGCCTTGGCGACGTGATGCTGAACGAGATGCTCGACTTCGGCAACGGCATCACGGGCCTGGCACTCAGCCTCCAGGAGACGGAGGTTGGCGTCATCGTCCTCGGCGAGTACACGAGCCTCGAGGAGGGCGATGAGGTTCGTGCCACGGGCAAACTGCTGCAGGTCCCGGTCGGCAAAGGGCTGCTCGGCCGCGTCGTCAACACGCTTGGAGCACCGATCGACGGCAAAGGTCCGATCGCGAGCGATGTCGCGTACCCGGTCGAGAAAATCGCGCCCGGCATCATGCGGCGCAAACCGGTCAGCCAGCCGGTGCAGACCGGCATCATGGCGATCGACGCGATGATCCCGATCGGCCGCGGTCAGCGCGAGCTGATCATCGGCGACCGATCCACAGGCAAGACCACGATCTGTGTGGACACCATCATCAGCCAGGCTCGTCTGAACAGGCAGGCTGAAGCCGCCGGCGACAAGGACTATCGTCCGCTCTACAGCATCTACGTCGCCATCGGACAGAAGCAGTCAACGATTGCGCGCCTCATCGCCGTCCTCGAAGAGGCTGGCGCGATGCCGTACACGATCATCGTCGCGTCCCCCGCCGCCGATTCTGCCACCAATCAGTACCTCGCGCCGTTTGCGGGGGCGGCCATGGGCGAGTGGTTCATGGACAACGGCATGGACGCGCTCATCGTCTACGACGACCTCTCCAAGCACGCCGTTGCGTATCGGCAGGTGTCGCTCGTGCTCAAGCGGCCGTCAGGACGCGAAGCCTACCCGGGCGATGTCTTCTACCTGCACAGCCGCCTGCTCGAACGAGCCGCACGAGTCGGAGAGCAGTATGGCAACGGGTCGCTGACCGCCCTCCCGATCATCGAGACACAGGCGGGCGACGTGTCGGCGTACATCCCGACCAACGTCATCTCCATTACCGACGGTCAGATCTATCTCGAAACGGACCTGTTCTATCAAGGCATCCGGCCCGCCATCTCAGTTGGCTTGTCGGTGTCGCGAGTCGGATCGGCCGCACAGGTGAAAGCCGTGAAGCAGGTGGCCGGAAGACTCAAGGGCGACCTGGCACAGTTCCGCGAGCTGGCGGCGTTCGCGCAATTTGGTTCAGACCTCGACGCGACGACGCAGGCCAAGATCGACCGCGGCAAGCGGATCATCGAGCTGTTCAACCAGCCGCAATACAACCCCATCCCGGTCGAGACCCAGGTCGCCATGCTGTGGATGGTGCAGAACGGCCACATGGACGACGTTCCGGTCGAACGCATCAAGGACTTCCAGACCAGACTGACCGAGTTTCTGACGACGTCCAAAGCCAGCCTGCTCGAGCAGATCGGCCGCGAGAAGGCGCTGAGCGACGACCTCGTGAACGCGTTGAAGGCGGCAGCCGCCGCGTTCAAGCCGCTCTGGAGCTGACCCCGTGGCCAGCACCCGCGAGATCCGGCGGCGCATCAAGTCGATCAAGAGCACGGCGCAGATCACCAAGGCCATGCAGATGGTCGCTGCGTCGAAGATGCGCAAGGCACAGCAGGCGGCAATCGACGTGCGTCCGTTCATCCGCATGGTGTATCGCATCCAGCGCCGGGCCGTCACGCGCGTGAGCGACTTCACGCATCCCTTGCTCGACGTGCGCCCGGTCAAGAAGCGCCTGATCATCCTCGTGTCGTCGGACAAGGGTCTGTGCGGAGCGCTCAACAGCAATCTGTTTCGACTGGTCGGACGGTACGATCATCGTTCGACGGTCTTCATCACTGCCGGGCGCAAGGCCGCGCAGTTCGTCGCGCGCACTCGCCGCGAGCTCGTCGCCGATTTTCCGTATGGGGATACGCCGCGGTTCGCGGAAGCCAGGGCGATCGCGGCGATGGCGCGCGACCTGTTCGTCAAGGGCGACGTGGATGAAGTCATCCTCGTGGCCACGAGATTCATCAACACACTGACGCAAGAGGCGATGGCGCTCGAGTATCTGCCGATCGGCGAAGTCAAAGGCATCCGGATCCCCGGTGCGGACCCGGAGGAAGAGCTCGCGGGCGACGCGACCGAGTTCCGCTTCGAACCGAGTGCCGAGCACATTCTCAGCTACCTGTTCAGTCACTACCTGAACGTGCTCCTCTATACCGTGCTTCTCAACGCCAAGGCCAGCGAGCAGAGCGCACGCATGGTGTCGATGAAGAGTGCCACCGACAACGCGAACACCATGATCAAGGACCTGACGCTGCACTACAACAAGCTGCGTCAGGGGGCGATCACGCAGGAACTGCTGGAGATCGCCGGCGGCCAGGCGAATTGAGCTGGAAGGCATCTGTATGAACACAGGCACGATCGTGCAAGTCGATGGTCCGGTGGTGGATGTCGCGTTCCCGGACGCGCTCCCCGCGATCACGAACGCCTTGACCGTCGAGTACACCGTCCTGGATCACCCCGTGACGCTGACACTCGAAGTGCAGCAGCACCTCGGCGACCGCTGGGTCCGCACCATTTCGATGTCGGGAACCGAGGGACTGAAGCGCGGCTTCAAGGTCACCGACAGCGGCGGACCGATCCACATGCCGGTCGGGCCTGGCGTCATGGGCCGTGTGCTCAACGTCACGGGCGCGCCCGTGGACGAACGCGGACCCGTGGTGGCGGAGAAGTACTACCCAATCCACAGGCCCGCGCCCTCACTGGTCGATCAATCCACGTCGCCTGACGTGCTCTCGACCGGCATCAAGGTCATCGACTTGATCTGCCCCTTCCTCAAGGGCGGCAAGATCGGCGCGTTCGGCGGTGCCGGCGTGGGCAAGACGGTCGTGATCATGGAGTTGATCAACAACATCGCCAAGCTGCACGGCGGCGTCTCGGTGTTTGCCGGCGTCGGCGAGCGGACGCGCGAAGGCAACGACCTCTATCACGAGATGGCAACAGCGGGCGTCATCAACGAGAAGGATCTCGGCGCCTCGAAGATCGCGCTCGTCTACGGACAGATGAACGAGCCGCCCGGCGCCCGCCTTCGTGTTGCCCTCTCCGGGCTGGCCATTACGGAGTACTTCCGCGACGAGAAGAACCAGGACGTGCTGCTCTTCATCGACAACATCTTCCGCTTCTCGCAGGCGGGCTCCGAGGTCTCAGCACTCCTCGGCCGCACGGCGAGCGCCGTCGGCTATCAGCCGACGCTGGCCGCCGAGATGGGCGCGCTGCAGGAACGCATCACGTCGACCAAGAAGGGATCGATCACCTCGTTCCAGGCGGTGTACGTCCCGGCCGACGATCTGACGGATCCGGCGCCGGCGACAACCTTCGCGCATCTCGATGCGACGATCGTGCTCGAGCGCTCGATCGCGGAACTCGGGATTTATCCGGCGGTGGATCCGCTGGCCTCGACCTCGCGCGCGCTCGCGCCCGAGATCGTCGGCCAGGAACACTACGACGTCGCGCGCGGCGTGCAAAAGGTCCTTCAGCGATTCAAGGACCTGCAGGACATCATCGCGATTCTCGGCATGGACGAACTGTCCCCGGACGACAAGCAGACGGTGTTCCGCGCCCGCAAGATTCAGCGCTTCCTCAGCCAGCCGTTCAGCTCGGCGCAGGTGTTCACGGGACGTGAAGGCCGGCAAGTGGAAGTGGGCGACACGGTGCGCGGATTCAAGGAGATCCTCGACGGCAAGCACGATGACGTCGCCGAAGACAACTTCTACATGAAGGGCGGCATCGAGGAAGTCAGGCAGAGCTGAACATGGCCCTCACGCTGAAACTGGAAATCGTCACTCCGGACGCCATCGTCTACTCCGAGGACGTCCACATGGTCACGCTGCCGGCGATCGAGGGACAGATCGGCGTGTACCCACAGCACATCCCCCTCATGACCCAGATCGTACCCGGCGAGATCATCGTGCAGAAGGACGGCCACGAATCCTACCTGGCCGTCGGTGAAGGCGTCGTCGAGGTCACAGCCAATCGCGTCGCGATCGTCACCGACATGGCCATCCCGGCCGATCACATTGACGAAGCCAAGGTCGAAGAAGCGCGGCAGCGTGCCGCCGCCCGCCTGCAGGACAAGATCTCCGATGAAGAAGTGGCGACGATCAATGCGTCGCTGGCTCGCTCGCTTGCCCAGTTGCACGTGAAGCGTCGCCGCCACACGTAGCCATGACTGTTCCGGCGCGCGAATGGCTCGCGGCGTACGATCGAACCTGGCTGCGCGGAGACATCACGGCCGGTGTCGCGCTGGCCGCGTCCTCAGTCAGTGGGGCGCGCCCTCCCGGAGTACAGCTTGAGCACACATGAGGCCGCAGCGGCCCTGACCGCCGAACAGGTCCTGTCCCGTCTCGAAGCCGGCAACGAACGGTTCGTTCGTGGCGAGGCACGCTTTCCCACCGTCCAGAAAGACATCCTTGCCGAGCTCGCGAAGGGCCAGCAGCCGTACGCCACCATTATCGGCTGCAGCGACTCACGCGTGCCGCCGGAGTTGGTCTTCGACGCGGGATTCGGAGAGCTTTTCGTCATTCGCGTCGCGGGCAACGTCATCTCACACGAAGTCGTTGGCACGATGCAGTACGCGGCCGTCCATCTGCGGACGCCGCTCTTCCTGGTGCTCGGGCATGAGGGATGCGGGGCAGTTCAGGCTGCCCTCGCGGCAAAATTCCGGGGCGTCCGTGAGCGAAGCCGGATCGAGCGGCTGCTCGAGAACATCACGCCCGGCCTCGAGGACGTCAGCCCGGACGCGAGCGAGCAGGATCAGCTGAAGGCCGGCGTCGAGGCGAACGTGCGCTGGTCGATGCGGCAGATCATAGAGACGCCGGAGGCGCAGGCGCGCGCGGCCGAGGGCGTCATGAAGCTGGTTGGCGCGGTGTACGAACTGACGACGGGACGCGTGCGTTTCCTGCCATGAGAACTGCCTGGTCGCGTCACCCTCTGATGCTGGCAGCGACGCTCGCTGCAGCGCTTCTCTGCACGGCGCCGCTCCTTGCGCAAGAGACGGCGGGTGAAGGCGAGATCGCCACTGCACCGGTCGAACTGGATGGCACGGCTCTCTTCACCGTGCGTGGCGTCTCCTCACTCCCTGCTGCGGAGCGGGCGCGCCTCATCGAGGAGCGGCTCTCCGCGGTTGCCGCCGACCCCGCGCGGCCGGTTGATTCCCTGAACATCGTGGAAGTCGAAAATGCCGCCAGAATCATGGCCGGCGACCGGATGATCATGGGCGTCACCAGCGCCGACGCCAGCTTCGAGCAGGTCTCGATCCGCGACCTGGCGACTGCGCACATGGCGAGACTCCGGGAAGCGATTGTCGGCTATCGGGAAGCGCGGTCACCCGTAGCTCTCCGCACGAGCGCGCTCAACGTCGTGAGCGCCACGGCGGTGCTCGTTGCCACCGCCTTGGCATTGTTCTGGTTCTGGCGCTGGTTCGATCGCCTGCTCACGAGCCGGCTTGCCACACGGATTCAGACGGTTGGCATCCAGTCGTTCGAGGTGATGCGGGCCGAGCGGATCTGGAGCGCGCTCCGGAATGCGCTCGCGGCGCTCCGCACGCTCACGCTCCTTGCGCTCGTGCTCGTCTACGTCGGGTTCGTCCTCGCACAGTTTCCGAGGACGCGGGGGCTGTCGCGCGGCATGCTCGCGTTCGCGCTCGGACCGTTGCAGGTCATCGCCAACGGGCTCATCGCGAACATCCCGAGCCTGGTTTTCCTCATCGTCCTGTTCTTCGTGTTCCGTTTCAGTCTGAGGCTGATTCGGCTCTTCTTCGACGCCATCGAGCGCCGCACCGTGACGCTCGCGAACTTCGAGCCGGAGTGGGCGCAGCCGACGTACAAGATCGTTCGCCTCCTCGTGATCGCCTTCGGCCTCATCGTGGCGTATCCCTACATCCCGGGGTCGGAGTCTGCGGCGTTCAGAGGCGTCTCGCTCTTCATCGGCATCGTGTTCTCGCTCGGTTCTTCGTCGGCTATCTCCAACATCATCGCCGGCTACATGATGACGTACCGGCGCGCGTTCAAAGTCGGGGACTGGGTGAAGGTCGGTGCGGCCTTTGGCGAGGTGATCGAAACGCGTCTGCAGGTCACGCATGTGCGTTCGATGAAGAACGAAGAGGTCGTCATCCCCAACTCGCAAATCCTCGGGAGCGAAGTGCTGAACTACAGTTCGCTCGCCCGCACACGGGGACTGATCCTGCACACGGAGGTCGGCATCGGCTACGAAACGCCGTGGCGCCAGGTCGAAGCGATGCTGATACAAGCCGCGGAGCGCACTCCCGGTCTAGCGATGGAACCCCGGCCGTTCGTCCTGCAGACGAAGCTCGGCGACTTCGCGGTGATCTACGAGTTGAACGTCTATTGCTCCGACGTGCCGAAGATCATGCAGCTCTATTCAGCGCTCCACCGGAGCATCCTGGATGTGTTCAACGAGTATGGCGTCCAGATCATGACGCCGGCGTACCAGAGGGACCCGCCGGAGCCGAAGATCGTGCGCCGTGAGGACTGGTATGCAGCGCCCGCCGCGGCGGCCAAAGGGGTCTGACCCTCGTCCCGTCGCGGTTCTCACGCATGGAGGTGAGTACCTCACGACGACACGTGACTGTTCTCGCGTACGGACCGACACGCACCCGACACATCTCGCAGAAATTCGCTCACAGAGGGCGATATTTCACGGGCGGCAAACCCATAACCAGATGGCAAGGTGCCTGCACTAACCCACAGTGCCACGTGCCACATGCCTCGCGCCTCCGCTAGGAAAACGATGACGCATCTGACGATTCGAACGATCCCGTGCCTTCTCGCGGCCGTACTGCTGACCGCGCCGACAGTGGTCCACGCGCAGGCGCCGCCGGACGCCAGCGCACAGGGTGGTACGAATTCGGCGGGCCTCCCATCCCGCGTCGAGTGGACGTTCAACCTCGACGCCGGCTGGGGCACATTCGGATTCGGCAACTCGCTTTACGACAACCCGAAGGAAGGCGTTCCGGAGAACCTCAGCGACCAGTGGTTCGAGGGTTACGCCAAACCGGCGATTTCAGGAAGCTACAGACTGCAATCGTCGAGCGAGATCTACGGCAAATTGAGCGTCGTCGGCGAGCGCACCTACGGCTCCATTCCCGATTTGTACGGGTCTGACGTCTCGTCGTTCGGGCCTGAAGACGCCTCGATCGGATGGCGGTCTGGCAAGTCCATCGGTTCCAGCGAGAACGAGGTGGACGTCACCATCGGACGCGCCCAGTACCGCCTCGGGCACGGATTTCTTCTGTGGGACGGAGCCGCGGAAGGAGGAAGCCGTGGCGGCTATTGGAGCAATGCCCGCAAAGCCTTCGAGTTTGCCGCGATCGGTCGAGTGAAGCCGGGTCCGCACCTCGGCGAATTCTTCTATCTCGACAAAGACGAGCTCACCGAGAACGACAGCGGCACGCGCATCCTGGGCGGCAACTACGAGTACTCGCGCGGCGAGAACACGACGGTTGGCGCTACCTACATGAAACTGTTCGCGCACGAAGATATCAGGCCAGGGCGTGACGGTCTCAACGTCTTCAACGTGCGAGCCTATACCGCCCCGCTGCCGGATCGGCCGGGCCTGTCGTTCGAGTTCGAGTACGCCTCCGAGCGCAACGGCGACGCGCTCGACTCCAACGCGTGGACGATTCTGGGCGCCTATCAGCTCGGGAACATCACCTGGAAACCGAAGCTCTCGTATCGATACGCGTTCTTCCAGGGCGACGATCCGACGACCTCGGCCAACGAAGCATTCGACCCTCTGCTCCTCGGTTTCTACGATTGGGGCACCTGGTGGCAGGGCGAGATCGCCGGCGAGTACTTCCTCTCCAACTCCAACCTCAAATCACATCAGTATCGCGCGCACGTCCAACCGTCCGACGCGATCAGCGGCGGCGTGATCTTCTTCGACTTCGGCCTCGATCAACCCCAGGCGGTCGCACCAACCGTCACGGATAAGGACGTCGCCTTCGAAACCGATTTCTACACCGACTGGAAGTTGACCAAGCAGTTGACCGCCAGCATCGTCCTCGCGTTCGCCAACCCTGGTAGTGCAGTGGAGCAGGCAACCGGCCGCACCTCGTCCTTCAGATACGGGATGGTGTACCTTGGCTACAGCTTCTGACGCTCAGGCACCCGCCGCACCCTCTCAAGGCTTCAAGTTTCCGACGGCGTACACGATCCTCTTCGCTCTGATTGCCGTCGTCGCGGCCGCAACGTGGGTCGTACCAGCGGGCCAGTACGACAGACAGAAGAACGAACAGCTCGACAAAGACGTGCCGGTTCCCGGCACGTACAAGACCGTCGATCCCAACCCGCAAGGCCTGCGTGCGGTGCTCATCGCGCCGATCGCTGGCTTCTACAATCCCGACTCGAATCAAGCCGCCGCGATCGACGTCGCCCTGTTCGTGCTGATCATCGGCGGCTTCCTCGGCGTGGTCACGAAGACCGGCGCCATCGATGCCGGAATCGGCGGCGCGATGTCGTCGCTGAAGGGTCGGGAGAAATGGATGATCCCCATTCTCATGGCGCTCTTCGCCGCCGGGGGAACCATCTACGGCATGGCGGAGGAATCGCTCGCGTTCTACGCGCTGATCATCCCCGTCATGATCGCCGCGGGCTACGACGCGCTCACCGCTGTCGCCATCATCATGCTTGGCGCCGGCGTCGGCACGCTTGGCTCGACGATCAACCCCTTCGCGACCGTAATCGCCTCCAACGCCGCCGGTGTGCCATTCACCAACGGCATGCCTTTGCGGTTCCTGATCCTCGGCGTCGGCTGGCTCACCTGTGTGCTCTACGTGATGCGCTACGCGGAGCGCGTCCGCAAGGATCCGTCGAAGTCTCTCGTGGCGAATCAGGCGGCGAGCAATCGTGAGCACTTCCTGAAAGCACAGAACGAGTCCGGCACGCCTGCGCTCACGGGCGTCCGCAAGATCATCCTGCTGCTCTTCGCGCTGAGCTTCGCCGTGATGATCTGGGGCGTCTCCGTCGCCGGCTGGTGGATGGCGCAGATGTCCGCGCTCTTCCTGGCCGCGTCGATCATCGTCTGCCTCATCGCCCGGATGGGCGAAGAGGAATTCACAACCACGTTCGTCAACGGCGCCCGCGATCTGCTCGGCGTCGCGCTCGTCATCGGCATCGCCCGCGGCATCGTCGTGATCATGGACGCCGGGAAGATCACCGACACCATCCTGTTCTGGTCCGAAGGCGCGGTCAAAGGCCTGAGCACGGTTGCGTTCATCAACGTGATGTTCCTGCTCGAACTGGTGCTCTCGTTCTTCGTGCCCTCGTCATCAGGGCTAGCGGTGCTCACGATGCCGATCATGGCCCCCCTCGCTGACTTCTCGAACGTCAGCCGCGATCTGGTGGTGACGGCCTACCAATCGGCGAGTGGCCTGCTCAACCTGGTGAACCCGACGTTCGCGGTCGTGATGGGCGGACTGGCGATCGGGCGCGTGCCGTACAACCGCTGGCTTCAGTTCGCGATGCCGCTCGTCCTGATCCTGGCCGTGATCATCGTCATCGCTCTAAGCATTTCAGCCTAGTCGAGGAGAGCAAGATGCAGACCTTTGGCGTTCATAGCGAAGTCGGCAAGTTGCGCACGGTGATGGTGTGCCGTCCCGGGCTGGCTCACCAGCGGCTTACCCCGGGCAACGCCTCCTCCTTGCTGTTTGACGATGTGCTCTGGGTCCACGAGGCGCAGAAAGATCACTACGACTTCGTGCTGAAAATGCGCGAACGCGATGTGGAAGTGCTCGAATTGCACGATCTGCTCGCCGAAACCGTGGCGATCAAGGACGGTCGGGATTTCATTCTCGATCGACGGATCACGAACAACGACGTCGGGCTCGGCCTCGCACCTGTCGTGCGCGCCTGGCTCGAGGAACTGCCGCCCGCCAAGCTCGCGGAGTACTTGATCGGCGGTATTGCGATCCTCGATCTGCCGCAGTCGGAAGGTTCCAAGATGCTGTCCGAGGCGTTCGGCGGCGCCGACTTCATCATCCCGCCGATTCCGAACACGCTTTTCCAGCGCGACCCCTCGTGCTGGATCTACAAGGGTGTGACCTGCAACCCGATGTTCTGGCCGGCGCGCCAGCCGGAGACGCTGCTCCAGCGCGCGGTCTACAAGTTCCACCCGCGCTTCAAGGGCGCTGACTTCCAGATCTGGTGGGGCGACAGCGACGCGTCGCACGGCGCTGCGACCGTCGAAGGCGGTGACGTCATGCCGATCGGCAACGGCACGGTGCTGATCGGTATGGGCGAACGCACGACGCGCCAGGCCGTATTCCAGGTCGCATCGGAGCTGTTCAAACATGGCGGCGCCACTGAGGTCATCGGCTGCCTGATGCCGAAAAGCCGCGCGGCGATGCATCTCGACACGGTCTTCACCTTCTGCGACCGCGATCTGTGCACGTCGTATCGCGAAGTGGCCGATCAGGTTCGCTGCTACCGGGCGCGCCCAGACGGCAAGGGTGGGATGGAGATCCATCTCGACAAACGGCACCTCTTCGACGTGGTCAAGGACGTACTCGGACTGAAGACCCTTCGTGTCGTCGAAACCGGCGGCAATGTCTGGGAGGCCCAGCGCGAGCAGTGGGACGACGGCAACAACGTCGTGGCGCTCGCGCCCGGTGTCGTGGTCGGGTACGACCGGAACACGCATACGAACACATTGCTGCGCAAGGCGGGGATCGAAGTGATCACGGTGCGCGGGTCGGAGCTCGGTCGCGGCCGCGGCGGCGGGCATTGCATGACGTGCCCGATCTCACGCGACCCGGCCTAAGTGAACCAGCCAGGGCTCTGCCCCTGGCTGGTTCACTGTATCTCTTGCCGCGCTTCGCGCGGCTCACGACTGGAGACAATCATGAGCTTCAATTTGCGCAACCGCTCGCTGCTGACGGTCCAGGACTACACGCCACGGGAATTCCGGTATCTGCTCGACCTCGCGCGCGATCTCAAGCGCGCCAAATACGCGCGCACCGAGCAGAAGCATCTCCTCGACAAGGAAATCTGCCTGATTTTCGAGAAGACATCGACGCGCACGCGTTGCGCGTTCGAGGTCGCCTGCTACGACCAGGGCGCGCACGTGACCTATCTCGATCCATCCGGCTCGCAGATCGGTCACAAGGAGTCGTTCAAGGACACCGCCCGGGTGCTGGGACGCATGTACGACGCCATTGAGTATCGCGGCGCCAGCCAGACAGGCGTTGACGAGCTTCAGAAGTACGCAGGTGTGCCCGTCTTCAACGGCCTCACGGCCGAGTACCACCCGACGCAGATGCTCGCCGACGTGCTGACCATGCGCGAGCACAGCGACAAGCCGATCCACGAGATCAAGTACGCGTTCATGGGTGATACCCGGAACAACATGGGGCACTCGCTGATGATCGTCGGATGCCTCATCGGCATGGACGTGCGTCTCTGTGGACCGAAGAAGCTGTGGCCCGCCGACGACTTCATCGCGATCGCGAAGAACCTCCAGGCACAGTCCGGCGCGAAGCTCACCATCACCGAGGATCCGAAGGAAGCGGTCAAAGGTGTGGACTTCATCCACACCGACGTGTGGGTCTCGATGGGCGAGCCCAAGGAAGTGTGGAAGGAGCGCATCGATCTGCTCCTCAAGTACCAGGTCAACATGGATCTGATGAAGGCGGCCGGCAATCCGCAGGTCAAGTTCATGCACTGCCTGCCGGCGTTCCACGACACCGAGACGGCGCTCGGCAAACAGATCGCCGAGACCTACGGGATCAAGAACGGCCTGGAAGTCACCAACGACGTGTTCGAGTCCGAATACAACCTCGCGTTCGAACAGGCCGAGAACCGGATGCACACGATCAAGGCGATCCTCGTCGCCACACTGGGGGACTGAGCCATGTTGGTCGTCACTGCATTGGGCGGCAACGCGCTCCTCCGCAGAGGAGAGGCGATGACCGCGGAGAACCAGCGTCGCAACGTCCGCATCGCCGCCGAAGCGCTGGCGCCGATTGCCAATCAGCATCAACTGGTGATTGGCCACGGCAACGGCCCGCAGGTCGGACTGCTCGCCCTGCAAGGCGCCGCGTACGAGAAGGTGGAGACATATCCCTTCGACGTGCTCGGTGCCCAGACGGAGGGGATGATCGGCTATATGATCGAGCAGGAACTGGGCAACCTGCTCCCCTTCGAGCGGCCGTTCGCCACGCTCCTCACGATGATCGAGGTCGATCCCGACGACTCGGCGTTCAAGAACCCAACGAAGTTCATCGGTCCTGTATACGGCAAGGAGGAGGCTGATCGCCTCGCCGCGGACAAGCAGTGGGTCTTCAAGCAGGACGGTGACAAATGGCGACGCGTCGTCGCCTCACCCATGCCGAAGCGCATCTTCGAGCTGCGGCCGATCAAGTGGCTGCTCGAGCACAACGCTGTGGTGATCGCGGCTGGCGGCGGCGGCATCCCGACGATGTACGAGAAGGGCAAGGATCGAAAGCTCGCCGGCGTCGAGTGCGTGATCGACAAGGATTTCGCATCCGAGCTTCTCGCGCGTGAACTGAACGCCGATCTCTTCATCATGCTGACCGATGCGGACTGCGTCTATGTTGACTGGGGCAAGCCAACGCAGAAGGCCATCCGCTCCGCCTCGCCCGATGCGCTCTCGGCGATGACGTTTGCGGCCGGCTCGATGGGGCCCAAGGTGGACGCTGCATGTCGCTTCGCCAAGGCAACCGGGAAGAAGGCCGCGATCGGTGCGTTGGCGGACTTGGGCGGGATCATCGCGGGGACGATGGGGACCACGGTGAGCGCACAGGAGTCCGGCATTGTCTACGCTGAGTGAGAAACAGCGTGCGTCGAGCGCCGGCAGCGCGCCCGCGCTGAAGAGCCTCGGGGTTGCAGCCTGCACCGCCATCGTCGTGGGAAACATGGTGGGGTCAGGCTTCTACCTCTCCCCTTCGGCGCTCGCGCCGTACGGAATCCTCGCCATCCTGTCGTGGGTCGTCATGGGCGGGGGAGCGATTTGCCTGGGGCTGACGTTTGCGCGCCTCTCACGCCTCTCGCCGGCAACCGGCGGACCCTACGCCTACTCGCGAATGGGATTCGGCGACTTCGCAGGCTTCCTTGTAGCGTGGGGGTACTGGATCTCGATCTGGGCATCCTTGCCGGCCATCGCGGTGGCGTTCACCGGATCGCTCTTCAAGATTGTTCCGACCCTTCAAGGCAATCGGCCCATGGCCGTCATCATCACGATCGGTGTGATGTGGCTCATCGTGTTCACGAATCTCCGGGGCGTGAAAGAGGCGGGCCTGGTGGCGGAGATCACGACCTATTCGAAGCTCGTACCATTCGCCGCGATTTCCATCATCGGACTCTTCTTCATTCGGCCCGGGAATCTGTCCGAGTTCAACCCGAGCGGTCAGTCACTGCTCGCGTCCGCCGCCACGCTCGCTCCGCTCACGATGTTCGCCTATCTCGGCCTCGAGTCGGCGACGGTGCCGGCCGGCGACGTGAAGGATCCCGCTCGCACGATCCCTCTTTCAACGATTATCGGCGTGTCGATCGCCGCGCTCCTCTACGTGCTGGGCACGACCGTCGTCCTTGGCGTGGTGCCGCGCGAGGAACTGGTGAAGTCAGCCGCGCCGTTCGCCGATGCCGCGCGGATCATGTGGGGTAGCTGGGCCGCGGACATCGTGGGCGTTGCGGTCATGATCTCGTCGCTCGGTGCGCTGAACGGGTGGACGCTGCTCATGGGCCAGGTGCCGATGGCAGCCGCACAGGATCGTCTGTTCCCTGCGCTCTTCGGTCGCGTGTCATCGCGTGGCGTGCCGGCGATCGGCATCATCTTCTCGGCGATTCTGGCGACGTCCTTGATCCTCGTTCAAGCGGCGGGCTCGTCCGGCTTCGCAGCCTTCTACAGCCTCGTCGTCAACCTCGCGACGATGACCGCCGTCGTGCCGTACGCGTTCTGCGCGCTGTCGGTAGGACTGGTCGCGGCTCACGCCGCAGGCGGTGGCAAAGTGCCGCGCGTGGGCGCGGTCGAGTGGATCGCCTTCGTGTTCTCTATCTTCACGCTCTACGGCTGCGGACCTGAAGCGGTGCTGTACGGCTTCGTGCTCCTGATGCTGGGCATTCCGGTCTATGTCTGGCAGGTGCGCCAGCAGTCGGCCGTAACGTCGCGGCTCTGAATGGGGCCGCCTCGGGCTGCGCGCTCACCTCTTCTCGCCTGGACCTCGCTCGTCCCAGTTCTGAGCGTCGTCGTTCTCGTGCTTGCGTGGGGCAGGACTCTTCCGCCACTCGTTGTTGGCGTGGTCACCGCACTCCTCGCTGCCGCGGTGCTCGCGGCCGTCCACCATGCCGAGGTCGTCGCTCACCGTGTCGGCGAACCGTACGGGTCACTCGTTCTGGCCGTAGCGGTGACCGTGATCGAAGTCGCGCTCATCGTCACGCTGATGATCGCTGGCGCCGGGGCGGCCGAAACCCTCGCGAGAGACACAGTGTTCGCGGCCGTGATCCTCACGAGCAACGGCATCGTCGGCTTGTCGATCCTGGTAGGGGCGCGCACTGGATCGGCGGTCTCCTTCAATGCCGAGGGCGCAGGTGCGTCGCTCGCGACCGTCGTCACGCTGGCGACACTCAGCATGGTGGTGCCGAGTTTCACGACGACCAGCCCGGGGCCGGTCTTTTCTCCTCCGCAACTCGCCTTCGCCGCCGTCACCGCGCTAGCGCTGTACGGACTCTTCGTTGTACTTCAGACCGGTCGACACCGGGATTACTTTCTACCTGTGACGGGGGACGGCACGATCATCGAGGACCAGCATGCGACCCCTCCGTCGGCGGGCGCCACATGGACAAGCCTCGCGCTGCTATTTGTCGCGCTGGTCGGTGTCGTCGGCAATGCGAAGCTGGTGTCACCAACGATCGAACGCGGCGTGATCGCCGCCGGCCTTCCCATCTCGGTCGTCGGCGTGATCATCGCGATACTGATCCTCTCGCCAGAGACGGTCGCAGCGTTACGCGCCGCGCGTCGAGGCCGAATGCAGGTCAGTCTCAACCTCGCCTTCGGTTCGGCGATGGCCAGCATCGGGCTGACGATCCCGACGATCGCGGTCGCCTCGATATGGTTGACCGGTCCATTACATCTCGGGCTTGGTGCGAATCACATTGTGCTGTTGGCCTTGACCTGCATTGTGACGGTACTCACAGTCGTCCCGGGCCGCGCCACGCTGTTGCAGGCCGGCGTGCATCTCGCGCTGCTCGCGGCCTACTTGTTCCTCGCGGTCAGTCCGTGAGAGGGATCTGGTTAGCCGTGTGCTTCCTGCGTTTGGCGCTCTGTGCTGCTCTCCTTGCGGGCTTCGTCTTTGCGACAGGCGCCGATGCGCAAACGTTCTTTTATAACGAGGTCACGAAAGACGGTCGCCTCTACGTGTTCGCGTCGGCGACGAGATACGAGGCGTTCACCAGGAGCAACGGTGCCGACACGGGTTCGGTCATCGAGCGGCCAGGGTACGGCCCGAACGGCGAGACGGTGGTCTTCGACAGCCAGAACGCGATCAACCTGTACAACTTCAAGCACGGACTCCCGGGCGAGTCGTTCGCGAAACCGGAAGAGAGCAAGAAGTCCGAATATCCGTCTGGCAAGTTCAGTGGGCTGATGTTTGGAGACTACTACTGGTACTACGACAGGCATCAGGACGGAATCAGCATCAGCGATCCGACTCCGGTCGAAGGACAGCACGGGCTGTGGTTCCGACGGATCTATTTCACGTACGACTTCACCTACAACGAGAAACTCACCACGCGCTTCCGGCTCGAAGCGAACAGCAACGGTGACTTCACCGGCGGCGACCTCACACCGTATGTCAAAGACGCATACCTGAAATGGACTTACAAAGGCAGCCAGAAGCTGACGCTCGGCATCCATCCGACGCTGACGTTCGACTGGTTCGACGGCTTCTGGGGGCTGCGCCACATCGAGAAGACACCAGCCGATCTCTACCGCCTCGATTCGTCACGCGATTTCGGAGTCACGCTCGACGGTCCGACCCCGGTGGATGGCCTCACCTACGCGGCGCAGTTCGGCAACGAGTCAGGCAACGGTTCCGAAACCCAGGAGGGGAAGATTCTCCGCGTCGAAGGGCGCTATGAGCGGCACTCGAGGCTCGCGCTCGAAGGCTTTTATAGTCTCGGCACTCGACCGGACGATGAGCATCGACAGACAGCGCAGGGCATCGCGGGCTTCCGCACCGGCGCAGGCCGTGTGGGCGGTCAGTATCTGTGGCAGCAGCGCCGATCGGGCCTGGACGATGCCCCTCACCAGACGATCGCGATCTGGTCAGGCTTCGGGGTATGGGAGTTCCTCCCGAAGAAAGCCAACCTGTTTCTCCGCGCCGACAGTGTCACGGGGGATCTCGGTGATCTCGAGACCGGGCTCCCGGGCGCGGAAGGCATTGACTATTGGCTGCTGAGCAGTCAATCGCCGTTCACAACCTGGATCGTTGGCGGTGAGTGGTATCTCCACCCGGCTGTTCGTC
>Ga0247825_10001042_pt1 | contig 18062 bp, 14 predicted proteins | sample 13C_Vanillin_Day_FD_194413 | JGI IMG/M metagenome (GOLD analysis project Ga0247825, IMG submission 194413) | Soil microbial communities from agricultural site in Penn Yan, New York, United States - 13C_Vanillin_Day48 | ecosystem: Environmental > Terrestrial > Soil > Agricultural land | place... | reverse complement strand
GACGACAGCGGCATGTTCTTCTTCTTGGTCCACGTGTCCGCCTCCGGGTCGTATTCGTAGACCAGGCCCTTGGGCGTCCAGCCGGGCGCGAGCCCGCCGAAGACATAGAGTTTGCCGTTGGCGCCGACGCCATAGACCTCCTCGGAGGCCTCCGGGAACGGGGCTGCGGTGCTCCACTTCTGCGCGCTCGCCGCAGAAACCAGCAGCATTCCCGCTACGCCCGCAGCCAGACACAGACGCAAAATCCCGAGTGTCGCTTTCATCAGACTCCTCCTTGATGGACTGAACTTCGCCGTCTCGCCGCACCCGTCTCGCCGCCAGCTTGTATAGGCACCTCGCGGCTGGCGAGGGGCACCATACTACTTCCAATTTCAAAGAGCAGGCAATGCCGGGCCCCGTGGGCCGCACTCGCGCCTGCGCTACCGGAGTCCGCAGAAGTCCAGCACGGCATCGACGTGATCCGCGAAATCGCTGAGGCCATGGTCGCCGCCCTGGATCAGAATCTGCCGGCAGCCTCGGTAGCGCTCGACCGCGCTGCGATAATCGAGGACTTCGTCGGCGGTCGCGGCGATCAGCAGGTAGCGGCGCGGCGTGACTGATTGGACTTCCAGCGCGCGCAACTCGCCAACGTGGCGCGCGGTGAACTCATAGCGCTCGCCGGTGTGAAAATTCTGCTGGGGTCCGGTGTGGTCCTTGAGCAGATCGTAGGGGCGTACCGCGGGATTCAGCAGCACGGCCTTGAGATCGTGCTTCTCGGCGAGCCACGTGGCGTAGTAGCCGCCCAGGGAACTGCCCACCAGCGTCAGTCCGGTATGCCGTCGCGCGAAGTCGTCCAGCAACGCGGCAGCCAGCGCGGGACTGTGCGGTAATGCCGGGGCGGCGAATTCCGCGCCGCGCCCGATGGCTTCCAGACGGGACTGCAACAGATGGGCCTTCGACGAGGCCGGGGAACTGTTGAAGCCGTGGATATACATCAACATCGTGAGTCGCGATTCGGCCTGAAACGGTTGTTAGCTCAGCTTCTTTGCCAGATCGAGCAGCATCGTGTCATTTCCGCGAGCCGCGATGAGCGAAAGACCGACGGGGCAGCCTTCCACCACGGCCAGCGGCAGGGACACCTGCGGCAGCCGGGCGAGCCCCGCGATGCACAGCATCGGCAGTGCCCGCGCCCGCAGCCCGTCAACCACGTCCGCCGGTGAGTTTCTCGGCAGCGCGATGCCGGGCGCGCTGGGAAGGGCCAGCACGGCTCCGCCTTTCAACACGGCCTCCATACGGAGCGTAATTTCCTCGCGCCGGGCTCGCGCATGGGCCGCCTGCTCGGGCGTGACTGTCGCCGCCCACGCGATTCGCGGACCCACGGCAGGCCCGAAACGGGGGTTTTCGCGCTCGACCCATTCCCGGTGGCACGCCCAGGCCTCGGCGCCTTGGGGAAAGCGGAAGTGGTCCATCCACCTTTCCAGCGGCTCGTCGCCGACCACGACGCTTTGCGCCGCTCCGATGAGCGCTTCTACCCGATCGAGCGCAGGGCGCAGCGCCGCAGCCACCGTTGCATCGGCGTAGGCAAAGGCATCCTGCGCGATGAGCAGCCTGCCCGGCGCACCCGCCTTGCCCGTGTCGTCGAGCAGCACGCGGCCAACGCGCTCGAAGATGGCGGCGTCGCGCGCGAACCAGCCGCACGTGTCGAGGCTGGGCGCGAGCGGGCATACACCCTCCAGCGAAATACGGCCGTGGGTGGGGCGCATGCCGAGGATGCCGCAGTAGCTGGCCGGCAGCCGCACCGAGCCGCCCGTGTCGCTGCCGATCGAGAAATCGACGAGTGCGGCGGCGACGGCGGCCGCCGACCCCGACGAGGAGCCCCCGGGTATGCGGCCAGGCGCCGCCACGTTGACGGGCGTGCCGTAATGCGCGTTCTCGCCGGTGAGGCTCCACGCCATTTCTTCCGTATGAGTCTTGCCGATCAGCGTCGCGCCCGCATCGAGCAGCACTTGCACTGCCGGGGCGGTGCGCTTCGCGACCTCGTGCGTGCGCAGCCAGTCGGGATTGCCGAAGCCGGTCTTCGCCCCGGCGACATCGTAGATGTCCTTGACCGCGAAGTTGAGCCCTGCCAGCGGGCCGGTTTTCGCCCCCTGCATCTCGATATGGGTATGACGACAGAAGATGCCGAGCTTGTCGTTCGCGACGATCTTGTTCATGAAGCGTGAATGGTGAATGGTGAGTGGTGAATGGTGAGTGGTTCGAGTTTAGTGCAAATACCGCTATCGCTTCTTGCAGCTTACGACTCCCCACTCACGACTCACGGTCTCTTCGCGAGCCTGGCGAGAAGCTTCTCATGTATGCCGCCGAAGCCGCCGTTGCTCATGACGAGAACGTGATCCCCGGTGCGCGATTCGGCGGCGATCCCCTCGATCAGCCTTGGCAGATCGTCGATGACGGTTGCAATAGGGCCCAGCGGGGCAAGGGCCGCCGGCGCGTCCCACTGCAGCCCGCTGCTGTAGCAGAACACGCGGTCGGCCGCCGCGAGGCTCGCGGCCAGGCGCTCCTTCATCGCGCCCAGCTTCATCGTGTTGGAGCGGGGCTCGATCACCGCCAGAATGCGCTGGCTGCCGACCTTTGCCCGCAAGCCCTGCAGCGTAGTCTCGATCGCGGTCGGATGGTGCGCGAAGTCATCGTAAACCGTCACGCCTTTGACCACGCCGCGCAGCTCCATTCGCCGCTTCACCCCCTCGAAGGCGCCGAGCGCGGCGATCGACTGCGCCGGCGCGATTCCGCAATGCCGGGCGGCCGCGATTGCCGCCAGCGCGTTGGCGCGATTGTGCGCGCCGGTGAGCGCCCAGCTCACCTGCCCTTGCGGCTCGCCGTTCCAGCTCACCTCGAAGCCATCGCCGCGCACCGCCGCGTTCCATCCGCCGGCGAGACCCAGGCGCTCCACGGGTGTATAGCAGCCGCGCGCCAGCACGCGCTCGAGGGCCTCGTCTGTTCCCGGGAGAACAATGAGCCCGTTGCCCGGCAGCGTCCGAACGAAGTGGTGGAACTGCGTCTCGATCGCCGCCAGGTCGGGAAAGATGTCGGCGTGGTCGAACTCCAGGTTGTTCAGGATGGCGGTACGCGCCGGGTAATGCAGGAACTTCGAGCGCTTGTCGAAATAGGCGGTGTCGTATTCATCGGCTTCGACCACGAAGAAGCTGCCGCCGGTGTGCCGCGCCGAGACATCGAAGTTCTCGGGGACGCCGCCGATGAGGAAGCCGGGCTCGAGGCCGGCGTGATCGAGTATCCACGCCAGCATCGCCGAAGTCGTGGTCTTGCCATGGGTGCCCGCGACGGCCGCGACCCACTTTCCCTGGAGCACGTTCTCCCGCAGCCATTGCGGGCCGGAGAGATAGGGCAGTCCCCGGTTGAGTATCTCCTCCATCAGCGGATTGCCGCGCGTGACCACGTTCCCGACGACATAGACGTCGGGTTGGAGTGCGGCCTGCTCCGGGCTCCACCCCTCGATCAGGTCGATACCCTGCGCCGCGAGCTGGGTGCTCATCGGCGGATAGACGTTCGCATCGCAGCCGGTCACGCGGTGGCCGGCCGCGCGCGCGAGCAGCGCGATGCCGCCCATGAAAGTGCCGCAGATTCCCAGAATATGTAGATGCATGGCGTAGCGGGGCAACCGCCGGTGTAGCGGCGGAACACGCCGATTCTATAGGAACGGGCACGGCCGCCAGCGACAGTCGCACGCGGTCATTGCCGGAAGGGCACGATCAGCTGCGGAAGATGAAGTACACCGCCCCCATCAGGCAGAGCGCCGCATAGAAGTAATTCATTTTGACTTCCGTGCCCATGTAGAGCACGGCGAACGGCACGAACACGGCCAGCGTGATGACTTCCTGGAGGATCTTGAGCTGCGCCAGGCTCATCGCCGTGTAGCCGATGCGGTTCGCGGGCACCTGGAGGAGGTACTCGAGCAGCGCGATGCCCCAGGATACCAGCGCCGCGATCCACCAGGGCTTCGCGTTGAGATGCTTGAGGTGGCCGTACCATGCGAAGGTCATGAAGAGATTCGACGCCGCCAGCAGCAGCGCCGTAGGGACAATGGGATGAGAGAACATCGACATGGGCGCGCCGCCAAAAAAAAGAGCGCGCATTGTGCGCCGCGATCCTTACGCCCTCTTTACACCCGCCGAGCGGGCGTTGGCTTATCATTCAGCAGGGCCGCGGAAAAGGGAGAGACCTATGGAACAGCAACGTCGAATTTCGATCGTGCGCGGCTGGATCGCGATTGCCGCTGGGTGCCTGCTGGCGCTGGCCGGCTGCACGTCCACGGGAGGGGTCGCGGCCGGAGAACCGGCTCCGAAAAACATCATCATCCTGTTCGCCGATGGCGCGGCGCCCGTGCAGTGGGACTTCGGGCGATACTCCAGCCGCGTGCTGCGGCAACAGCCGTTCGCCGTGACCGACGTCGTCTTCCGGCAGGGCACGCTGGGGCTGTTGAACACGAGCCCCCATGGACCCTACGTGACCGATTCCGCGGCCGCCGCCTCGGCGATGTCCACGGGATTCAAAGTGTCGAATGGCGCCGTGTCCATCACGCCCGACGGCAAGCCCGCTCGCACCGTGATGCAGGCCGCGAAGGCAGCGGGCAAGCGGATCGGACTGGTCACCACGGCAACCGTCTACGACGCCACGCCCGCGGCTTTCAGCATCAATGCGAAATCCCGGCGCGATTCCCAGGCGCTGGTGGACCTCTACTTGAAGCTGGAGCCCGACGTGCTGCTGGGCGGGGGTGCCGACTATTTCCTGCCGGCCGGAACGCCAGGCGGCAAGCGCAAGGACGGCCACGACATCGTCGCGGCCTTCCGCGCGAAGGGACACCAGGTCGCGAGGAACACCGCGGAGCTCAAGGCGGTCACCGGCGCGAAAGTGCTCGGCCTGTTCGCCGACGAGGACCTGAATTTCGAGATCGACCGGGATGCCGCTCGGGAGCCAAGCACCGCCGAGATGGCCGTGGCGGCACTGAAGGCGCTGTCGCAGCACAGTCCGAACGGCTTCGTCCTGCTGGTGGAAAACGAGAACGTGGACACCGCGGCGCATGCCAACGACGCGGCGTCGCTGATGCGCGCGTTGTGGGCCTTCGACGATGCAGTGAAGGTCGCGCTGGAATTTCAGCGGAATCATCCCGGCACGCTCCTCGTCGTGACCGGCGATCACGAAACAGGCGGCTTCTCGCCGACCTATGCGTTGAGGGACCTGTCCTCGGTATCGAGCAAGAACCGCTTCTACAGCGGCGACGAGCACGTGCGCATGCTCGAGCGGATTTCGATTTCCTTCGGCAGGGCGCGCGAGATGCTCGGGAAGGCGCCTTCGGGGGAAGTGCTGGACAAGCTGATCGCCGACCACTTCCCGGGCTTCCGGCTCGATAGCGACGTGCGCGAGATGATCCTCAAGCGCAGGACGCCGGAGCGCAATTTCGGCTACGTGCCTCAGAGCGCGCTGGGGCTCATGGTCGCGCGGCAAACGGGATATTACTGGGGCACATCGGGGCACACTCCCGAGCCGGTCGCGGTGGGCGCCATAGGCCCGGGCGCGGAATTATTCCGCGGCTACCAGGACAACGCTGAGTTCGGCAAGCACCTGCACCGGCTGATCGGGGGGAAGTAAGCCCAGCCATCTTCGCCAGAAAGAAATACGCGGGCCCCTCGGCCCGCGTTCGCATCTCGGTGACCTCCAGGGTCACCGCTCACTGTGACTTCGTGACCTGGATGGTTCCCTTCATGTTGGGGTGCAATCCGCAGATGTAACCGTAGGTCCCTTCGTGGGGAAACATGAGCTCGGTACTCTGGCCCTTGAGCAGCACCGGCGTGCGCAACGTCGTCTCTCCCTGAACCGTGACCTGGTGCGGCGAATCGTCCACGTTGGTCCAGCTGATCGCCTCCCCGGCCTTCACAACAATCTTTTCCGGCCCGAAGAGAAACTCGGAAATGGCGACCGAACGCGGCCCGGTGGGCCGCTTCGCCGCCCCCGCCGCGGTGCCGGAGAGGCTGGCGAGAGAGATCACGAAATCCTGCTGCTCGTGCGGTTTGTGGCAGACGAAGCAGTTCTTGACGCCGGCATTGGCCTTGGCATTGGGCTGGCGGTCCTTGGTGAACGCCGCGTACTCCCATTCGCCGTTGCGCCACTCGGCCGGGTAGCCCGCGCCCCAGCCCTTGCGCTTCTCCATGACCGTGTAGCCGAGGAGATCGCCCTTTACGAAGCGGCCCTTGGCGTCCTTCAGCACGTTGCCCTTGTCGTCCTTTTTGGCGGCGTACTGCACCAGCGTCAGCACGGTCCCGCTCGGGATCGGCCGGCCCTCGCGCACCGCTTTCACCGCCTCGGGCGTCGAGTAGAGCTCGCGGTATTGCTTGGTGTCGTGGCGGTCCACCACCGCGTAGAGCACGCCTTTTTCGAAGCCCTCGGGAAACCGGATGTTGTCCGGACCGGCCAGGCCGACCGCCGCGATCAATGCACCCCCCGCGACGCAAGCGGCTGATAGCACAACCTTAATGCTGCCTCCCCTGCGCATAACGCCTCCCGTTGTGAATACTCGACTGAACCGTAGACCGGAACCGCGACTGATACGAATGGCGCCGACGGCCGGATGCTAACACCGCGGTGGGCGGCTTATTCCGCTTGCATACAGGACAATACGGAACCACCGAGACGCCGGGAAACGAAATCAAGAACCTGCGATCATGGTCATCGATAGGATCCTCGCAAACCTTCTTTAGCTATGCGGCAACGCGCCGGAAGATCCACCAGTGAAAGAGCAGCCCGCCGACCGCGAGCGTCACCAATGAATACACCGGATCGAGCACGGCCGCGGTGAAGACGGATTCGGTCATGAGCGCCGAGCCCTCGTAGTTGGCAAACAGGGCCAGGAACACGTTGTTCACGGCGTGCAGCCCGATCGCGAGCTCGAGTCGGCCGTCGCGCAGCGTCACCGTCGCGAGCACCATGCCGATGGCGAAGTAGTTCGCCGCCATGATCAGCACGCCGTACCGGTATACCTCGGGGTTCAGCAGATGCGGCAGCGTGAACGCCAGGCTGCTGGCGCACGCAATGGCCCAGGGCCTGCGCGTCAACAATCCGAAAGCCTGCAGCGCGTAGCCCCGGAACACGAGCTCCTCGGCCGCGCACTGGATCGGCGTCAATACAGCCACCGCCGCGAAGAACATGAAGAAGCGGTCGGGATTGAAGCTCAGGTAGTAGCGCCCCGGAAAGAGCGCGTGCTCGAGCGCTGCGACGAGCGCGGCGATCAGCACCCAGACGGCGGCGCCATGCGCGATGCGCCGGAAGTCCAGGCGGCCATCCGGGGACACCAGGCTCATCACCGGGCGCCCGTGCAGGCACTTCACCGCCACGGCGAGCCCGGCGAGCATCATGAAAATCGAAAAGTTCACCGCAACGAACTGGAGCAGCGGGTCGGTTTCGAGTCCCGAAGCGACCAGCGCAAAATACGGGACGTAGCCCAGCGCCAGCCAGAAGAACGCAATCACGAGCACGCCGAGCGCGTAGCGCCACCACGCGTTGCGCCCCGCCCTCGCAAGATCAAGGTAGCGTTCGGTTTGCGGCAACATCGTGAGTCCGTGCGCCGTTCAAATTTGATCGCGGATCGACGAGTCGATTCACGATTCAGGAATCACGATTCAGGCCCTTGCCGGCTCGTAAGCGAGATTGGACGCGAGCCAGCGCTCGACCTCCGGCAGCGGCACGCCCTTGCGGCGCGCGTAGTCCTCCATCTGGTCGCGGCCGACCCGTCCGACGGCGAAATACTGCGACTGCGGGTGCGAAAGGTAGAAGCCGCTGACCGCCGCCGTCGGGTACATCGCGAACGACTCGGTGAGGCGCATGCCCACGCGCTCGGCGCCGAGCAGCTCGAACAGCGGGCCTTTTTCCGTGTGATCGGGGCACGCCGGGTAGCCCGGGGCAGGGCGTATGCCCCGGTATTGCTCGGCGATGAGCGCCGCATTGTCGAGTTTCTCGTCGCGCGCGTACGCCCAGAATTCGCGGCGCACGCGCTTGTGCAACAGCTCTGCGAACGCCTCGGCGAGACGGTCGGCGAGCGCCTTCAGCATGATCGCGCTGTAGTCGTCATGCTTCTTCTCGAATTCCTCGAGCTTCCGCTCGATGCCGATGCCGGCCGTGACAGCGAAGCCGCCGATATAGTCCGCGACGCCCGAGCCCTTCGGCGCGATGAAATCGGCCAGGCACAGGTTGGGACGGCCCGTGGGCTTGACGTTCTGCTGTCGCAGGTTATGCCACACCATCAGCCTTCGGGAGCGCTGCTCGTCGCCGTAGATCTCGATGTCATCGGTGTCGATGGAGGCGGCGGGAAACAACCCGAACACCGCCCCGGCTGCCAGCCAGCGACCCTCCACGATCTTCCTCAGCATCGCCCGCCCCTCGGCATAGACGTTGCGCGCCGCCTCGCCGACGACGGGATCCTGCAGAATCGCGGGAAAGGGCCCTGACAGCTCCCACGTCTGGAAGAAAGGCCCCCAGTCGATGTGCTCCGCCAGCTCGGCGAGATCGTAGTTCTTGAGCATGCGCGTGCCGGTCGTCTCGGGACGGGCCGGGACGTACTCGGTCCAGTCGGTCTTCAGGCCGTTGGCGCGCGCCTGCGCGAGCGAGACCAGCTCCGGCCCCTTCTTCTCGCCGTGCTGCGCGCGCACCCGCTCGTACTCGCTCTTCACGTCATTCAGATAGCCGGCGCGCGATTCGTCCGACAGCAGATTGGTGCACACGCCGACGCTCCGCGACGCATCCGGCACCCAGATCACGGGTCCCGAGTAATGCGGCGCGATCTTGACCGCGGTATGCGTGCGCGACGTCGTGGCTCCGCCGATCAGCAGCGGCAGCTCGAATTTTTCGCGCTCCATCTCCCGCGCGACGTGCGCCATCTCCTCGAGCGAGGGCGTGATGAGCCCCGAGAGGCCGATGAGATCGCAATTCTCCTCGCGGGCGACCTGCAGGATCTTCTGCGCCGGCACCATCACCCCGAGGTTGATGACCTCGTAGTTGTTGCACTGGAGCACGACGGCGACGATGTTCTTGCCGATGTCGTGCACGTCGCCCTTCACCGTGGCGATCACCATCTTGCCCTTGGGCCGCGCATCGCCGAGCTGCCGCTTCTCCTCCTGCAGGAAGGGCTCGAGGTGCGCCACCGATTGCTTCATCACCCGCGCGCTCTTCACCACCTGGGGCAGGAACATCTTGCCGGCGCCGAACAGGTCGCCGACGACGTTCATGCCGTCCATGAGAGGCCCCTCGATCACGCGGATCGGCCGGGCATACTTCTGCCGCGCCTCTTCGGTGTCCTCGACGATCCAGTTGGCGATGCCGTGCACGAGCGCGTGCTTCAGGCGCTCCTCCACCGGCGCCTTGCGCCACTCGAGGTCCTCGACGTCGCGCCGGGCCCCGCCTTTCACCGTCTCGGCGAAGGCGACCATGCGCTCGGCGGCGTCCGGCCGCCGGTTGAAGAGGATGTCCTCGACGTGTTCGAGCAGCTCCTTGGGGATGTCCTCGTACACGCCGAGCTGGCCCGCATTGACGATGCCCATCGTCATGCCGGCCTTGATCGCGTGGTAAAGGAATGCGGTGTGGATCGCCTCGCGCACCGGGTCGTTGCCGCGGAACGAGAACGAGATGTTGGACACGCCGCCCGAGATCTTGGCGTACGGGAGCGTCTGCCGGATGATGCGCGTCGCCTCGATGTAGTCCTTGCCGTAGTTCGCGTGCTCCTCGATCCCGGTGGCAATGGCGAAGATGTTCGGATCGAAAATCACGTCCTCCGGCGGAAAGCCGAGCTCGTCCACCAGGATGTGATAGCAGCGCTTGGTGATCTGCACCCGGCGCTCGAGGGTGTCGGCCTGGCCCTTTTCGTCGAAGGCCATGACGATCACGGCCGCGCCGTAGCGGCGCGCGAGCTTCGCGTGCCTGACGAACTCCTCCTGCCCCTCCTTCAGGCTGATGGAGTTCACCACGCATTTGCCCTGCACGCACTTGAGGCCGGCTTCGATCACCTCCCACTTGGAGGAGTCGAGCATGACGGGCACGCGCGAGATGTCGGGCTCGGAGGCGATGAGATTGAGGAAGGTGGTCATCGCCTTCTTCGAATCGAGCATTGCCTCGTCCATATTGATGTCGATGATCTGCGCGCCGTTCTCCACCTGCTGGCGCGCGATCGAGAGCGCCTCGGCATAGTTGCCCGCGAGCACCAGCCGCGCGAACGCGCGCGAGCCGGTGACGTTGGTGCGCTCCCCGACGTTGACGAAAAGAGAATCGTCACCGATGTTGAGCGGCTCGAGGCCCGAAAGCCGCGTCTTGCGCTCGATGACCGGTACTTTGCGCGGCGGCACGCCCCTCAGCGCGTCGGCGATTGCGCGGATGTGATCGGGAGTCGTCCCGCAGCAGCCGCCCGCGATGTTGACGAAGCCCGACCGGGCAAAATCGAGGAGATAGGAGGCCGTCTGCTCGGGCGTCTCGTCGTAGCCGGTGGGAGCGAGCGGATTCGGCAGCCCCGCGTTGGGATAGGCCGAGACATAGACGTCGGCGATGCCGGAAATTTCCTCGATGTAGGGGCGCATCAGCTTTGCCCCGAGCGCGCAGTTCAGCCCCACGGCGAACGGACGGGCGTGGCGCACCGAGTTCCAGAATGCTTCCGGCGTCTGGCCGGACAGCGTGCGTCCCGAGGCGTCCGTGATGGTGCCCGAGATGATGACCGGCAGCCGCAGCCCGCGCTGCTCGAAAAACTCGTCGATGGCAAACAACGCAGCCTTCGCGTTCAGCGTGTCGAAGATAGTCTCCAGCAGCAGGAAATCGGCGCCGCCCTCGACCAGCCCGGCGATGGCTTCGTGATAAGCCGTGACCAATTCGTCGAACGATACGTTGCGGAAACCGGGGTCGTTTACCTCCGGCGAAATGGAGGCCGTGCGGTTGGTGGGCCCGAGCGCGCCGGCGACGAAGCGCGGCTGTTCCGGGCTCCGGGCCGTCCAGGCATCCGCCGCGGCCCGCGCGATCCGCGCGGCCTCGCGATTCAGCTCGCGCACGATGGACTCGAGGCGATAGTCGGCCTGCGCGATCGAGGTCGAGTTGAAGGTGTTGGTCTCGATCACGTCCGCGCCGGCCGCCAGATACTGTTCGTGAATCTCGCGAATGATCTGCGGGCACGTGAGGGTCAGGAGGTCGTTGTTGCCCTTGAGGTCGTGCGAATGAGCCGCGAAGCGCGCGCCGCGGTAGTCCGACTCCGAGAGCGCATAGCCCTGGATCATGGTACCCATGGCGCCGTCGAGGATGAGGATGCGGCGCTCGAGAATGGCCGCAAGCTGTTTGGTGTCGAGGGACATGCTGCCGGCAAATGGCGAGGGGGAAATCCTCGCGCAAAAGATTCTGATTCTATCGCGAATCGGCACGCTTCTGGCCGCGCCGGCGGGTTGCGACTATAATTCTGCTCCCGCTTTCAGAGTGGAAATCGAGCGATGAAGCACTTCGAGCCGAAACAGGCGCATGAGTTCCTGCAGAAGAACCCGAATGCCATCTTCATCGACTGCCGCAGTGAAATGGAATACCTCTTCGTCGGACACCCGAAAGGCGCGATTCTCGTGCCGTGGAACGACGGGCCGAACTGGGAGGTCAACCCCGAGTTCGTGGCGCACGTGAAGAAGGCGGCGAGCGTGGACCGTCCGATCGTGCTCATCTGCCGCAGCGGCAATCGCTCGCTCGACGCCGGGCGCGCGCTCGAGGACGCGGGCTTCACGCAGGTGTGGAACGTGCTGCACGGGTTCGAGGGCGAACTCGACGAGAACCACCATCGCAACTCCAGGACCGGCTGGCGGCACGACGGACTGCCATGGGAGCAGTGCTGACTCGGTGAGGCGTCAGGCGTGAGGAGTGAAGCACGGCAAACTGCCTGCCCGACGCCTCCCGCGTGACGCGTGACGCCGGACGGCGGGCTCCGGCGCAACGCACCCTCAGCCTGCAGCGGCCGCCGCCCGCACCGCCACTTCCATCCGCCCGATTCCCTGGATTTCCGCGATCATCCGGTCGCCCGGCTTCACCGGACCGACGCCCTCGGGCGTGCCGGTGAGCAGCACGTCCCCGGGGTGGAGCGAGTAGAAGCTGCTCGCGAGCTCGATCAGCTCTGGAATCCCCAGGATCAGCTCGCGGGTGTTCGCCTGCTGGCGCAGCTCGCCGTTCACGCTGAGCCGCAAATCGAGTTCTCCCGGTTTCCCGATCTCATCCGCCGTGACGAGCCACGGACCCAGGACCGTGTAGCTGTCCACGGACTTGCGCAGGCTGCGCTCTTCCGGACCGCGCACCGACATGTCGAGCCCGATGCAGTAGGCCGCGATGTGATCATATGCCCGCGCACGCGGGATGTTGCGGCCGGACTTGCCGATGATCGCGGCGAGCTCGACCTCGTGATCGTTGCGGCGGTCGAGATGCCGGATCGCCACACCCTCGCCCGGTCCCACGACCGAGCTGGTCGCCTTCAGGAACACGCCGGCCTGCTGGATGTCGCTCACCTGCTTCTGGTGGTGAATCGCCGGATCGCCGCGGGCCTCCTCGAGGTGTTTCCGATAATTGACCGGCGCCCCCATGATCTTTCCCGGGTTGGCGAGCGGGCTGAGCAGCCTTATGCCGGACAGCGGACGGCGCGGCGCCTGCCCGGCGAGAGCCTCGACCCGCCGGCGCACCGCCGGCAGGCTGGCCACCAGGAGGTCGAACCGCGGCAGCGGATACCGCTGTTGCGGAAGCTCGTCCAGCGCCGGCGACACGTCGCGGACGCTGTCGCCCTCGATGAGCCCGAGTCGATTATCGTCATAACGGCATAGCTGCACGGCGGCGTCTCCTGCTCCATGATTCAGTGGCCTGAATGATACACTCGGCGCCGAAATCCACGCCGCTCACGCACACGGGGAACCCTCTATGAATCAAGCGAAAGAGTCCAACACGGCGGACGCCCGCCTCACCGCGATTCTTCCCAGGCATCGCGACCTGTACTTCGACGGAAAATGGCAGAAGCCCAGGGGCGGCTACCAGGACACGCTCAACCCGGCGACCGGACAAAGCCTGGGGGCGTGCGCCGAAGCGAACGCGGACGACGTGGACGCCGCGGTCCAGGCCGCCCACCGCGCCTACAAGGCCTGGCGCGCGGTCAAGCCGCTCGAGCGCGCCGCACTGATGAAGCAGGTCGCTGCGAAATTGCGAGCGCATGCGGAAGAGCTCGCGATGCTCGACGCCGTCAACTGCGGCAACCCGGTGCGCGAGATGATGCGCGACATCAATACGGCCGTGGCGCAGTGGGAATTCTTCGCCGGCCTGGTGACGGAGCTGAAGGGCGACACCATTCCCATGGGCGACGGCGTCGTCAACCTGTCGGTGCGCGAGCCGTTCGGAGTTTGCGCGCGCATCGTCGCCTACAACCATCCGATCATGTTCACGGCGGCCAAGGCCGCACCCGCGGTCGCCGCGGGCAATACGGTCATCATGAAGCCGCCCTACCAGGCGCCGCTGTCGGCCTATCGCTTCATGGAAATCGTCGACGGCATTCTGCCGCCGGGCGTGCTGAACATCCTTACTTGTGGCAAGGACGGCAGCCAGGCTCTGGTCGTGCATCCCCTCGTACCGCGGGTTTCGCTGATCGGCAGCGTGCCCACCGGCCGCGCGATCGCACGCGCGGCGGCCGACCGGCTGAAGCACGTGTCGCTCGAGCTCGGCGGCAAGAACGCCTGCATCATCTATCCCGACGCGGACCTGGAGAAGGCGGCGAAGGGCGCGGTCGGCGGCATGAACTTCAGCTGGTGCGGCCAGTCGTGCGGCTCGACGTCCCGTCTTTTCATCCACGAATCGGTGTACGACCGGGTACTCGAAGGCGTACTCAAGCACGTGCGGCACCACAAGCCGGGCATTCCCACCGACCCGGAGACGACGATGGGCGCGATCGTGTCGCAGGCGCAGCTCGACAAGATCCTCTCCTACATCGAGATCGGCAAGCAGGAGGGCGCCACGCTCGCCTACGGCGGCAAGCGGCCGGATGATCCGCGGCTCGCCGGCGGCTTTTTCGTCGAGCCCACCATTTTTACCAACGTGACGCAGAAGATGCGCATCGCGAACGAGGAAATCTTCGGGCCGGTGATGTCGGTGCTCAAGTGGAAGGACGAGGACGTGCTGTTCGAGCAGGTCAACGCGGTCGAGTACGGCCTTACCGGGTCGGTGTGGACGACGAGCCTCGCCAACGCCCACCGCGCCGCCGCCCGCATCGAGTCCGGGTTCATCTGGGTGAACGGCGCGGGCCCGCACTATCTCGGCGTCTCGTTTGGCGGCTACAAGCAGTCGGGCCTCGGGCGCGAGGAAAGCTACGAGGAGCTGCTGTCGTTCACGCAGTCGAAGAATATCAATATCACGCTGTGAAAAACGCGATGAGCGTTGGCTGACGGCTGACCACTCGCGGCCGGCGCCCGGGAGACTGACAATGATGCGACATCGACTCTGCTTCGCGGCGCTGTTGGGAGCTTTGATCGTCCCGACTCATGCGCAGGACTTTCCGGCGCGGCCGGTGCGGTTCGTCGTGCCGCTGCCGCCGGGCGGATCGCCCGACGTCATGGCGCGCACGATCGCTTCCGGACTGACGGCCTCGTGGCCGCACCCGATCGTGGTGGATAACCGGCCCGGCGCGCACCACAACCTCGCGGCCGGCATCGTGGCCAAGAGCGCGCCCGACGGCCACACCTGGCTGCTCACCACCGACAACATCCTCGTGGTGAACCCGCATGTGGAGAAGGTGCCGTTCGACCCCTTCCGGGACTTCACGCCCGTCACCCAGATCGCCCAGCTTACCTTCCTGCTCGTGGTGCACCCGTCCGTGCCGGCCAAGTCCGTGCAGGAGCTGGTTGCATTGGCGAAGGCCAAGCCGGGCGCGCTCAACTACGGCTCCTCGGGCAACGGCAGCCCGCAGCACCTCGGCACGTCGATGCTCATGCACTACGCCGGCATTCAGCTGCACCACATTCCGTACAAGGGCTCGGCGCCGGCAATCGTGGACCTGCTGCCCGGGCGCATCCAGGTCTGGATCGGCGCGGCCAATTCGCTTCTGCCGCACATCAAGGACGGCAGGCTGCGCCTGCTCGCGGCCGCCGGGGCCAAGCGCTCGCCGCTCCTGCCTTCCACGCCCACGATCGCCGAATCCGGCTATCCCGAGTACGCACTCGACATCTGGCTCGGCGTGACGATGCCCGGGAAAACGCCGCAGGCGATCGTCTCGAAGGTGAACCGCGAGGTCGCCCGCGTGCTGAACGCGCCCGAGCTCAAGGCAAAGCTTGCGCCGCAGGGGATTGAGGTGGTGACCGGCTCGCCGCAGGCGCTCGCGCAGATGATCCGCGCCGACCATGCCCGCTGGGGAAGGATCATCAAGGCGGCTGGCATCAAGGGCGACTGAGCGGCCGCGTCCCCTCTCACTTGCCGGTATCGGCGGCCACGCGCTTTACGGGGCACGGTCGAAGCGGCGGTACTGGATTGCTTCCGCGACGTGCGCCGCCGCGATATTCCGCGCGCCCTCGAGATCGGCAATCGTGCGCGCGACCTTGAGGACCCGGTGATAGCCGCGCGCCGACAATCCCAGCCGGCTGATCGCCTGACGCAGCATTCTCGCGCCATCCTCGTCCGGCGCGCAGTGTCGGTCCACTTCGCGCGTGGCCAGCACGACGTTGGGCCGGCCCTGGCGCTTCAGTTGCCGGGCTCTCGCCCTGGCGACACGCGAGCGGATCACATCCGAGGCTTCGCCCGCCGCCGCGCGCGTGAGGTCGTCCTGGGGCACGTCCGGCACTTCCACCTGTAGGTCGATGCGATCGAGCAGCGGCCCGGAGACCCTGCGACGGTAGCGCCCGACCTGGTCCGGCGTGCAGCGGCAGCGGCCGTTGGGATGGCCGAGATAGCCGCAGGGACAGGGATTCATCGCGGAGACGAGCTGGAAGCGCGCGGGAAACTCCGCCTGCCGCGCGGCGCGCGAGACGCTGATGCGGCCCGACTCGAGCGGCTCGCGCAGCACCTCCAGCACCTTGCGGTCGAACTCCGGCAACTCATCGAGAAAGAGCACGCCGTGCAGCGCCATCGAGATCTCCCCGGGGCGGGGATGGCTCCCGCCGCCCACGAGCGCCACCGCGGAAGCCGTGTGATGCGGCGCGCGAAACGGACGCCGGCCCCAGTTCTCCAGGTCAAATCCACCGCTACCGATGGACTGCATGGCGGCGGCCGCGAGGGCTTCCTCGCGCGTCATGGGCGGCAGTATGCCGGGCAGTCTCTCCGCAAGCATGGACTTGCCGGTCCCGGGCGGTCCGACCATGAGCAGGCTGTGCCCTCCTGCGGCCGCAATCTCCAGCGCGCGCTTGGCGTGAAGCTGTCCCTTCACTTCCTTCATGTCGGGGAATCGGCGGCCGTTCACGGCGGGCTGCCGGTGACAGCGCTCGAGCAGGGCGCGGCCGGCGAGGTGCGCGCACACATCGAGCAGCGACCGCGCGGGGTAAACCGCGGCATCCTCGACCAGCGATGCCTCGCCTGCATTGGCCTCGGGGAGAATGAACGCGCGCCGGGCGCGCGCGGCCGAAAGCGCCATCGCCAGCGCACCGCGGATGGGCCTCAACTCCCCGGTGAGCGCAAGCTCGCCGGCGAACTCGCATTCCGCCAGCCGATGGCCCGGCAGTTGCTCCGACGCTGCCAGTATGCCGAGCGCAATCGGCAAGTCGAAGCGGCCGGATTCCTTGGGCAGGTCCGCCGGCGCCAGGTTGACGGTGATGCGCCGCGCAGGAAACTCGAAGCGCGCAGTTTGCAGGGCCGCGCGCACGCGGTCCTTGGCTTCCTTCACCTCGGCTTCGGGCAGGCCGACGATCGTGAAGCTCGGCAACCCATTGGCAAGGTGCGCCTCGACGCTGACCGGGGGGGCATCCATCCCCGACAGCGCGCGGCTGTACACCACGGCGAGCGACATCGCCTTCCCCCTCCAGGGCAGGTTGATATCGCTATTAACGGCTGAAGCTCGCGTCAGGACGACGCGGCCCGGACCAGATGGAAGCCGGCAGTGAAAAGGAGAAAGAAAAACCTCTGCGAAACCGGGAATTACTCCGGCTTCCGCCTTTCGCCTTCCGACCTGTTCTCGAGCTCGGCGAGCTTGGCTTCCAGCTCCTGCAGCTTCGCGCGGGTACGCGCCAGCACCTCGCGCTGAACGTCGAACTCTTCGCGCGTCACCAGGTCGAGGCGGGCAAAGGTCGACTGCAGCAGCACGCGGAGGTTTTTTTCCAGGTCCGCCGCCGGGCTGCGCGCAAAAACCTCTTTCATTTTTCGATCGATCTCCTCGAACAGGCGGGCTTCGGCCATGGTGGTCTCGCGCGGGAAGTTGCTGAACTGACATTCTGCAACACCGGCGGTTCAGGATACGCATCGAACGTCGGCGCGCACGGGGGCACGGTCATGGTGCGCCTCCCGACCCGCGCGCACCCATTTGGTGCGAAGGCGCGCACCCCGTGGCGAGTCGACATGACAACCTATTGAAACATAATAGGAATTCTATTGGCATGATCCCTGCTCTAGGCCTACCGCAGTTCTTATTACCGTCAACGAAAGGGGTAGCCAATGTTCAAGAAAACCATCACGGCCGGACTCGCCGCCATGGCGTTGGGATCGGGAATCACTCAGGCGCAGACGCCGGCCGCGCCCGCCTCGCCGCACACGCTCACGGGCAACATCGGGCTCTACAGCCAGTACATCTTCCGCGGCCTCAAGCAGACCGACGGCGATCCCGCCTTGCAGGGCGGCTTCGATTACAGCCACTCGAGCGGCCTTTATGCCGGGACCTGGGGCTCCAACATCAGCTGGCTGCGCGACATGGGCGCGTACTCGAGTGGCGGCAGCCTGGAATGGGATTTCTACGGCGGCTACAAGGGCACGTTCGGCAAGAGCGACTTCGGCTACGACCTCGGCCTGCTCTATTACTACTACCCGGGCACGGTGGCGCCGGGGCTGGTGAAGGCCGACACGCTGGAAGCCTACGG
>Ga0247825_10001041_pt1 | contig 18067 bp, 16 predicted proteins | sample 13C_Vanillin_Day_FD_194413 | JGI IMG/M metagenome (GOLD analysis project Ga0247825, IMG submission 194413) | Soil microbial communities from agricultural site in Penn Yan, New York, United States - 13C_Vanillin_Day48 | ecosystem: Environmental > Terrestrial > Soil > Agricultural land | place... | reverse complement strand
TGACATCAACGTCGTCGTCGTTCGTTCGTATTCGCGTAGCTCGGGCCAGATCTCCGCCGACGTGACGACCGTTGATCCGGCAGGCAGTTCTTCGCGGACAATCTCCGAGACCCGCTGCTCGTGTGAGGGGTTCGCGTAGGAGTGCAGCAGTGCGATGGACACCGAACGGATGCCACGGTCCCGAATCTGCGATGCCACGTCACGAACAGACGCCTCGTCGAGGGGGATGACGACGTCGCCTGCGCTGTCGAGGCGCTCAATCACCTCGAAGCAGTCGGCGGCGGGAATCGGGGAGGTCGGCGGATCGAAGAAGGTGTCGAAGCGATCCTCCTCGACGCGAGCGTATCGGCCGAGCGGAAGCAGGCTGCGGAACCCGCGCGTGCCGATGTGTGCGACGCGCACCCCCTTCTGTTCCAGAATCGCGTTCGTCGCGAGAGTGGTCGCATGGACCACCCGGACCACAGCTTCGGGCTGCACGCCTGCGGCGGCAAGCGCATTCCGCACCCCCTTGACGATCCCCTCGGCGGGATCGCCGTGGGTACTGAGCGTCTTGGCAACTGACTCCTGGCCCGCGGGCCCTGCCAGGACTACATCGGTGAAGGTGCCGCCGACATCGATGCCCAGTGCATACCCAGTCGACGAGTGATTCGGCTCTTCTGACATGGAAGTACCCTAACTACTTGAGCAAGAGCTTGTCTATCAAGTGCATGGATTGATTTGTGACAGAGTTTCGGCGACGAGCGTGGACAGCCAGGGGACGAGCACGCGCCCCTCGCCGGCGGCGTGCACCCACGGGACCCAGCAGAAGTCCTCGTGCTCCCAATTGAGCCGAACGCGTTGATGCCGCGCCGTGGCCACGTATACATGGACGACCCAGTCTCCGTCGCCTCCCGGAAGAGTCAATACCGGCCCGGCGGCGAAGTCCGAGAGATCACGCCGCAACAAACCCGTCTCCTCGGCCAATTCGGTCAGCACGTGCCGCTCCGGATCGACACCACTGTCCAAGAATCCGGTAATGCAGTGCCACATACCGACATCGCTGGCGACGCACGAACTCCGACGCAGGAGACACAGCCGGCCCCGATTCTGCAATAGCAGCGCGACGACTCGGCGGTCGCGACGGACTGATGCCGGACATTCCGACTTCGACGACGGGACGCCCATTGCCACCCCTTTCGGTGTTCCACGTCATTATACACTTACCCAAGCGCTTGCTCAGTAATGTATATTTCACGCCATGCAGATGAACCTTTCAGGCAAGGTCGCGCTGGTTACTGGCGGTGGCGCCGGAATCGGCGCCGAAGTCTCCCAGCGACTGTCAACTCTGGGCGCGAGCGTGCTCGTCCTCGACCGAGACCTCGGTGCCGCACAAGCGGTCGCCGACTCCATTCCCTGCGGAACCGCCATCGAGATGGATCTCCAAGACTCCGCGGGAATCACCGCCGCGCTCAGGGAAAACCCCCTACTACGCGAAATCGACATACTCGTCAGCAACGCGGGACTCACGAGAGTCGAGCGGTTCACCGACAGCGACCTGGGTGCGTGGGACACTCTGTGGCAGATCAACCTTCGCGCACCGATGCAGCTGTGCCACGCACTCGTTCCGACGATGACCAAACGCGGATGGGGCCGAATCGTCTTCGTGTCGACAGACAGTGCCCGCGCCGGCGGGGGTGGCGAGGGCGTCTACTCCGCGACCAAGGCTGGGCTTCTCGGCTTCTCCAAGACCCTGGCACGGGAGACGGCCCGTGACGGCGTCACCTGCAACGTCGTCTGTCCCGGGCTGATCGACACCGCGATGCTGCAGTCTGTCGCCGTGGACAACCCCAACATGATGGATCGGCTGATCCGGGGCATTCCCGTTCGCCGCCTCGGATCGGCCGGTGAGGTCGCCTCGGCAATCGAGTTCCTGTGTACGCCCGATGCATCGTACGTCACCGGCCAGACGATCAGCGTCAACGGCGGTATCACGATGATGTGAGCAGCAACTCCGCTTTCGACCGAGCAACCGTCAACCGCGCCGGTGCGAAACCCGACATCACAGAATTGCCACTGGGTTGACGGGACTGGCGGTGCCCCCGACGATGGGTAAGGGCGTGACGACGAGGAGGAAGTCCGCACGCTCGGTTCGTGAAAGCTCTTCGAGCCAGAGCATTTCGATCAGCGGAACGCCGTGCTCCCACAGTGTGAGCATGTGAATGTCTTCGTCGACCGAGCCATGGAAGGTGCCGCCGTGATCGAGGGCACCGACGGCGATGTTGTCGCTACCGATCGCCACGACGTCGCGCTCGACGAGCCAACGGGCACCGTCGTAACACAGCCCCGGTTGCTCGGTGTTGTAGAGGTCCGGGTCCACTGCGAATACCGTGGACCATCCAGTTCGGACAAGTACGACGTCTCCGGACCGGATCTCGACTCCGGCCGCCTGCGCTGTCTTCTCGAGCATCCCCGCATCGATCCTCGTACTGGCCGGCAGATGTTCCACACCGGAATGGCGCGCTACGTCGAGCAATACACCGCGCGCGACGAGAGGGCCGAGTTTCTCGATCCCGCACCGCGTCGCACCGTAGCTGCGTACCCGGTTCGCGGAGTGACCATTGAACAACGAATCACCGCGCCACATATGCGACAACGCGTCGATGTGGGTGGTAGTGCCGTGCGGCGACACCATCAACGCATCGTCGGCCACCGACAACTCACCCTTGATTCGCCCGGTCCCGGCGGCGTAATCCCCGCCGTCCATCGACATGAAATGCTGAGGCAGCGGCCGACCCGTGAGATGGGGAACCCGGGACGCGCCCGGTCCGGAGGTGGCCCCTCGAATCGGCATGGCCAAGGAAATGACAGTGCCTTCCCGCACGGCGCCCACTGCGCCTCGCACGACTTCCGGGGTGAGAAGGTTGGCGGCGCCACGTTCGTCCTCGTGCCCCCACCGCCCCCAGTTCCCAAAGCGCTCTTCGGAGTTCCCCGCGACGTGATCCGACATCATTTGTCCTTCCGGTAATACCACCGAGCGTAACAACAAGCGTAGGATACCAAGCAATCGCTTGCTCTATTTCTTGCGCCACGGAACAGAAGGATTCACCGATGCCTACGAACGCGAGCCCAGTCCTCTCCTCGTCCGAGCCTGCCCCGGAGGTGACCTCGGACAGCACCCACGGGCCCGGCCACCAGCAAGTGCCGGAGCACGAAGTCAAGGCAATGCTCTTGCGACACGGAGTCGACGTACCCACAGGCGCGACCTTCGGTTGCGCAGGTGAAGCGGCAGCGGCGGTCAAGACACTGCAAGGCCCACTGGTACTGAAGGCCTGGGGGCCCGGACTTCTCCACAAGAGCGACGTCGGTGCCGTCGTACTCGGCCTCGATACGACGGACGTACCTGCCGCAGCTGCCGAGATGGAGGCAGCGCTGGCTACAAAGGGCATCACGCCCACCGGCTATCTCGTGGAGCAGCAGCACCCGGGGGGACTCGAGTTGATCGTCGGCGTCGTGCGCGATTCCACCTTCGGTCACGTCATACTGCTCGGTCTCGGCGGGATTGCGACCGAGATGCTCAATCTGTCCGCGCTGCGTGTTGCTCCACTCACGCGGGAAGACGCCGAAGCCCTGGTAGACGGGTTTCCCGGAGCACCTCTCCTCCGGGGAGCCCGGGGGCGCGCGCCGGCCAACCGTGCCGCACTCGTCGACTTCGTGCTGAAGATCGCCGGCGAGGACGGCTTCGTTCCCGCCCTCGGCGACAGGTTGGTCGAGTTCGAGTGCAATCCGATCGTCGTCACATCGACCGGCGTGCAGGCCCTCGATGCGCGTCTCATACTCGATTCGAAACCCAGCGTGCGATCCGATCCCACTGCCGACCAGAACTTCTCACGCTTGTTCGCACCCCGCGGAATCGCCGTTGCCGGAGCCTCGACCAGCCGTTCCACGTTCGGCAACCGTTTCCTCGCAGCCTATCGAGAAGCCGGATGGACGGAGAACCTCTATGCGCTTCATCCCACTGCCGAAGAAGTCGACGGCGTCCCGGCGTTCTCGTCGATCAGCGCCATGCCGTCCGCCGTGGACTACGCCGTCGTCGCCGTGCCCGCCAGATCCGCACCTGACGTCGTGACGGACGCCGCCGACGCAGGAGTCGGTTTCGTACATGTGGTCACCGGCGGCTTCGCCGAAATGGGAGAAGCCGGCGCGGCATTGCAGGACGAACTCGCACACCGTGCCGAGGGCACGGCCACGCGCCTTCTCGGTCCAAACTGCCTCGGAGTATTCGCGCCTTCCGGCAGGCAAACCTTCACCCTCGGCGCACCGACCGAGCCCGGATTCGTTTCCGTGGTGTCCCAGAGCGGTGGATTGTCGGGCGACATGATCACTGTCGGCACCCAGCGGGGGATCAAGTTTTCCAAGCTGGTCAGCATCGGCAACGCGATCGACGTGACCCAAGGTGAACTCGTCGACTGGCTCGTGGACGACCCCGACACGCGTGTCATCGGAATCTACCTGGAAGGAACGCGAGACGGATCGACTCTCTTGCGGGCGCTACGCCGGGCGATGGGCAGGAAACCGGTTGTCGTGCTCCGCGGTGGTTCGAGCGTCCAGGGGTCCGTTGCAGTGAGTTCCCACACCGGATCGATGGCGAGCAGCACGAAGGTGTGGTCCGCGATCACTGATTCGACCGGCACCATCCAGGTCAGTTCCCTCGAGGACTTCCTTTCTTGCCTGAGCTATCTACAGCGGTACATCAACCACCGCCCCGCAAGCGCCGCGGACGGTGTTCTGGTCATCGGATTGGGCGGCGGTGCATCCGTTCTCGCTACCGACGCCTGCGATCGGGCCGGCCTTCGCCTCACTCCCCTGCGCGATGATCTCCGACTCCGACTGCGCGAAAACGGCTATGGCGCAGGAACGAGCGTTGCCAATCCTCTCGAGGTTCCGGTAGGTCCCGCATCGCCCCCGACGGTTCTGGTGGACGCGCTGTCCCCCGTGCTGGCGTCGGGGGGCCAGAACTACCAGGACGTCCTCATGCACTTCAATGCAGCCGCCTACTACAACTACGGGACCGCCGGTATCCGACCACTGATCGACACCCTCCACACAGTGATCGATGCCGAACTTCCGATTCGTGTCGCTGTAGTCATCCGGAACGCCGAGGTGTGCCCACCCGGCGACATCGACATCGTGAACGCCTTCTCGGCAACCACCGGTGTCGCGTTGTATCGAGGCTTCGACGAGGCCGCGAGCGCGATCGCTGCGGCCCAGCATTTCGACGCCCGTCGCACCGCCGAGGCCTGACCTTCCCCAACGAGCCAAGCGCTGGGCTTACGCCCAGCGCTTGGCTCGTTTCCGTGTGCTCGACTACTGCGTCACGACATCCGACGCAGTCGTGACGCTGCGGACATCGGAGGCACGTCCGTGCGGCATGACCTTGAGGACCACCAGACCGGCGACAGAGAAGGCAGCGGCAGTGAGGAACGCGATGCGATATCCCTCCGGCCCGAAGAACGTTCCCAACTCGGTGGTGAACGCATTCATGGCGAGCATGGCGAACACGAACTGGACTGCCACCGCACTCGACAAGTTCTGCGCTGAGAGCATGATCGACGACGTGATGCCCTGCTTCTCCGGTGGCGCCGACTGGACGACCAGATTCGGCAGACCACCGTACGTCGCGCCCATTCCGATCCCGCAGAAGAGCAGCCACAACAGGACCTGCCACGATTCCGAGTGCAGGAAGGCCAAGCCAGTACTCCCGATCGCGAAGCTGCTGCAGCCGACCATCATCGGGTAACGGATTCCCCAGCGCATGGCCTTTGCTCCACAAATGAAGCCACCGATCACCATGGCCGCACCGTGGGGCGCCATGTAAAGGGCGACACCGAACGCGTCCGAGCCGAAGCCGATCTCACCACTCGGATCCCGCGGCATCTGAACGATCAACGGGATGAGCGACACGACGATCGCCGCAGGACCATACACGGCGAAGTTGAGCACGAGAGTCGTCCACATCGGGCGGGTCCGCAGAAGGGAGATCTCGATGATCGGCTCCGGAAACGAGCTGTCCCACCACACCCATGCGGCGAAGCAGCCGATACCGGCGACCATGAATCCGAGGAAGCTGACCGAAGTCCATCCCCACGTCCCAGCGTTTCCGAGACCGAAGACGAGCAATGCGCCGCCCACGCCGAGCAGAATCGCACCCAGCCAGTCGAGTCGGGACTTCACCTTCAGCGGCGACTCCGGCAACAAACACAGCACCCCGATGACACACACTGCCTGGAACGCCGCGATACACCAGAACACCGACAACGGTCCGAACGAATCGATCAGCCAGCCGGCGATGAACGGAGCCACTACCAGCAATGCGCCGGCACCGGTGAATGTCACCGTGATCGCGAAGGCGATCAAGGGCTTTGGGAAGACATCTCTGATGAGGGAGTATCCGAGAGCAGGGGTCACGTACAACAGTCCCTGCAGACCGCGGCCGAGGAGAAAGATCTCGTAGTTCGGCGCCATCGCCGATACCACCCCGCCGACGGCCGACAAGGTGGTGACGATGACCAGCAGATTGCGCTTTCCTCGCAAATCGGCGAGCTTCCCGATCATTGCCACGGCAACGGCTGTGACGAGATTGGCAACGGTGATCGTCCAGCCGAGGTCGGCTGTATGGAAGTGCAGGCCGATCCCGGGAAGAGCGGTGCCGACGAGACTGTATGAGAACGTGGCCAGTTCGCCGAGCATGACGACGACGACGAGCGCGCCGATCCAGCGGGGTGTCCAGTATCTTGCATTCTCGTCGACGGCTGAGGTCGGCCGGGTTTCGTCGAGGGGGTCGAGGGAGGGGGGATTTGTTGTCATGCACAGCTCCTGTCCGATGCGGAACGATGACGGAGGTCGATGTGACGCACGACACTGCGTGCTCGGTGTCACAGTAATTGACCAAGCGCATGCTTGGCAATACTCGCCATCAGACCGCTCCGGAACATGAACGAGTGGGTCAATACCCGCCCTGAACGGTGAAGATCCTCCGCGGGTTGTCGACGAGCATCGTGTCGATGTCCTGTTGGCTCACGCCGCTCTCCAGCAAAGCCGGGACCACGTCCTGCGGGATGTGGGTCCACCGCCACTGCGGATTCAGCTCGCGGCGCCGGACAGGATCCGACATGTCCGAGAAGCAGGAGGTGTCGTGTGACAGGACCATGCGTTCGGCATAGCCGCGCCTGCACATCTCGGCGACGATCTCGACCCGCTTGCCGAACGGAACGGTGTTGAGCCCGAACCGATCCATCCCGAGATACGAGCCCTCGTCTGCAAGTTCCGCGAGATACCCGAAGTCGTCGGTATCACCGGAATGACCGATGACGACTCGCGAGAGGTCGACCCCCTCCTCCTTGAAGACCTTCTGTTGATCCAGTCCTCGCCGCAGGCCCGAATGGGTGTGCGTGGTGATCGGGGCACCGGTGTCCCGATGTGCATGCGCGACCGAGCGGAGGACGCGGTCGACATCCTTCGTCAGACCGGCCTCGTCGGTCACGCACTTCAACAAGGCAGCCCGCACTCCGGTACCGGAGATCCCTTCCGTGATGTCCCGGACGAAGAACTCGGCGAGGCGATCGGGTCCTCCCGCCGCCGTCCCGGGACCGCGGTAGTGGAAATAGACGGGAAGCTCACTCAGGACGTAGGCGCCTGTCGCGACCACGATGTTGACGTCGGACTGCTGGGCGACCCGGACGACCCGGGGGACATAGCGACCGAGGCCGATCACCGTAAGATCGACCAAGGTGTCGAAGCCCTCGTCCTTCAGCGCCGACAGGCGCTGGACCGCTTCCGCTATCTGAAGGTCCTCATCCCACTGCTCGGGGTAGTCGGGCCAGTTCTGTTGAACTTCCGGGCTGGTGACGAAGATGTGCTCGTGCATCAGGGTACGGCCGAGAGCCGATACCGGCACGTCTCCGGTCGCGGTCGGGACTGTGGCTTCTGGGGACATGGTCTTCCTCCTGGGAGTATCACTCTGCGGCAGTGACGGATTGGTCGATGATCTCGGCCTGGATGGTCAGATCGGCGCCTGGGGATGCACGATGTGATTCTGTGCATGCCATGGCTGGTGGGCTTGGAACCCGCCGTCCACGATGATCGTCTGACCGGTGACGTACCGTGATTCCGGTCCGGCGAGAAAGGTGATCACCGAGGCCAGGTCCGAAGTCTCGCCGAAGTCGTCGACGAGCAGGTTGGCGTTGTACGCCTCGAGTTTGTCCGGCGACAGATTCTGCTTCGCGGTCGGGCTCAGGATCAGCCCGCTGGCAACGGCGTTGACACGAATGCCACGCTTGCCGTGTGAGGTCGCCACAGACCGAGTCAGTGAGTACTTTGCTGCCATCGACGCTGCGTAGGCGACGTGCACGGTGTCTCCGCTGAAGCCCGACGTCGACCCGACGTTGACGATCACGCCACCACCAGAGCGCTGCATGACCGGGATCGCGTACCGCGTCGCCCACACAGCACCGTAGAAATTGACGGCGAAGGTTCGTTCCCACGCATCGTCCGGTGTGATCTCGACATTCACATCCGCTTTCTCCACGCCGCCGTAGGCCACGGCGTTGTTGATCAGGCTGTCGATCCTGCCGAACGTGATGTCAGCCTGCGCAACGAGTTTCTCGACCTCCGACTGCACCCCCACATCGGCGACGACAGCGTGCACAGAACCACCGCCGGCAGCGATTTCCTCCCCCACTGCTTCGAGCTTCTCTTCCTGGATGTCGTTGATGACGACGGACGCCCCCATCTCCGCCAGCCGGAGCGAAACCGTCCGCCCCACCCCTTGCGCCGCGCCCGTGACGATCGCGACCTTCCCGTTCCAGTCGATCATGTCCCATTTCCTTCCTGTCGGTTCACATTCACGCTACTAGAGCAAGCGATTGCTTGGTAGAGTCGCCCATACATCATTCAACGAAAGGGGCGAGCGCATGCTCGACTTCGAGAAGCGGCCCGGCGCGGCCCTCATTGCGGGTGGCACCGGCGGTATCGGTCGCGCGATCAGCCGGATACTCGCCGAGCGCGGCAGCGATATCTTCTTCACTTACCGCGGCAACCAAGAGGGTGCCGCGAGCTTGGCCTCCGAACTCAGCGCACTCGGAGCCAAGGCGGAGTTCGCCAGAGTGGATCTCGCCGACATCGACGCGGCCTCCGAACTCGTCGGCGACGTGAGCTCGGCATTCGGGACTATTCACACGGTGGTATACGCTGCCGGCCCCCACGTCCCGATGACTCATCTGAGCAAGGTGACGCCCGAACAGTTCCGGAATCAGCTCGACAACGATGCGGCGGCGTTCTTCAATCTGATCCATCCCGCACTACCACTCCTCCGCGAGTCCCGCGGCAACATCGTCGCTGTCACAACCGCCGCCACCCGACGCTTCCCGGTCCGCGACGGCCTGTCCTCGAGCCCGAAGGGCGCAGTGGAATCCGTTGTCCGGGCATTGGCCGCCGAAGAGGGACGATTCGGCCTGCGCGCGAACTGCGTCGGGCCGGGAATGCTCACGGACGGCATGGCCGCACGGCTCATCGAGTCAGGAGACCTGGACGAACGAGCACTGGACATCACCCGGCGCAACATCCCGCTACGCAGGTTCGGTGACGCCGACGACATCGCCGAAGCCGTCGCCTTCCTCGCGTCCGACCGAGCGGACTTCATCTCCGGACAGACTCTCGACGTGGATGGCGGATACGGCGTCTGATCCGCCATCGGCCCACACTGGGGGCGGCTCGGCGGAGCCGCCCCCAGGTAGCGCCAACCAACTACTACTCGCCGGCCAACTTCTCGACAACCGGAATGAACGTCTCCAGGTCCTTGTCATTGTGCAGCACAAAGAAGTTCAGACCGTGTGTATCACGCCAGTACCGCAGCTTGTCCACCATCTCACTGACGTCGCCGCGGAGAATTTGTGGAGTCTCCTCCTGACGAGACAGATCGACGGCACTCCAGCTCTCCTTGTCCTGTGGAATTCCCACCTCCTGGATACTCGTGCCGATCGCGATGTCGTCGAACCGATCACCGGCCGACTCCTTGATGGTGTCGATCTTGCCGAGGAAGGATTCCAGGCCACCGTCCTTCTCGTCGGGTGCGGTACCGTCGGCGCGAACCCGCAACGTCAGATTGACGTAGTCGCCGTACTTACCGGCCAATCGCAGCATCTTCGGTCCGCCACCCGGGAACAGGAACTTCGGAAACGGCTTCTGGACAGGCTTCGGCTCCTGGACCAACTCGTCGATCTGGTAGTACTCGCCCTTGTACGAGAAGGGCCCGTCACTCCATACGCCGCGCAAGACGTCCAGTGATTCCACGAATCGATCGAATCGCACCTTCGGGGAGTCGAAACTCAGCCCGGCGCGGTCGTAGTCCTCGCGCATCCATCCGGTGCCGAGCCCGACATCGAGCCGGCCGTCGGACAGCACATCCAGCGTTGCCAGTTCCTTCCCCAACACCACCGGATGGCGATAATCGTTCGAGAACACCAGCGTTCCGATACGGAGTGTCGAGGTCGCTGCGGCGGCTGCGGACAACGCCGCGATCGGTGCGAAGCGGGGACCGACGAAGTGATCAGGCATGAGCAATGTCGAGAAGCCGGACTGCTCCACGAGACGTGCGCGCTCGGCCCACGCCCGTCCCGAATCGGCCTTGCGCACGACCACACCGAACTTGAACCGCTTACTCGCCCTATTCGTTACCATCTCTCATTCCTCACTAACTGATATCAGGGGCTTCGGTGATACCTCGCGCAGTCCACCCAATCGGCGTACCCCATCGAAGAGGTCGGATAGCGCGCGCGTGCTCGCCGATGTTCGTGGCGCGACACCCGTGAAGCCATGAGGCACATCGGGAAACGAGTGAAGCTCGACCGAAACGCCGGCGCGCCTCATCCTGAGGGCATAGTCGACCGCCTCGTCGTGCAAACAGTCTGCGCCCGCCGCAGCGACGTATGCCGGCGGAAGTCCCTCCAGGTCAGTCGATGCGGAGGGAGATGCGTATGCCGGCGGCGCGGACCGCCGCTCACCCAGGTAATGCTGCCAGCACACGTCCGCATCGTGAGCATTGAAGATCGCCGCGTCAGCGTACGTGCGCATTGAATCCGAACTAAGGGTGGAGTCGATGAAGGGGTAGAGCAAAATCTGCCCGGACAGCACGGCGAGACCGCTGTCACGCAGATGCAGTGCGACCGCAGCGGCGAGCCCGGCGCCGGCGCTTGCGCCACCGATCAGGACCTTCCCATCTCCCAATCGGCTGAATGTTCCTGTCCTGGCCGCCACGGCTGTCGTCACGGCACAGCAATCTTCGAATCCGAAGGGAAAGGGATACTCCGGCGCCAGCCGATAGTCGACCGATACGACGCCGATGGTGAGGTCGGAAGCGATTCGCGCACACAAGCTGTCGTCCTCTTCTGCGGCACCGACGACGTAACCACCGCCGTGGATCCACACGAGCGTCGGCGCGCGGTCCGACAGGTCGGTCGGAAGGTAGATCCTCGACGTAACTCGGTGATCATCGGCACTGCGGGCACTCTGATCGACGAGAATCTCCACGCTTCCGGGCAATCGTGGCGGCTCGACCACCCTGCGCATTTCCGCGAAACTCGCACGTTGCGCTGCGGGATCGTCGAACTGCAGTGGCGGAAAATTAGCTATCACATTTTCGAATTCGGCATCCACCGGTCCTCCTGAATCGAGTTGCGTATAGAGAAGTCCACAGGTCACCCCGTGCCGGTTGCGCCACCGTCGAGCACGAGATCGGTTCCGGTGATGTAGGAAGATTCGTCGGACGCCAGAAATACGTCGCCCTCTGCTATCTCCTCGGGCTCGCCGGGTCGGCGCAGCGGAAGACCATTCCACAGATCAGGGTCCCGCTGCTTCGATTCAGGAATGTTGACGCCCAGCATCGGCCCTGTGATCGCACCGGGTACAAGGCAGTTTACGCGAATCTTCGACGGCGACAACTCAGCCGCCGCAACGCGAGTCAGGCCCCGCAGCCCCCACTTCGTCATCCCGTACGCCGCGTGCCCGCAGTGCCCGCCGAGTCCGGCCGTCGACGATACGTTGATGATCGATCCTCCCCCGCTTTCGATCATGAGCGGCGCGACTGCGCGAATACCGAGGAACGCACCCCTCAGATTGACGGCGATCATCGCATCGACCGCATCGTCACGTTCTTCCAGAATCGGACGAGTCCAGTATCGTGCCGCGTTGTTGACGAGTACATCCATTCTGCCGTAGTCGTTCTCGATCGTGGCCACGATTCGTTTCCACGAGTCGGTGTCGGATACGTCCAGGTGTACGAACTGGACGTCCCCGCCGATTTCCGCTGCAGTCGTGGTACCGAGGTCGCTGTCGACGTCGGCGATGAGGACCCGCGCTCCCTCGCGGGCGAACGCCCGTGCCTCCGCGGCTCCCTGGCCGCGAGCACCGCCCGTGATGACCGCAACTTTTCCTGCGAGACGACTCATACTGCGGCCGAAACGTGCTGACGCTCGGTCACCGGGAGGCGGAAGTGCGGAATGATGTGTTCGCCCCATGCCTTGATCGTTGCCATGCAGACCTCTTGGGGGACAGTACCCATCTGGATGAGGCAGAGGACCTCGTCCACACCGACCTTCTCCAGTTCCTCGACGTACTTGATCGCCGTGTCCACTGTCCCGTAGGCATGGTCGATGTTGAAGTTCGCAGCGGCGAGGGACCGTTCCGAGTATTGCGGGCGATCTCCTCGATCGAACGCAGCTTCCTCCGATGCCGCCTTCGAACGCATATAGGCGATGTTGTCTTCGCTCACGGTGTCCCCCGTAGGCGGCTTCGCTCCCCCGAGATGCCAGTAGCCGATGGATTCGCCGAAGAACCGCTGTCCTCGGGCGCCGACCTCCTTCGCCTCTCCTTCGTCGTCGAGCACGATCGTCGGGCAGAGTGCGACGAAGTGGTCATTCACCACATCGGACACGAACTTTTCACCGGTGCGACTCTTCACCCGGTCCCAGTAGAGTTTGTGCTGCATCTTGATACTGTCGAGGCCGCCGAACCCGAACACGAGTGCGCCGACGCCGAGCTCGGCCGAAAGAACCACGGTGTCGGGTTTGGTGCTGGCCAGAAAGAGCGGTGGATGCGGAGTTTGCACGGGTCGCGGCAGGATCCTCAGCGGCGAATTGCCCTGCGGAGCCTGGATGTCGAGGAGGTCGCCGTGGTATTCGAAGTCGGGCGATCGCCACGCCGCGGACACGATCCGCAACGCTTCTTCCACCTGCGCCGCGGTTTCTGCGGGGTCGACATTGCACATCGCGGCTTCTTGGAGAGTGCCGCCGCGCGCCGCACCCAGGTTGAGTCGTCCGTCGGAGAGCACGTCGAGCATTGCGGCTCGTTCGGCAACCCTCGTCGGATAGTTGAAGTTGAACGGCATACAGACGGCCCCGTGCCCGATCCGGATCCGAGAAGTTTTGGCCGCCACCGTCGCAAGGAACAACTCCGGCGCCGACATGTGCGAGTAGTGCTCGAGCCCATGGTGTTCGACTGCCCAGATTCCGTCGAAGCCCATCTCTTCGGCGTACACCGCCTGTTCGATCGAATCCAGATACGTCTGGCGTTCCTTCTCCGGAGTGGGATCTGCGATCTGTGCCTCGAAAATCATGGAGAACTTCATCTTCGTCCTTTCGTTGACCAAGTGCTTGCTTGCCCGATAGGCGCATGGAAGCGCGCCGACAAAAGTCGGATCACGCGCCGCTCAGGCGGCGCGGAGGGTATTTCCAGCAGCGGCCAGGGTGGCCACCCTACGACCGAGGAGGCTGATGCTCGCCGCCAACGTCGGATCGGCGAACTGCCGCTTACCGTCCGGACACGTTTCGGTTACCGCGTCACATTGTGCGATCACCGTTCCGTGGCCGCCGACGACGTACCCGCCAACCGAGCGAACCGACCGAGCAAGGAAGTCGATATCGATTGCCGCGGTCGCGGCCGAGTCGCCGATGACCACAAGGCCGACGGCCACGTACCGCAGACCGTCCCGCGCATGCTCTGCCGCAACCACTCGCCGCAGCTCGTCGAGACCGGCTGAGCGTTGACCCGTTTGCACGACCAGCACCGCCCCGTCCAGGCCGGACCGGGGCTCGTTCGCGACCGACCGCACAGTGGATGCGTCGAAGATCGCGCGGAGAGTCGCATCCATCGCGTGAGTCACTTCCCGATCTGCCGTGACGTTGACGTCGCAGTAGGCGTGAGCCGACAACCGGGCCCTGCCGGCGACGGCGCAAGCGCCTCCGTGGCGCACCAGCCTTGGCGGCTTAGGCGCGAGAGCGACGGCGGATCTCCCGGTGTAACCGGCAGATACACGGGAGAAACGAGGTGTGAGATCTGAGCTGACCAACATCAGGCGATTCCTCCGAACAAGGTGGGGTACGCCCATGTAACCCTGATCACACAGTCTAGTCAAGAGGCAGTGCGTCTAGTGAAAAGCTTTCGGGTCCAGTGCAGCCATCCACATCGCCGCCAGCACGTCGATCGCCTCCTCGGCATCGAGCTCCGAATCTCGCGCGGACCACTGCACGAACAGGCTCTCGAGCTGGGAAAAGATCAGTACGGCACGTATTGCCGCCTGCTTCGCCGCCCACTGGCCCGAGTTGGACAGTGCCTTGGCGATCCTGTCAGTTTCGAAGTCGAAGCTTCGGGCGCGGCGCTCTCCGATCTCCCGTTCCACGCTTGCCGCGTCACTGACCACAATCGACACATCGCGGGTCTGTCCCCAGATGCCGATGATCTCCGTGAGCCATGTCCGGAACGCGTCCAGACTCGGATTCGCCAACACCGTGGCAAACTCGGCGAACGGCTCCGCGTAGGCGATGTCGAGCTCGTCGAGGAGCGCATGCACCACGTCGGCTTTCGTCTTGTAGTGCAGATAGAACGTGGCCCGGGTGGCGCCGGCGGTCTTGGTGATGTCTGTGACGGCAGTCGCCAGGTACCCGTTCTCAACGAAACAGGCGACCGCGGCGTCCTTCAGCCGGGTCCTCGTCATCTCCTTCTGGAGGTCGCGCATGTTCGTGCGCGCAACGTCGGTCATATCGTTGTCCTACCTCCCGGATACCGATTGAACTGCAACTCTAGTTCACAGAAGCTACGGTTCACGAAGCCCCGGCCACCAGGACCAACAGTTGAGCGACGCCGCGCGGACGCCACGGGATCCAGGCGCTACCCGTGCTCGATCCAGACACTCTTGTGTTCGAGCCATTCGTCCAGGGTGCCCGGCCCGTTCGAGATTCCGTTCCCGCTCTCCTTCTGCCCGCCGAACGGCAGTGCCCAGTGCAGGCGCCGATAGGTATTGACCCACACCGTCCCGGCCTCGAGCCGACGAGTCATGCGGTGCCCGCGTGCAAGATTCTGAGTCCAGACACCGGCAGCGAGACCGTATCCGCTGTCGTTCGCCACTCGCACCGCATCGTCCTCGTCGGCGAAGGGGATCGCCACCGCGACCGGTCCGAAGATCTCCTCGCGGCACACCCGAAGGTGTGGATCCTCGGTCAGGAACAGCGTGGGCTCGACGAAGTACCCGTCCGCGAAGGGGCTGCCGGCGGGGAAGAGTGCACGGCCGTATCGGCCCCCGAATGCAATGGTCGCACCTTCCTCGCGTCCGGACTCGAGATACTCGCGAACCTTCTGGTATTGCCCGTCGAATGCGAGCGGCCCCATGTCCGTCCCGGCGTCGAGAGGATCTCCCAGGACCATCGCAGACGCCCGCGCGCGGAGCCGCTCGACGAACTCGTCGAAGATACTCTTCTGGATCAGGATCCGGGAGCCGGCGATGCAGGCTTGCCCCGCACTCGCGGTGTAGATTCCCGCTACGACTCCGGCTGCGGCCTGATCGAGGTCCGCGTCGGCGAACACGATGTTCGGCGACTTTCCACCGAGCTCGAGAGCGAGAGCCTTCACGTTGAGGACCGAGTTCTCCGTGATGCGCCGTCCCGTCGCCGTCGAGCCGGTGAAGCTGATCTTCCGAACGTCTGGATGCTTCACGAGAGCCTCACCGGCCGTAGCACCTTCACCGGTGACCACGTTGACGACACCGGGCGGAATGCCGGCTTTCTCGATCAGCTGTGCGGCCGCGAGAACCGACACCGATGCGCGCTCGGGAGGTTTGACGACGATCGTGTTTCCCGCGGCAATCGCTGCGGAGACCTTGGCGAGGAACATCGCGAGCGGTGCATTCCACGGAATGATCAGGCCTACGACACCATACGGCTCACGAATCGAGTACGTCGTGGCTGTTTCCGAGACGAGGACGGTATCACCGGTGATCGTTTCCGCCAGTCCTGCGTGAAAGTCGATCTGGCTTGCCGCGCCGGCGATGGCGGGTTCCGCCTCACGGCGTGCACGACCGTTGCCGGTCGCGTCCAATCGCCACAGGATGTCGAGGTTCTCGCGGACGGTCGCGGCCCAGGCGTGCAGAGCGGCGGCACGGGCGGCAGCCGGCAACGACCGCCAAGGGTCGAGTGCGGCGCGCGCCGCCCGTACCGCGTCGTCGACGTCGTCCGCGGTCCCTGCGGGAATTCGCGCCCACACCTGCCCCGACGCCGGATTCACGGTCTCGATCCACCCGCCGTCGTGTGCGCGCCGGAGCTCACCGTCGATCAGCTGCAGATAGTCGATCGCCTCTTCGCGAATCGTCATCACGTGTCCCTTCGAGTGTTTCGAACAAGGCCACCGCCCGTTCGCTAGGCGGTGGTCCTGGCGGCTGTACCGGCGTTGACGTCGATGATGCTGCCGGTGATGTGGGGTGTCCCCGGACCGATGAGGAACATGACAGCCGCGGTGATCTCGCCAGGTTCGAGCAGCGCGATCGGCTGCACGTGATGAGCCCTCATCGTGGGTTCCACGTCGTCCCAGGTTGGGTTCGCAAGGTCCGGGCGCATTGCGCGATACAGGGTTTCGTTGTGTACCATCTTCGTGGACGTGTTGCCGGGCGCCACCCCGTTGACAGTGACGCCGAACGGCGCCAGGTCGTGTGCCGCGGCCTTCACGAGACCGACCGCTCCCCACTTGGACGCGACATACGGAACCGATCCGGGCACGGCGGTACGACCCTGATTCGACACCGTCACCACGATCCGCCCGTATCCCTGTTCGATCATGCGCGGACTTGCTGCCCGCATGCTGTGGAAGACACCGGTGAGATTGCTGCCGATCACCTCGTCCCACACGTCGTGGTCCGCATCCTGGATCGAACCGCCCCCGTACACGCCGGCGTTCGCGATCAGTACGTCGATTCGCCCGAACTGGTCGTACGCCTGGCCGAACGCACGTGCGGCCTGTTCGCGATCAGCGACATCACATATGATGCCGAGCGCGCGAACCCCACAGTCGCGCACGAGGGTTTCCGTCTCCCTCAGGTCGGATTCGACGGCTTGCGGATATTTGATCGATGCCACATCTGCGCAGCGATCGACGAGCACCACATCGGCTCCTTCGCGGGCCGCCGCGACTGCGTGGGAACGCCCTTGGCCACGGGCTCCCCCGGTGACGATCACAACCTGACCATCGAGAAAACCCACTGTCAGCTTCTTTCTGTCGATGAAATTGCGAGGTGTCCGAACCGCTCGACCAACACTCGGCGCAGCAACTTCCCCTGGCCGCCGGACCCGTCGTTGGCATGGGGAAGGCTGTCGACGATGACGATATGGTCCGGCCGCGAAGGTGCGGGCAAGGTGTCGACGAGTCGAGCGGCCACCGCCCGGCTATCGAGTTCGTACCCGCGCTCGGGGGACAGAACCAAGAGGATCTGAGGGTCCGCACCGGGCACCGGGAGCCCGATCGCACCAGCCTCTGCCACGCCGTCGACGCGCGAGGCAGCGTCCTCGATCTGCGCTGGAAGGGTGAGGACCCCGCCACGTTCGATCGAATCCGTTCGGCGGCCGAGCACCGTGAGCCGTCCCTCCGCGTCGATCGAGCCGACGTCACCGCCCACGAACCATCCGTCTCGAAGGGCGTCGGCGGTTGCCTCTGGCTGTTGGAAATAGCCCGCCATCACGTGCGGCCCACTGATCTGAATCTCGCCGAGGGTGTCGAT
>Ga0247825_10001040_pt1 | contig 18071 bp, 15 predicted proteins | sample 13C_Vanillin_Day_FD_194413 | JGI IMG/M metagenome (GOLD analysis project Ga0247825, IMG submission 194413) | Soil microbial communities from agricultural site in Penn Yan, New York, United States - 13C_Vanillin_Day48 | ecosystem: Environmental > Terrestrial > Soil > Agricultural land | place... | reverse complement strand
CGGCGAGCCTGGCGAAAACACCCGCGAAGCCGGCAACGGGGCAGGCATCTCGCCGCGGACCAGCGTGAAGGGATAGTCGCGCTTCAGGAAGCGCGGCGCGACGAGCACGTCGATGCGCTCGACCGGGCCGCGGAACTTCACGGTGCGGGTGGCGGAAGCGCCGCTGCTGCCGTAGGTGGAGCCTTCCGAGGCGACCGCGCCCTTGGCGTCGAAACCGCGCACATCGACCAGCGATTCGATGGGGCCCTCGATGGACACGGCGGCCTCCGCGCCGGCGAGCTTCGTCGCCGTGACTTTCATCCCCGCCACGGTGCGCGGCTTGCCCGCGTCGGCGGCGCGAAAGGTGGCGGTCTGCAGGTCGAGCGGCAGCGCCAGACTGAGCACGCCCTCGACCTTGCGCACCTGCGCCTCGGTGGTGCCCTTCACCAGCCGCACGCTGCGGATTCCCTGCAGCCGGTGCACGCCGCTCTTCGTCTCGGTGAGGTCGAACGAGCGGAAGAAGGGCGCCTCGAAGTTGCTCTTCGCGTCGTAGACGTCGCGATTGCCCTGGTCGGTGACGCTCTTCACCACGACGCTCGCGCGGGCGCGGCCCAGGCCCATGCCGGTGGCCGGCGGGACGTGCACCTTGACCCAGACGTTGGGCCCGCTCGCGAAGAAGCTCGAGAGCTCGAGCAGCGCGGGGCCCACGCGCGTCATCGAGGGGGCGTCCATGCCGGCGACCCCGCCGCCGAACAGCTTCTCGTCCTCTGGAGAGAGGGCAACCGGGGCGGCCGCAACTGGCGGCGCAGGTTTGACCTGCGGCGGCGCTGGCTTGCTCGGCGCTGGCCTCGCCACCTGCGTTGCGGGAGGCTTGGGCGGCGCCTGCACCGCCATGTCGCCCAGCATGCCGCCGGTCATCCCGCCCATGAGCGCCATCAGCAGGGCCGCCCCGAAGACGAACATGACGACGAACGGCGCGGCTACGCCGACCAGGCTGATGGCGAGCGCGGCGGCCACGTGGCCGGGGCTGTCGCGCACCACCACGGTCGAGGCCACCATGTCGTGCAGCGCCTGCTTGCGAGCGGTGAAGGCCGCGAGGAGGAAGCCGACCATCAGGGGAATCGCCGAGATGATCTTCGAGAGCTCGCGGCCGAGCGAGCGAACGAAGGAGATGCGGTCGCCGTCGTTGTCGGCGACCTTCAGGCCGACGAGCGCCTTGCCGTAAGTGGCCTGCCGCGCCGAGGCGTGCAGCGCGACGAAGTAGAGGATCGGGCCGAAGAGGAAAACCAGCGTCGCGAGCAGCGCGAAGGCGTCGCCCGCGAACGCGGCCGCCGCGCCGACGACCAGGCAGCCGACGAAGAGAATCAGCCCGTCGACGAAGTAAGCGAGAAAGCGGATCCAGAAGCCGCCGTAGGTTGGCGCCACTCCCAGCACCTGGGTCTTCAGATGGTCTTCAGCCACAGCCCCCCCTTATCAAGGCCTTTCGGGGAGCCTACTCCTCTTTCAGGCGACCGAGGTAAGGGCCTCGCGGATGGCCTGGAAGAGGCGATCGATCTGTGGTTTTTCCACGATCAGCGGCGGCGACAGCGCGATGGTGTCGGCGGTGACGCGGATCAGGACGCCGCTCTCGAAGGCCTTGACGAAGGTCTCGTACGCGCGCGCCGCCGGCGCCCCCGGGCGCGGCTCGAGCTCGATCGCCGCCATCAGGCCGTAGTTGCGCACGTCGATGACGTGCCGCGCCCCCTTGAGCGCGTGCGCGGCAGTTTCCCAGTAGCTCTCCAGGCCTTCTGCTCTTTCCAGGAGGCCCTCTTCCTCGCAGGTGTCGAGCATGCCGATGCCAGCAGCGCAGGCCACCGGGTGGCCAGAGTAGGTGTAGCCGTGGAAGAGCTCGATGCCTGCCGGCCCCTGCATGAAGGCGTCGTGGATTGAATCTTTTACAAACACCGCGCCCATCGGCACCGTGCCGTTGGTGAGCGCCTTCGCGGTGGTGAAGAGATCCGGCATGACGCCCAGCCGCTCGGCGCCGAAGGGCTTGCCCAGCCGGCCGAAGCCGGTGATCACCTCGTCGAAGATGAGCAGGATGCCGTGGCGGGTGCAGATCTCGCGCAGCCGCTCGAGGTAGCCGCGCGGCGGCACCAGCACGCCGGCGGAGCCGGCGACCGGCTCGACGATCACCGCGGCGATGGTCGAGGGATCGTGGAAGGTGCAGAGCCGCTCGAGGTCGTCGGCGAACTCGACGCCGCCATGCAACGGCTGGCCTTTTGAAAACGAATTTTTCGAAGGATCATGGGTATGCCGGATGTGATACACGCCGGCGATCCCGGGCCCGAACACCTTGCGGTTCGACGGAATGCCGCCGACCGCCATGCCGCCGAAGTTGACGCCGTGGTAGCCGCGCTCGCGCCCGATCAGGCGGTAGCGCTGGCCCTCGCCGCGCGCGCGGTGGTAGGCGAGCGCGATCTTGAGCGCGGTGTCGGCCGACTCGGAGCCGGAGTTGGTGAAGAAGACGTGCTTGAAGCCGGGCGGCGCGATGGCGGCGAGGCGCTCGGCGAACTCGAAGGCGATGGGATGGCCCATCTGGAACGTCGGCGCGAAATCCATTTCGCCGACCTGGCGGCGCACCGCCTCGACGATCTTCGGGCGGCAATGCCCCGCGTTCACGCACCACAGCCCGGCGGTGCCGTCGAGCACCTGCCGGCCCTCGGGCGTCCAGTAGTACATGCCTTCGGCACGGGACAGCAGGCGCGGCGCCGCCCGGAACTGGCGGTTCGCGGTGAATGGCATCCAGAACGCTTCGCGAAGCATTTTCTTAACCCGGAGACGAAACAACCTTTTGCCGCTGCTCGCCCAGCCCCCGGATCGTCAGCTTGAGCTGGTCGCCGGGCTTGAGGAACAGCGGCGTCGGCTTGATGCCCAGGCCGACCCCGGGCGGGGTGCCGGTGGCGATGATGTCGCCGGGCATGAGCGTCATGTACTGGCTCACGTGCGACACGATCTTCGCGACGCCGAAGATCATGGTGCGGGTGTTGCCCGTCTGCATGCGCTTGCCGTTGAGATCGAGCGCCATGTCGAGGTTCTGCGGATCGGGGATCTCGTCGGTGGTCACGAGCCACGGGCCGATCGGGCCCGCGGTATCGAAGCCCTTGCCCTTGTCCCACTGGGTGGTGGCCATCTGGAAGGAGCGCTCGGAGACGTCGTTGACGATGCAGTAGCCCGCGACGTGCGAGAGCGCCGCCGCCTCGCTCACGTACCTCGCCTGGCTGCCGATGACGACGCCGAGCTCGAGCTCCCAGTCGAGCTTGGTCGAGTTCCTCGGCTGCACGATGTCGTCCGAGGGGCCGTTGATGCAGGTCGTGGCCTTCATGAAGACGATGGGCTCGGTCGGGATCGCCATCCCGGCCTCTCTTGCGTGGTCGGAGTAGTTCAGGCCGATGGCGACGAACTTGCCGATGCCGACGTAGGGCACGCCGAAGCGGGGGGCGCCGTTCACCAGCGGCAGCGAGTCGGCCTTGAGCTTCGAGAGCATCTTCAGCCCGCGCGGCGAGAGCTCGTTCGGGCCGATGTTGTCGACCACCTTCGAGAGGTCGCGCAGCTTCCCTTCGCCGTCGATCATCCCGGGCTTCTCGTAGCCGGGCTTGCCGTAGCGGCACAGCTTCATATCGTCATTCCCCCATCGATCGAATAAGCATTGCCGGTCGCGAAGAGCGACTCGTCCGAAGCGAGGAACACCAGCAGGCCGGTGACGTCTTCGACCGTGCCGAGGCGTCCCATGGGCTGGCGCGCCACGAAGTCCTTGCGCGCCTGCTCCGGGTTGGGCTGCGCATTGATGCGGCCCTGCAGCGAGGGCGTATCGACGGTGCCGGGGCAGACCGCGTTGCAGCGCACACCCTGCCGGACATAGTCGGCGGCAATCGCCTTGGTCAGGCCGATCACGGCTGCCTTGGTGGCCCCATAGACGAAGCGGTTCGGGAGCCCGCGGATCGACGAGGCGACCGAGGCCATGTTGATGATCGAGCCGCGGCCCTTTCGCAGCATGCCGGGAATGAAGGCGCGCGACACCAGATACATCGACTTGACGTTCACGTCGAAGGCGCTATGCCAGTCCTTCGGGGTGCACTCGAGGATGGTGCCGTGGTGGACGATGCCGGCGCAGTTGAACAGCACGTCGATGTCGCCGACCGTTTTGCTTGCTTCCTGAATGGCTTGTTCATTCGTGGCATCCAGCACGCGCGTGCGGATGCCGTCCTGCCCTTCGAGCTCCGCCACCTTGGCGCTGATGTCGGTGGCCCAGACGCGGGCGCCTTCGCGGGCGAAGGCGAGCGCGGCGCCGCGTCCCATGCCCTGCGCAGCGGCGGTGATGAACGCGGTCTTGCCGTCGAGGCGTCCGGGCATAGAGGGCAGCGATTATACTTCGCGTCCTCATGGCTGAAACGCGTTTCGCAGGCCGCCACGCGATCGTCACCGGCGGCGCGCAGGGCATCGGCGCCGCGATTGCCAGGCGCCTGCAAGCCGGGGGCGCGCGCGTCACCGTCTGGGACCTCGACGCCTCGCCCAAGGTCGACGTCAGTAGTTTTTCTTCAATAGAGAATGCCCTGCGGGAGGCCGAGCGGGTCGACATCCTGGTCAACAACGCCGGCATCGCGGGCATGAACAAGCCCACCGTCGACTACCCGGTCGAGGAATGGGAGCGGGTGCTGCGCATCAACCTCACCAGCCAGTTCCTGTGCTGCCGCGCGGTGGCGCCGCGCATGGTCAAGGCCGGCTACGGGCGGATCGTCAACATCGCCTCGATCGCCGGCAAGGAAGGCAATCCGAACGCGGTGGCCTACTCCGCCTCCAAGGCCGGCGTCATCGCGCTCACCAAGTCCCTCGGCAAGGAGCTCGCCCAGACGGGCGTGCTCGTCAACTGCGTCACCCCGGCCGCGGCGAAGACCGCGATCTTCGCGCAGATGACCGAGAGCCACATCGAGTACATGCGCTCGAAGATCCCCATGGGCCGCTTCGTCGAGGTGGACGAGATCGCCGCGCTCGTCTGCTGGCTGGCGAGCGAGGAGTGCAGCTTCTCCACCGCAGCGGTGTTCGATATTTCAGGCGGCAGGGCAACCTACTGATGAAGAAGCCCAAGCAGCGTTCGGTGCAGTGGTTCTCGCGGCAGGACATCTATGGCTTCATCTACCGCAGCTGGACGAAGAACCGCGGCGTGCCGCACGACCAGTTCGACGGGCGGCCGGTAATCGGCATCTGCAACACCTGGTCGGAGCTCACGCCGTGCAACACGCACTTCCGCGTGCTCGCGGAGCATGTGCGCAACGGCATCCTGGAGGCCGGCGGCTTTCCGCTGGAGTTCCCGGTCATGTCGCTCGGCGAGACGCTGCTTCGCCCGACCGCCATGCTCTACCGCAACCTCGCCAGCATGGACGTGGAGGAGTCGATCCGCGGCAACCCGCTTGACGGCGTGGTGCTGCTCGCCGGCTGCGACAAGACGACGCCGGCCACGCTGATGGGCGCCGCGAGCATCGACCTGCCGACGATCCTCGTCTCGGGCGGGCCGATGCTCTCGGGCAAGTACCGCGGCACCGACATCGGCTCGGGCACCAACGTGTGGTCGATGTCGGAGGACCTGCGCGCGGGCAAGATCTCGCTCGACGAGTTCCACGAGGCGGAGTCGTGCATGCACCGCTCGCACGGCCACTGCATGACCATGGGCACCGCCTCCACCATGGCCTCGATGGTCGAGGCACTCGGCGTCGGCATGCCGGGCAACGCCGCCATCCCGGCGGTCGATGCGCGGCGCAACGTGCTCGCCCGGATGGCGGGCCGCCGCATCGTGGAAATGGTGAAAGAGAACCTCGTCCTGTCGAAGATCCTCACCAAGCCCGCCTTCGAGAACGCCATCCGCGCGCTCGGCGCCATCGGCGGCTCGACCAACGCCGTGATCCACCTCACCGCCATCGCGCGGCGCATCGGCGTCGAGCTCGACCTCGACGACTTCGCCCGCGCCGGGCGCGGCGTGCACACGCTCGTCAACCTCATGCCCTCGGGCAAGTACCTGATGGAGGACTTCTACTACGCGGGAGGCCTGCCGGTGGTGCTGAGGGAGCTCGGAGAAAACAAGCTTCTCCACAAAGACGCCCTCACGGTGAACGGCAAGACCATGTGGGACAACGTCAAGGACGCGCCCTGCTGGAACCGCGAGGTCATCTTCCCGTTCAACAAGCCGTTCAAGGAAAACACCGGCATCAGCGTCCTGCGCGGCAACCTCGCGCCCGACGGCGCCATCATCAAGCCCTCCGCCGCCACGCCGGCGCTCATGAAGCACCGCGGCCGCGCCGTGGTGTTCGAGAACATCGAGGACTTCCACCGCCGCATCGACGACCCGAAGCTCGACATCGACGAGCGCTGCGTCATGGTGCTGAAGAACTGCGGGCCAAAGGGCTATCCCGGCATGGCCGAGGTCGGCAACATGCCGCTGCCGCCCAAGCTCCTGAAGAAGGGCGTCACCGACATGGTGCGGATCTCCGATGCGCGCATGAGCGGCACCGCCTACGGCACGGTGGTCCTGCACGTCTGCCCCGAGGCCGCCGCCGGCGGCACGCTCGCGCTGGTCGAGAACGGCGACACCATCGAGCTCGACGTGGCGAAGGGGAAGCTGCACCTGGATGTTTCTGAAAAAGAGCTGAAGGAACGCCGGTCCCGCTGGAAAGCCCCCAAGCCCCACCTCGAGCGCGGCTACTGGAAGCTCTATCACGATCACGTGCTGCAATCCTGCGACGGCGCCGACCTCGACTTCCTCGTCGGCAAGAGCGGCGCCTTCGTGCCGCGCGACAACCACTGAAGAGGCAACCATGCTCCAGGCCGCTGCCGATCAGACCATCTGCCTGCATCCCGACGACGACGTCGTCATCGCGCGCGCCGACATGAAGGGCGTTCCCGCCGGCCACAAGATCGCGGTGCGCGACATGGCGCAAGGTCAGCCGGTGCGCCGCTACAACCAGATCATCGGCTTTGCCAGCAAGCCGATCCGCGCCGGCGAGCACGTGCACGTGCACAACCTGGAGATGGGGACTTTTGAAAGAGATTATTCGTTCAGCAGCGACGTAAAGGCGATCGAGTACTTTGGAGAACCCGCCACGTTCCAAGGCATCGTCAGGAAGGATGGGCGCGTGGCGACGCGCAACTACATCGGCATCCTCACCAGCGTGAACTGCTCGGCGACGGTGGCCAGAATGATCGCGGACCATTTTCGCAACCGTTTGGATGAGTATCCCAATGTGGACGGGGTGGTCGCGCTGACACACAAGACGGGCTGCGGCATGGCGACCGAGGGTGAAGGCATGGACCTCCTGCGCCGGACCATGACCGGCTATGCGCGCCATCCGAATTTCTACGCGGTGCTCGGCGTCGGCCTGGGCTGCGAGGCGAACCAGCTCAACTTCTGGCTGCACGCGTCCAAGCTCAAGCTTTCCGACAAGCTGCAGGCCTTCACCATCCAGGAAAAGGGCGGCACCGCGAAAGCGGCGCGCGATGGCATCGCGCGCGTCAAGGAGCTGCTCGCGGACGCCAACCGCGTGAAGCGCGAGACCGTGCCGGCGAGCCACCTGACGCTCGGCCTGCAATGCGGCGGCTCGGACGGCTATTCGGGGATCAGCGCCAATCCGGCGCTGGGCGCCGCAGTGGACCTTCTCGTCCGGCACGGCGGCACCGCGATCCTTTCCGAGACGCCGGAGATCTATGGCGCAGAGCATTTGCTGACCAGGAGAGCCGTGCGCCGTGATATTGGTGAAAAGCTGCTGGCGCGCATCCGCTGGTGGGAGGACTACACCGCGCGCAACGGGATGGAGATGAACAACAACCCGACGCCCGGCAACAAGGCGGGCGGGCTGACCACGATCCTCGAGAAGTCCCTCGGCGCGGTGGCGAAGGGCGGCACCACCAACCTCGTCGACGTCTACGAGTACGCGCAGCCGGTGACGGCGAAGGGCTTCGTCTACATGGATACGCCGGGCTACGACCCGGTCTCGGCCACCGGCCAGGTCGCCGGCGGCGCCAACATGATCTGCTTCACCACCGGCCGCGGCTCGGCCTACGGCTGCAAGCCGGCGCCCTCGCTCAAGCTCGCCACCAACTCGGCGCTGTACGCGCGGCAGGAAGACGACATGGACTTCAACTGCGGCGGCATCGTCGACGGCGCGGAGACCGTGGCGCAGTCGGGCGAGCGCTTCTTCCGCCTCATCCTCGAGACCGCCTCCGGGCGCAAATCGAAGAGCGAGGAATTCGGCTACGGCGAGGACGAGTTCGCGCCCTGGGTCGTCGGCGCGACGATGTAGCTAGCTCAGTTCTTCTTCCACTTGATCGAACAGCCGATGGAGGGCTTCTGCTCCTTCGGCCCGGCGCCGGTCTCGGCGACGAGCGCCATCGCCTCGAACATCTCGTCGACGCGCCCGTGGTAGCGCAGCTCCAGGGCGGCGTTGAAGCCGAAGAATTCCGGCGTGCACACCGCGCCGTAGGCGCGCGCCACTTCCTGGGTCTCGTCGACGACGTAGGGGAACGGGAAGCGCTTCTCGGCCGCCACGCGCTTCATGTTGTCGAAGGAGTCCTCCGGGTACTCGCGCGGGTCGTTCGACATCACCGCGATGGCGCCGATGCCACAGGCGGCGAGCTCGCCGCACTCGCGCACGATGCGCTCGATCGAGCGCTTGACGTAGGGGCAGTGGTTGCACAGGAACATCACCAGCAGCCCGTTCTCGCCGCGGGCCGTGACCGGGCCGTAGCGCCTGTCGTCGACGCCCGGGAGCTCGAACAGCGGCGCCTTCATGCAAAAATCCTAGCATGCCGCGCTTCTACATCGACGCCCCGCTGCGCGCGGGCAGCAGCTGCGCGCTCCCGGAGGAAGCCGCGCACCACGCGCTGCACGTTCTGCGCCTGCGCGGCGGCGACGAGGTGACGCTCTTCAACGGCCGCGGCGGGGAATATGCCGGCCGCATTGCTTCTCTCGGCAAGAGGGAGCTCCTGATTGATGTATTGCAACACCGCGAGGTGGAGCGCGAGGCGCCGCTCCACATGGTCCTGGTGCAGGGCGTCTCCTCCGGGGAGCGCATGGACTTCACCATCCGCAAGGCGGTCGAGCTCGGCGTCGCCGCGGTGCGCCCGGTGCTCGCCGCCGCCTCGGTGGCGAGGCCCAAGGGCGAGCGTGCCGCGGCGCGGCGCGAGCACTGGCAGAAGGTGGCGATCTCGGCCTGCGAGCAGTGCGGCCGCAATCGGATTCCAGAGGTTCGAGAACTCGTCCCGGTGCAAGAAGCCTTGAAACACGATGAATCCCGAAAGATCCTGCTTTCGCCGCGAGCGGAGCTGCGCTTCTCCGCAGCCTGCCGCAAGGTCGAAACCGCCGTGACGATCGCCGCGGGCCCCGAGGCGGGCTTCAACGCCGGCGAGGAGGCGGCGTTTCTCGATGCCGGCTATGTCCCCGCCAAGCTCGGCGCGCGCGTGCTGCGCACCGAGACGGCGGCGCTCGCCGCGCTCGCGGCGCTCAACGCGCTGCGCGGAGATTTCTAGCGAGAAGGTCGGCGAGGGGGGCGTTGCCGTTGTCGCGCGCGATCTCGAGCGCGCTGCGTCCGTCGGCGTCGCGGCCGGACAGGTTGACGCCGCGCCCGGCGATGAAGAGCTCGACCGCCAGCTCGTCGTTCCTCTTCACCGCGTCGAGGAACTGCTTCTCGTCGTAGTAGCGCAGGCCCATGGCGTTCAGGTCCTTGCGCGCGCTTAGCGGCTCGACGGCGGGCTGGCGCTTCAGGTCCTTCCTGCCGATCGTCGCGAGGTCGCGCCCGATGGCCGCCATCCTGTCGCGGTTGCGCGCGGACAGGTCGACGGTCATCTCATCGAACAGGCCCATCACGGCCCGGTTCACGTCGGCGTTGCGCCCGGCGAGCACCTCGTCGAAGGCGCGCAGGCTCTCCTGCGGGGTCTCGGCGTGCGCGGCGATGCGCACGACGCTCTGCACGAGGGTCAGCATGTGGCCCAGGACGCGGTCGCCGTCCTCCGGCGCGGCGGCGGCCGGCAGCGCCGGAACGGCGAGCGTCGCGATGAGCAGGGAACGGGCGAGTTTCATGGCAGCCTCCGTGCCCGAAAGATTACGCCTTAGAATCGCAAAAAACCACGGGTAAAAAATACAACGCATGGCCGCTGCGCCGCAGAACGCCGAAGCCTTCGTCCGCTGGTTCCGCCAGGCCGCGCCCTACGTGCACGCCTTCCGCGGCCGCACCTTCGTCATCGCCTTCGGCGGCGAGATGTTCGGCGAGCGCGAGCGCCTGGTGAGCTTCGTGCACGACGTGAACCTGCTCGCGGCGCTCGGCATCCGGCTCGCGCTGGTGCACGGCGCGCGGCCGCAGATCGAGGCCGAGCTGAAGGCGAAGGGCGTGCGCTCGCGCTACTCGCAGGGCCTGCGCATCACCGACGAGGCGGCGCTGATGGCCGTGAAGCACGCCGCGGGCGTGCTGCGGGTGGAGCTCGAGGCGCTCTTCTCGCAAGGCCTGCCGGGCTCGCCGATGGCCGGGGCGCGCATCCGCGTCTCCTCGGGCAACTTCATCACCGCGCAGCCGATCGGCGTGAGGAAAGGCACCGACTTCCAGTTCACCGGCGCGGTGCGCAAGGTCGACGCCGCGGCCATGGAGCGCGAGCTCGACGCGGGCGAGGTGGTGCTCGTGCCGCACCTGGGCTACTCGCCCACCGGGGAAGTGTTCAACGTCGCCTGGGAGGACGTCGCCGAAAGCGTCGCCGTGGCGCTCAAGGCGGACAAGCTGCTCCTGTTCACCGACCGGCTGCCCGCCGGCCGCAAGGGCGAGGTGCTCGCCGAGCTCACCGCCGGCGAAGCCGAGGGACTGCTCAAGAAAGGCGGGCTCTCGGCGCAGACGACCGATGCACTGGAGCACGCGGCGCGCGCGGTACGGGCCGGCGTGCGGCGCGCCCACCTCATCACCCGTCGCTCGCCCGGATCGCTGCTGCTCGAGCTTTTCACCCACTCGGGCGTGGGCACGATGATCACCGCCGACGCGGTGGAGAAGCTGCGCCCGGCGCGCATCGAGGACGTGCGCGGCATGCTCGCGCTGATCGAGCCGCTGGAAGCCGACGGCACGCTGGTGAAGAGAAGCCGCGAGCTGCTCGAAGCCGAGATCGGCAACTTCCTCGTCGTCGATCACGACGGCAGCATCGTCGGCTGCGCCGCGCTCTACCCCTTTCCCGACGAGAAGAGCGGCGAGTTCGCCTGCCTGGCCGTCGCCGAGGGCTACCGCGACGGCGGCTACGGCGAGCGGCTGCTGAAGGCGTGCGAGGAGCGCGCCAAGGCGCTGCGCCTGCGCAAGGTCTTTGCCCTCACCACGCACGCCCCGCACTGGTTCCTCGAGCAGGGGTTCCGCGCCGCCGACGTCGCCGCGCTGCCCTCGCGCCGCCAGGCGCTCTACAACTGGCGCCGCGGCTCGAAGGTGTTCCTCAAGCGTCTATAATTTTCTTCATGGCAAGAACCGTGAAGTGTGTAAAGCTCGGCCGCGAGGCCGAAGGCCTCGATTTCCCGCCCTACCCCGGCGACCTCGGCAAGCGCATCTGGGAGAACGTCTCCAGGGAAGCCTGGGCGCAGTGGCTCAAGCAGCAGACCATGCTAGTCAACGAGAACCGCCTCAACCTCGCCGACCCGAAGGCGCGCAAGTACCTCATGGAGCAGACCGAGCGCCACTTCTTCGGCGGCGGCGCCGACTCGGCCTCGGGGTACGTCCCCCCCGCGAAGTAATCGCGTGACGATCGCGCAGTTCTGGGACGAGAGAATCGTCCCTGCCCTCGTCGAATACATCCGCATCCCGGCGAAGTCGCCGCATTTCGACCGCGACTGGCAGAAGAACGGCCACATCGAGGCGGCGGTGCAGCTCGCCGCGCGCTGGTGCAAGGCGCATCCGCTGAAGGGCATGACGCTCGAGGTCGTCAGGCTCGAGGGCAGGACGCCGCTTCTCCTGGTTCAAGTGGAACCAGCCAAGAAAGAATCGAGCGGTACAGTCCTGTTGTACGGCCACCTGGACAAGCAGCCCGAGATGAGCGGCTGGCGCGACGGCCTGGGGCCGTGGACGCCGGTCATCGAGCAGGGCCGCCTCTATGGCCGCGGCGGCGCCGACGACGGCTACGCGGTGTTCTCCGCGTTCAGCGCGCTGCGCGCCCTGCAGGAGGAGAAGCGCCCGCACGCGCGCTGCGTCATGGTCATCGAGTGCTGCGAGGAAAGCGGCAGCTACGATCTTCCCGCTTACCTCGAAGCGCTTTCTCCGAGAATCGGCAAGCCCGATCTCGTGATCGGCCTCGATTCGGGCTGCGGCAACTACGAGCAGCTCTGGGGCACCACGTCGCTGCGCGGCTTGGTGAACGGCGTCCTGAGCGTCGAGGTGCTCACCGAGGGGGTCCATTCGGGGGACGCGAGCGGCGTGGTGGCGTCGAGCTTCCGCATCGCGCGCGCTCTCCTCGACCGGCTCGACGATTCGGGCACGGGCATGGTCAAGGACAAGGCGCTTCACGCCCTTATTCCGCCCGAGCGCGCGGCGCAGGCGAAGCTCGCCGCCGAAGTGCTGGGCGAGCAGGTCTGGCGCAAGTTTCCCTTCGTGCCGGGAATGCGGCCGATGCACGGCGAGGCTGCCGAGCTGGTGCTCAACCGCAGCTGGCGGCCGATGCTCGCCGTGACCGGCGCCGAAGGGCTGCCGCCGCGGGCGAATGCCGGCAACGTCCTGCGGCCGAAGACCGAGCTCATGCTCTCGCTGCGCATTCCGCCCACGGTGGACGCGCAGGCGGCGGCGCAGCGCGTCAAGCAGGTCCTCGAGGCCGACCCGCCCTACGGGGCGCGCGTGCGTTTCGAAGCCGGCCAGGCCGCCACCGGCTGGCATGCGCCGCAGACCGCCGCCTGGCTGGAAAAAGCTTTGAATGAAAGTTCGAAAAGTCATTACGGCAAGCCTGTGATGTGGCTGGGCGAGGGCGGCACCATCCCCTTCATGGCCATGCTCGGCGCCAAGTTCCCGCAGGCGCAGTTCCTCATCACCGGCGTGCTCGGCCCGCAGTCGAACGCCCACGGGCCGAACGAGTTCCTGCACCTCGACTACGCGCAGCGCCTGACCGCCTGCGTGGCCGACATCATCGAGGCGCACGCGCAACGCTGAGCAGGTGTACGCGGAAAGCGAAGCTCAGCGCCGCAAGCCCGAGCGCCGCGCCCGCGAAGACCGGCGCCACGCCGGCCGCGTCGACGATGCCGGACGCAAGCCACACCCCGAGCGCCTGCCCGAGGAAAAGCCCGGTCGCGAAGAGCGCGACGGCCGAGCCCCGGTCCTCGGCGGGAACCTGGGTCGCCTTGGTCTGCAGCGTGGTGTGCAGCATGTAGTAGCCGGCGCCGACCGCGGCCACGCAGAGCGTCGCCACCGCCGGCCACGGCGAAAAGGCGAGCCCCGCATAGCCGAGCGCGAGCGCCGCGCCGCCGGCGGCGACGAGCCCGGGCTCGCCGAGCCGCGCGATGGCGCGCCTCGCCATCGCCGAATAGAGCAGGCCGCCGGCCGCGTAGGCAACCAGCAGCGTTCCGGCCAGCCCGGGGCCGAAGCCATAGCGCTGCTGGAAGCTGAAGGCGACGAAGGCGAAGGCGCCGAAGATCAGCAGCCCTTCGGCGAATACCGTCGCGAGCAGCAGCCCGCCCGAGCGAAGCACCCGCGGCATGCGGCGCAGGCTTTGCATGATGCTGATCGCCGCGGCAGCGCGCGCGGCCAGGGGATTGCGCCGCACCTCGAGCGCGAGGAGCGCCGCGATGAGGATGAAGAGCGCGGCGAAGACCACGAAGATGGCGCGCCAGCCGAAGCTCTCGGCAAGCCAGCCCGCGATCGCCGTGCCGAAGGCGATGCCGAGCATCTGGCCGATCATGAAGCGCGCCAGCACCGCCTGCCGGTCCTCGTAGGCGAAGCTGTCGCCGATCCAGGCGAGCGAGAGGGGGATGAGCGCGCCGATGGTCGCGCCCGAGGCGAGCCGCGCCATGACCAGCGCGTCGAGGCCCGGCGCCGCCGCGCACGCGGCCGAGCCGAGCGCCGACGCGAGGCACGCCGCGGCGATGGTGCGATAGCGACCGAAGCGGTCGCCGAGCGGCCCGTAGATGATCTGCAGCAGGCCGTAGGACACCGCGAAGGCGGTGATCGCGGCGGAGGCCGCGCCGGTGCTCACCGCGTACTCGGCGGCGATGAGCGGCAGCAGCGGGTCGGTGGCGCGCAGGCTCGCGGCGCTGGCAAACGCCGCCAGGGACAGCAGGAGGACTGCGCGGCCCAACTAGGCCTTCTTCTTGAGGACCCTCACCCCGGAGGCTTCGCCGAGGAGCAGCACATCAGCAGGCCGGCGCGCGAAGATGCCGTTGGTCACGACGCCGGCGATGCCGTTCAGGTCGGCCTCCATCGCCGGCGGGTCGAGCAGCACCAGCCCGCGGCAGTCGAGCACCAGGTTGCCGTTGTCGGTCTTGAAGTTCGCGCGCAGCTCGGGCTGCGCGCCGCGCCTGAGCATCTCGCGGCCGACGTAGCTGCGCGCCATCGGGATCACCTCGAGCGGCAGCGGGAACTTGCCGAGCACCGGCACCAGCTTCGAGGCGTCGCAGATGCAGACGAACTTCCTCGCCACGGCGGCGGTGATCTTCTCTCGGGTCAGCGCCCCGCCCCCGCCCTTGATCATGTGCAGGTGCTCGGTCACCTCGTCGGCGCCGTCGACGTACACCGGCAGCTCGTCGACGCTGTTCAGGTCGAAGACGCGGATGCCGTGCTTCTTCAGCCGCTCGGCGCTCGCCTCCGAGGCGGCCACGGCGCCCTCGATGCGGCCCTTGATGGTGGCGAGCGCGTCGATGAAGAAGTTGACCGTCGAGCCCGAGCCGACGCCCACCACCGCGTCCTCGACCACGTGCTTCAACGCTTCACGGGCCACCATTTCCTTGAGTTGATCCTGATTCATTTCTTCCTTTGCGGCGGCAAATCGGTGCAAACGCCCTCGAAGAGCTCGGCGGAGAAACCCACCGATTCGCTTAAGGTCGGATGCGGGTGGATGGTTTTGCCGATGTCGGTCGCATCCGCGCCCATCTCGATCGCGAGCGCGATCTCGCTGATGAGGTCGCCCGCCCCGGTGCCGACGATGGCGCCGCCGACGACGCGGTGCGTTTCGGCGTCGAAGACGAGCTTGGTGAAGCCCTCGTCGCGCGCGTTGGCGATGGCGCGCCCCGAGGCGCTCCAGGGGAACTTCGCCACGCCGATCGCGGCGCCCGCCTTCTTCGCCTCGTCCTCGGTCGTGCCGACCCAGGCGATCTCCGGATCCGTATAGGCAACCGAGGGGATCACGCGCGCATCGAAGTGCGACTTCTTCCCCGCCGCCGCCTCGGCGGCGACATGGCCCTCGTGCACCGCCTTGTGCGCGAGCATCGGGTTCTTCGTCACGTCGCCGATCGCGTAGATGTGGGGGACGTTGGTCCGCATCTGATTGTCCGTAGGAACGAAACCTCTGGAATCAACTTCAACACCGGCTTTGTCGGCGCCGATCTTCCCGCCATTCGGCGTGCGGCCGACCGAGACCAGCACCATCTCGTAGGTCTTCGCTTCGCCCTTGTCGAACGTGACGCGAATTCCTTCTTTCGTGGCCTCGGCCTTCGTCGTCTTCGTGCCGAGCATGACGCTGTCGAAGCGCGGCGCGTTGAACTTCTGCCACACCGCGACGAGGTCGCGGTCGGCGCCGAGCATCAGCGCGTCCATCATCTCCACCACGTCCAGGCGGGCGCCGAGCGTGGAGTACACCGTGCCCATCTCCAGGCCGATGATGCCGCCGCCGATCACCAGCATGCGCCTGGGCACGCGCGCGAGCTCGAGCGCGCCGGTGGAGTCGACGATGCGCGGGTCTTCCGGCAGGAACGGCAGCTTGGCGGCTTGGGACCCGGCGGCGATGATTGCCGATGCGAATCTTATGGTCTTGTTATCGACCTTCAGATGATGGGCATCCGTGAAAGCCCCTACGCCCTGCACGACCGTCACCTTGCGCATCTTCGCCATCGCGGCGAGGCCGCCGGTGAGCTTGCCCACCACCTTGTCCTTGAAGGTGCGCAGCTTGGCGAGGTCGACCTTGGGCTCGCCGAAGGCGATGCCATGCGCGCCGAGAGCGCGCGCCGCATCCATTACCGCCGCGGTGTGCAGCAGCGCCTTGGAAGGGATGCAGCCGACGTTGAGGCAGACGCCCCCGAGCGTGGGATAGCGCTCGACCAGCACTGTCTTCATCCCGAGGTCGGCGGCGCGGAACGCCGCCGAGTAGCCGCCCGGCCCGGCACCGAGCACCACGACGTCGCATTCGAGATCCGAGGCTTGCGCCGGGGAAACAGATTCGGTTTTCACTTCAGTCTTTTTCTCTTCCCCCGCGGCTTCCAGGACGAGAATCGGCGATCCCTGCGAGACCTTGTCGCCGGTCTTGATCCGGATCTCCTTCACCACGCCGGCGCCGGGCGAGGGGATCTCCATGGTCGCCTTGTCGGACTCGAGGGTGACGAGGGACTGCTCCTTGGCGATCGCGTCGCCGGGCTTGACCAGAACCTCGATCACCTCGACATCCTTGAACTCGCCGATGTCGGGCACCTTGACCTCGAGCGAGGCCATCTAGAGCAGCGACTTCCGGATGTCCGAGAGCACGGAGACGAGGTAGGTCGTGAAGCGCGCGGCGGTGGCGCCGTCGATGACGCGGTGGTCGTAGGAGAGCGAGAGCGGCAGCACCAGGCGCGCCTTGAAGAGGTCTTCTCCCTTGTCGCCTTTCCCCGAGAAGATCGGCTTCAGGTAAGACCGGGAAACGCCCAGGATGGCCACTTCCGGCGCGTTGATGATCGGCGTGAAGGCGGTGCCGCCGATGCCGCCGAGGCTGGAGATGGAGAACGTGCCGCCCTGCATGTCGCCCGCCTTGAGCCGCTTGTCGCGCGCGAGCTTCGAGATCTCGCCGAGCTCCTTGGCGAGGTCGAATACGCCCTTGCGGTCGGCGTCGCGCACCACCGGGACCACCAGGCCCTCGGGCGTGTCGACGGCGACGCCGATGTGGTAGTACTTCTTGACGATGACGTTCTCGCCCGAGCGGTCGAGCGAGGCGTTGAACTGCGGGTACTCGCGCAGCGCCGTCACGCAGGCCTTGATCATGAAGGCGAGCATGGTGAGCTTGAAGCCCTTCTTCTCGGTCTCCGCGGTCTGCCCCTTGCGGAAGGCCTCGAGGTCGGTGATGTCGGCCTCGTCGAACTGCGTGACGTGCGGGATCGAGACCCAGTTGCGGTGCAGGTAGGGGCCGGACAGCTTCTGGATGCGCGAGAGCGGCACCGACTCGACCGGCCCGAACTTGGCGAAGTCCACCTCGGGCCACGCCGGCAGGTTGAAGGGCAGCGAGCCGCCGCCTTTCGCCGCCGGCGCCGGCGCCCTCGACAGCGCGCCTTTGACGAAGCCCTGGACGTCGGCATGCAGCACCCGGCCCTTCGGGCCGCTGCCCGCCACCTGGGCGAGCGGCACGCCGAGCTCGCGCGCGAACTTGCGCACCGAGGGGCTGGCATGCGCCTTCACCGCCGTTTCCTCGCGCGGCTCGCGCGGCACCGGGCGGGCCGACGGGTTCGTGATGGGTGCCGGCGCGGCAGCCGCCTTCGCCGCGGCCGGCCTCGGCTCCGCGGGTCTCGCCGCCTCGGGCGCGCGGGCCTCGCTGCGCCGCTCTTCCTTGCCCTCGAGGACCAGGATGGGCGAGTCCTTCGCCACCTTGTCGCCGACCTTGACCTTGAGCTCCTTCACCACCCCGGCGCCGGGCGAGGGGATCTCCATGGTCGCCTTGTCGGACTCGAGCGTGATGAGCGACTGCTCCTTCGCCACCGCGTCGCCGGGCTTGACCAGCACCTCGATCACCTCGACTTCCTTGAAGTCGCCGATGTCGGGGACGGTGACGGTCTGCGTCCGGCCCGATGCGGCGGGTTGTGGTTGTGGCTTCTCCTGCGGCGGGGATTGGGATTTCTTCTCTTCCGACTTCTTTTCATCGAGAACCAGGATCGGCGAGCCTTTGGAGACCTTGTCGCCGGT
>Ga0247825_10001039_pt1 | contig 18075 bp, 14 predicted proteins | sample 13C_Vanillin_Day_FD_194413 | JGI IMG/M metagenome (GOLD analysis project Ga0247825, IMG submission 194413) | Soil microbial communities from agricultural site in Penn Yan, New York, United States - 13C_Vanillin_Day48 | ecosystem: Environmental > Terrestrial > Soil > Agricultural land | place... | reverse complement strand
CTCCGAAGCGGATTGGATCCTGATCGTAAAACCGGTCAATCGCTGGGGGCTGTTCGACGTGGAAACCGAACATCCGTCCCTGCTCGACAGCGTGCTCGTAGAGCGGGAGATCGTCTCGATGGAGATACACCGGCGCGACCAGCGCGCTCTTGGCCGCCGCCACACCGGTGATGTGATCGATGTGCGCGTGCGTCAGAAGGATGTGTCGCACGTCGAGGCGATGCGTAATGACGGCGGCAAGAAGTTCATCGACCTCGTCACCGGGGTCGACAACAATGGCTTCGCGGGTTCGCTCGCAGCCAACTACGAAGCCGTTCTTGTGAAACGGCGGAGCCTCGCGAATTTCGAGAATCATTTCCTGTACTCTGTACCCTACACCGATGATCCTCTGCGCCGTGGACGACCTCATCTTCTCGATCAAGATCTCGACCGCCGCCAAAGCGCTCGGCGCCGAGGTGTTCTTCGAGCGCTCGACCGAACAGATCGTACCGCGTATCCGGGAGAAGATGCCGACGCTCGTGATCCTCGATTTGAACAGCGCAAAGCTGCGGCCGCTCGATGTGATTGCGCAGTTGAAGGCCGACTCGACCTTGAGGAACATCCCGACGCTCGGCTACGTCTCGCACGTCCAGACGGATGTCATTGTCGCGGCGCGTCGTGCAGGGATCGACGAAGTGCTGGCTCGCTCTGCCTTCTCGGAGCAACTGGGCCAGATCCTTGCGCAGCGAAGACCTGACTAGAAACAGACCGCTTCCGCCTGGTGTGGCGACCTTCTTGTATCATCACGCGACAATGCAGCGCCCGTTTCGCGTGGCATCCTTCGCGCTGCTCGAGGGCACCTGCGCCTGCTGTGGACGAATGGTGACGATTGCAGCTGCATTGAGAGGCACGCGTGCGCTGGTTGATTGATTTACTGCCGCCGATGTGCATCGTGCTGGGATTGAGCGTAACACTGGCCTTTCAGACCGCTGCGCTGGCCCCGCTGCATGCCGACAACGAACGCGCCTTCCATTCGTTCTCAAATGGCATCGAAGAGTATCGGGATTTCAAGGTCGCCTGGAGAACGCGCCTGTTGGCGAATTTCGGTGCCGCAGAGGTGGCGCGCTGGAATGACAGACTTGCGCAACAGCGCAACGACGAGGCCAGTGCGCTCGAGTGGACGATCGCCTCGTGGACGGTTTTGTGGTTCGCGCTGCTCGGACTGATGTACGTCCACGCGGCAGGCCGCCGGTCAATCTTCTATTTGTTTGGGGCGTTCTCTGCCCTGCTGTTCGGGTATACGCCAAGCGTCGAGCGCATTTACCCCTGGGACTTGCCCATCGTCGTCATCTTCACGGCATTCCTCATCCTGTATGTCAGGAAGAAATACTGGCTGATCGCTGCTGTGCTGCCATTGGGAATGGGCTTCAAAGAGACCTCCGCTGTGTTGTGTCTGGCTTTCTTCTTTACGGAGCAGTCCTGGACCCGTCGACTGGTCTTGCTCACGGTTTCCCTGAGCGCATGCCTGGCCGTCAAGACCGCGATCGACATCTACGTGGACGTCCCGATTCCCTTCTTCACCATGGAGTACGCGCGAGAGGGGGGCGAGGATCCCACGAGGTTGCACCTGTTGAGGAATCTAAGAAGCCTCTTGAATCTGGACCTTGTGCCGGTGCTGGCCAATGGCGGTACGCTGCTGGCCTTCATGCTGCTCCCGTCCCTGAACCGAACCGTAAAGGGGCTCAAGCTGGTGAGCCTCGCTTTCCTCGCCGGAATCTTTCTGTTCGCCAATATCGGAGAATTTCGGATCTTCTTCGAAACGATTCCGTTCGCGCTGTACGCGCTCGAGCTCTTTTCGTACGGCGATAGCTGCCTGGATCGCTCTGCCGACCAGTACGAGACGACTTAACCTTAATGGCCCGCCCCGCCTTTTCAGCGTAACTCGGTCAGATCCTCACGGTGCCACAAGCCACCAAGCCAGCACACCAAGCGCCAGCAGAATGACGACGAGCGTCAGGGTCCAGGGAAAGCCGACGGCAGGCGCTGCGGATCGCTCCTCCTCGTCTCCGGCCCCGTCGCGCGAATCGAGAAATGCGACGGTCGCTCTCAGCTCCGCTGCAAGCACTGCCGCGCTCTGAAAACGGGAAGCGGGATTCGGAGCGACCGCTTTCAGGACGACATGGTCCAGTTCAGCTGGCACATGTCCGTTTGCCGCGCTCGGCGCTGCAGAGCCTCGGTGGAGGGGCCGCCGGGTCGTGAGCATCTCATAGAGAATGGCGCCCACCGAGTAGACGTCGGATCGCTCGTCGGATTCCTCACCCTTCGACTCTTCGGGGGCGTCGTAGTCGTGCAGACGAGCCTCAGCGGTGTTCGGTTCGAATCCGGAGCGTGAGGCCAGTTCGAACGCCGGAATCTTGGCGTGACCTTTCGCGGTGATGACGATCGAATCGGGACTCAGGCCACCGTGTACGAACCCCGCCGCATGGGCATCTGATACAGCATCGGCGATCTGTACCGCCACCTCGACAGCCCGACGCACCTTCATCTGTCGGCCGGCCATCTCCGCGCGCAGTGTCTGCCCCACCTGAAACTCGAAAGCGAGGTAGACACGGCCTTCGTGCTCGCCCACCTCGAAGAGGGCGGTCGTGTTGTGGTGGGAGAGCGCGACGAGCGCCCTCGCCCTCTCGAGCAGTTCGGCCCTTTCGCCGGCTTCGCTGGCGAATTCGGCGGGGAGAAGCCTCACCGCCACCGTTCGGCCGAGGCGAGTATCCCGCGCGCGAAACAGTTCTCCAGGACCAGCGGGTTCGAGCCGCTCGAGCAGGTTGTAGTGACCAACCACCCCGATCGGAGCTGGCGGAGTGTTGCTCACGCTGGACGGTTCAACTCGAGAACGGTCTGGAGCAGTTCCTTCGCGTCGCCGATTTGCTCGACCACGAACGCGATGTCCAGCGCTGGCTTTCCGGGGAGACGGGTGCTCTGGCAGTACACGCCGTGCTGGCCGACCATCGCGAGTGCATCGGTCAGAAGGTCGAGTGCCACGGCGAGACGCCCGCTGGTCGAGCCCATCATGGTCTCGTGAACCTCGAGGGCGTCGCGATGCTTGACGAGAACGGACATGGCCTCCTCCATCTGCTACCGCTTCCTGGGGGGCCTGGCGGGACGAATCTCGACTCGGCTCGGAAGGCTCCGTGCCGGGTGGGCGATCAGATCCGCAACGACCTGGGCCACATCGTCGGGCGCGAGCTTCCAATCGTCCGAACTGGACGACGACCGACCCATGAAATCAGTGCGGACCGAACCTGGCAGCACGCAGGCTACCCGGATGCCGTCGTGCCGGACCTCCTGCATGAACGCTTCGCTGAACGCGTTGACCGCGGCCTTCGACGCGCAATACGCGGCGCCGTCCGGAAACGGATTGGTCGACGACAGGCTGCTGATGTTGATGATCCAGCCGCCGCCTCGTGTTCGCAGGTGCGGCACAGCCGCCCGGCACCCGTGAAACACGCCACTGACGTTGGTGTCGAAGACCTGCCGCCACTCCTCGATCGTCATGTCAGCGACCGCACCGAAGGCCCCGACGCCGGCGTTGTTCACGACCACGTCAATCCCGCCGAACCGCTGGGCAACGCTCGAAAACGCCTGCTCCACGTCCGCATAGCTCCGAACGTCGGCACGAAGGGCCATGACAGCTGGGTTGCCCGATATCGTGTCCAGCTCGTCAGTAGCCGAGCGAAGCGTGGTGTCGGAGGTGGCCATGATCGCCACACGCGCACCCCGCTGAAGAAGTGTTCGTGCAGTCGCCAAGCCGATGCCTCGCGAGCCACCGGTCACAACAGCAACCTTGTCTCGAATCATGACGTCGCCTTATACAATACACGGGCGGATGCCACCCCACCCCGCAAGGGCATGAAGACCGTCGCGATCGTCGGCGCCGGTGACATAGGCGGTGCGACCGCGCAAGCGCTCGCCGCCCACGACCAGATCGGCCGCGTCCTGCTCGTCGATGCCGCGGGCGATGCGGCCGCGGGCAAAGCCCTCGACATCCAACAATCTGGCGCCGTGGACGGTTTCCATACGAGCCTGCAGGGCACCGCGGACGAGTCGCGCGTCACCGGCTGCAGCGTGTGCGTGATCGCCGATCGAATGGGCTCGAAGTCCGAAGAATGGCGAGGCGACGACGGGTTGGCGATGCTTGGGCGGATCGCTCGGTACCTCGGGAACACGCCGATCGTATTCGCCGGCGTCTCCCATGTGGAGCTCCTCGGGAAGACCGCTCTGGAACTCTCGCTCCGACGGGGGCGTCTCATCGGCGCCTCGCCAGAAGCGCTGGTCTCTTCAATCAGAGCGATTGTGGCGCTCGAGGCCCGTTGCTCGCCGCGCGAGGTCGCGCTCGCGGTGCTCGGCAAGCCTCCGGATGGATTCGTGGTGCCGTGGAGCGAGGCCTCGATAGGGGGCTATGCGCTGCAACGCGTGGTGTCGCAGGCTCAGCTCGCGCGAATCGAGGCCCGTGCCGGTCACTTGTGGCCGCCCGGACCCAACACCCTCGGGGGCGCCGCGGCCGCGGTCACCGAAGCCATCCTGTCAGCCTCCAGGCGTTCGTTCAGCGTGTTCACCTGGCTCGATGGAGAGTTTGGGGTCAGACACGTCGTGGGAGCCCTGCCGGCGCAGCTCTCCGCTGACGGCATTGCCGACCTCTGGGTTCCGGAGCTAGGTCCCAGGGAGCAGGTGCGGCTCCAGACCGCGCTCAACGCCTAGGTATAGGATCAATAAAGTGCTCAGCTACCTTCGGTCGGCCCTTTTCCTTGGGCTACTCACAACCGGCGCCGTCGGCGCCGCGACGCCCCCGATCCCGCCGCCAGCGATCCTCGAGCACATCAAGTTCCTGTCCTCGGATGACCTGCAGGGGCGGGGTAACGGAACCGAAGAGCTCGAACGCGCGGCCGATTACATCGCCGCTCAGTTCAAGGCGGCCGGTTTGAGACCTGGCGGGCAAGACGGCGGATGGTTTCAGCCCTTCGGGCTGACGGCGGGCCTGAACATCGATGAGGGCAATTCCCTCGTCATGCGCGTCGGCACTCAATCAGTCCGTCTGACGCTTGGCGAGTCGTACTACCCGTTGGCCGCCACGCCGACCAACGGCACGCAGCAGCCGTCGGCCGACCTGAAAGGTGTGCCGCTGGTGTTTGCGGGCTACGGCTTGTCGGCGCCGACGGCCGGCTACGACGACTACGCTGGCCTCGATGTCAAAGGCAAGGCGGTTCTCATCCTTTCCCACGAACCGCAGGAAACATTGCGCGACAGCCGCCTGAACGGCGCGCGACCGATGCGTGAGACAACGCTGTACAACAAAGCGTTCGCGGCGCGCAGCCGCGGCGCCAAAGCGCTGCTGGTCGTTTCCGACCCCAGCCACGGCGTCGACCAAGCGAACTACGGGCTCTTCGAGATCGACGCCGATCCGGAGGATCACCAGATACCAGTCCTGCGGGTGCATCGCGACGCTGTGGCACCGCTCCTGAACGCCTGGAAGCTCGATGAAATTGCCGCGACGATCGACCGCGATCTCGTGCCGCGATCGCAGGCGCTCGCCGGCGCCTCGGTCGACTACGCGGAGCGTCTGTCACTCAAGCGCCGCACGGTCAGAAACGTCATCGGTGTTCTCGACGTCCCGGAGGGCACGCACCAGGGGCAGGCGGTCGTACTCGGCGGTCACTACGACCATGTCGGTCTGGGCGGCCGATTCTCGAACGCCCCCGAGCTCACCGGCGAGATTCACAATGGCGCGGACGATAACGCGTCAGGCATCGCCGCGCTCATCGAGATCGCGAGAGCGGCGACGGCGGATCGGTCGCGCTTTTCGCGCTCCGTCGTCTTCGTCGCGTTCGCAGGTGAAGAGCGTGGGCTACTGGGATCAGTCCAATACGCGATAGCCCCGACGGTCCCGCTGGCGGACACGGTCGCCATGCTCAATCTCGATATGATTGGGCGGGCCAACGGTAAGGTGGAGGTCGGCGGCCTCAACGAAGCGCCATCGCTCGCGGCTGACGTCGAAGCGGCGGCTCGTATCGCCGGCATCACAACGACCCGCGGAGGCCCTGGAGCCGGGCGCAGCGACGATTCATCGTTCATCGACAGACACGTTCCTGCCCTCCATTTCTTCACGGGCTTTCACGACGACTACCATCGGCCCGGCGATGACTGGAATCGGATCGACGCAGCCGGCACGGCTCGTGTCGCCACGCTTGTGCTCGAGCTCGCGGCGCGAATCGGCGCGAGGCAGGATCTGCCTCGAGCAGCCACACGCTGAGTCACACAACCCACTGGAGTGATCTTTTCGGCCCTGTTCATCGTCGTTGCGCTGCTCCTCATCAACGCCGTGTACGTGGGCGCCGAGTTCAGCGCAGTCAGCGCACGTCGAAGCCGCATTCGACAGCTCGCTGAGGACGGAAACGTCCTCGCGGCGTGGCTGCTGCCCCTCGTTGAATCACCCGCCGCGCTCGACCGATACATCGCCGCCTGCCAAATCGGCATCACGCTTTCGAGCCTGATACTCGGCGCCTTTGCCCAGCGCACACTCGCGGTGTGGCTGACGCCACTCATGACCGACTGGGGCGGCATGCAGGACGTCGCCGCGCAATCCACTTCCGCCGGCATCGTCCTGCTGGTTCTAACGGTCGCCCAGGTCATCTTTGCAGAGCTCATCCCGAAGTCCCTGGCGCTGCAGTATCCGACGCAAACGGCACTCTACACGCTCGTGCCGATGGTGCCGTCTCTGTGGGTGTACCGCCCGTTCATCAGGTGGTTGAACGGTTCAGGCGTACTCCTCCTTCGGCTGCTCGGCTCACCTTCGCAGACCCATCGACACATTCACTCACCGGACGAGATCGAGCTCCTGATTGCCGAAAGCCGGGACGGCGGTCTCCTCGAGCCCGACGAACACCGGCGTCTGCAGCGCGCGTTGCGGCTCAGTCTCCGACAGGCGAAGCAGCTCATGGTGTCGAGACGGCGCATTTCCGCGCTCGACATCGATACCCCTCTCGAGCAGGTCACGGTCGCTGTCGCGCAGAGCCCCTACTCACGGCTGCCCGTCTATCGGGGCTCCATCGACAACGTTGTGGGGATGCTTCACACGAAGGACCTCGTCCGGTGGCACGTCAGCGGTGCACACGACGTCACCCTTACCTCGCTGCTGAGACCGATCGCGAGCGTGCACGAAAGCGTGACGGTCGACCGCGTTCTCCGCGAGCTGCGCGAACGACGCTCGCACCAGGCACTCGTCGTGGACGAGTTCGGCGGGACGGCCGGACTGCTGACGCTCGAGGACGTGCTGTCGGAACTGCTCGGGGAGGTTGGAGATGAGTTCAAATCCGGGGACCCGGCAGCCGAATCAACGGCCGACGGAAGAATGCGTGTCCCAGGATCGATGGCCGTAGACGAAGCGGCCACGTTGCTCCGTGCCCACTGGGATACCGACGCCGCCACCGTGGGCGGGTTGGTAACCTCGACGCTTGGTCGATTGCCGACCCCAGGTGACCGCGCGACCGTCGGGGCCTACGAGTTCGAAGTCGAGCGGGTCGCCGACCGTGCAGTGGTGTCGGTCTTGGTGCGCCGTGTCGCGCCGGACACACCCGAAGACAACGCATGACAGAGGTCCTCGTCCCGATCGGCGTGATCCTCATGCTGGTCATTGCCAACGGCCTGTTCGTCGCGGCCGAGTTCGCCATCGTCGGGGCATCCCGCGCGGCAATCGAGCACCAGGCCGCCCAAGGGAGCGTGCTGGCTCAACGTGTGGCCTACATCCTCGGGGAGCCGCAACGGCAGGACCTGTACATCGCGACTACCCAGGTCGGCATCTCGGTGGCAAGCCTCGGGCTCGGAATGTACGGCGAGCAAGTCCTGGCGCGTTGGCTGCTGCCGTATCTGGAACCGTACGACAGCAGTCGTTGGATTGCGGCCCACGCGCTGGCGAGCCTGCTCGCGGTTTCGGTGTTGACCTACCTCCACATCGTGATCGGCGAAATGATCCCGAAGGCGTTGGCACTGCAGCGTGCCGAACGGACGGTGCTCTACGTCTCGCCGATCGTCCTGGCGATTCAGACGGCATTGCGACCCGTTGTCGTAGGTCTCAATGCGATCGGCAACCGGCTGCTAAGCTTGATCGGGGTTCGGCGGAAGGAGGTCGATGGGGAGCGATACCACACGACCGAAGAGCTGCAATACATTATCGAAGAAAGCCAGGAAGGCGGCATGCTTCGAGGAGAGTCCGGCCGAATTCTCAAGGAGCTCTTCGAGTTTGGCGATCTCACGGCGGGTGAGGCCATGGTGCCGCGGGTGGCACTGACGGGCATCGAGGTCGGGACCGGGCCAGACGAGCTGAGCGAGATCGTTCGTCGAAGTCCGCACACGCGATACCCAATTTACGTCGGCGATCTCGACCACATCATCGGGAGCCTTCATATCAAGAAAGCGCTTCGCCACCTGGTCACTCACCGACCGGTCACAGCACAAGACGCTCGCCCGCTGCCGTTCGTACCTGGACCGACGCCGCTCGACGAAGTCCTTGCCGTGATGCGACGCCACCGGGCGCAGATGGCCGTGGTAATGGACCAGCATGGCGGCACGGCCGGCCTCGTCACCATGGAAGACCTGTTCGAGGAGGTCGTGGGGGACATCGAAGAAGGCCAGGGTCGCCGGGCAATTGTCCGTGAAGCGTCCGGCGGCTTGCGTGTCCGTGGCACCGTTCGCCTCGAGGAAGCGGGCGCCGCCCTGGGCCGCGAGCTCGAGCACCCGAAGACGACGACGATTAGCGGTCTCGTGTTGCTGCTCCTCAGCCGTCCCGCAACGATCGGCGATACCGTCATCTGGAACGCCGTGCGTATCGAGGTCACGGCTACCGTAGGTCATGGCGTCTCGGAAGCAATCGTCCAAGCCGTCCCGGACCTCGACGGACGTGTTGACCCGGAGTCAGGTGCCGGAGAAACGAAGCCTTTATGAGCGCTGTCTTCGATATACCAGCGATCGCACGCAACTTTCCAGACTACGCCGAGACGATGCTGATCGACACGCGCCTCACCGACGAGCCAGAGGCCAGTTCACGCGTGTTCCGCGTCTACGCCGACGTACCGCCGCACTATCACGTGAACTGCGACGAATACCTCTTCGTCGTGGCGGGCCGTGCCATCTTCGCGATGGGCGACACGGCGCCGATCGAGGTGGGTCCAGGCCGGCTGGTGTTTTTCAAGAAGGGCGTCGTCCACGCCATTACGCCGATCGGAAGCGAGCCGCTGGTGTTCCTGTCGGTCGACACGCCGCGGCGCGATCCGAGGGACATCATCTTTGTGAACCCCGCCGAGGGCACACCGGACACATTCGTCGAGACACGCCGTCTCTACTGACCCGCCCTGGGTCGAAAGCGGCTTCAGGCGAGCCCCCGGCTTTATCTGCTCGCTGCCTTCACACGGATGCCTGTAACAGCACGAAATCGATCTACTCATTTCGTCCGCTGTTGCCGACATATATACCTGGATACTCCCCTCGCCATGCCCAGAGGGTTGTCGAGGAGGAGCGGGTCGTCTCGGATGTGATGTTGCTGAGCCTTGGAAGGCCTGTGCGTCTATGGATCCAAACCGGACGGAGAATGAGGGGCTGTGGGACTGGAACTTAGTTTCCAACCGCGTTCATTTCTCCCCTCGCTGGATCGCCCTCGTCGGGTGCGACGCACACCAGATCGCCGGCACGCAGGAGACATGGCTGCAAAGAGTCCATCCCGAGGACCGCACCCTGGTCAACCACACGATCGAGACTCATCTGGCGGACGGCTCCAGCGACTTCGACATCCGTCATCGAATGCTTCACGCCGACGGCTCGTACCGTTGGATGTCGTGCCGTGCGGTCGTCGAACGGAATGCTGAAGGCCGGGCGACTCGTGTGACGGGCTCTCACGCGGACGTGACGGCGGCGACCGTCACCGACCCGCAGACCGGGCTTCCAAGCCGTCTCTTGCTAGCGGAGCATCTGACACGCTCCATCGAGCGAGCCACCCGTTACCCAGGTTTTCACTACGCTGTGTTGCTCTTGGATCTCGACCGGTCAGCCACCGGCGATGCCTCCGGTGAACCGACGGTCGGAAATGCTCTTCTCGCGGCCGCGGCACGGCGCCTCGAAACCAGTCTGCGGGTCTGGCACGTGCCGCCGATGCTGCGCCACAGCGATCTCGTCGCGCGGCTGGAGGGCAACCAGTTCGCCATCCTGCTCGATGGCCTGAAACAACTCGACCACGCTGTCATTGTCGCCGACCGGATCCTCGAGGAGATCCTCGCCCCGTTTGCAATGGGCGACCGAGAGGTGTTTCTTTCGGCGAGCCTTGGGATCGCCGTGAGCGCCACCGGCTACTCGCGGGGTGACGACGTGCTGCGCGATGCAGAAACAGCACTGCATCGGGCCAAACAGCTCGGCGGGGGTCGCTGCGAGGTCTTCGACACGGCGATGCTGAAATCGCTGCAGTCGATCCTCCAACTGGAAGCCGACCTCGAACCAGCCCTTGAACGCCAGGAGTTCCACGTTTTCTACCAACCGATTGTGTCGCTCGAATCAGACAAGGTCGTCGGATTCGAAGCGCTCCTCCGATGGCAGCATCCGGTGCTGGGCATGATCCCGCCGATCGAGTTCATTGCGATTGCGGAGAGGACAGGACTTATCGTTCCGCTCGGCCACTGGGCGCTGCTCGAAGCCTGCCTCCAGCTGAAGACCTGGCAGGATGCTCAGTCGGCAAGCGACCTCTGGATCTCCGTCAACGTCTCCAGCGTGCAGCTCCGGCCGTCGCTCGTTGAAGACATCGGTCAGGTGCTGCGCGACTCCGGTGTCGAAGCACGTTGTTTGGTGCTCGAGCTGACCGAAAGCGTCGCAATGGAGAACCCCACGGCCGCCAAGACGCTGCTCATGCAGATTCGGGCTCTGGGCGTCAGAGTCAGCCTCGACGATTTCGGCACGGGACATTCCTCGCTCGCCTGTCTGCGACAGTTGCCAGTGGACGCCCTCAAGATCGACCAGTCCTTCGTGCGAGGCATCGAATCCAACGACGACATGACACCCATCTTCGGCATCGTCACGACGACGGCCCAGCAGCTGGGACTATCCGTCGTCGCCGAAGGCATCGAGAACGAAGATCAGCTGGCGTTGATCCGCACGTTGCGCTGCGAGTTCGGACAGGGATACCACTTGTCGAAGCCCTTGGATCGCGAGGCAGCGTCCCAGATCTTGAAGACCGGTCTCCCGCCACGCGAAGGGCGCGCAGTTGAGAATCGGGCGGCCACGCTGCGACCCGGACCTGCCGAGGAGAAACCCGCGGGCGTGACAGCGCGCCTTTCGACGGCGCGGACGCTTTACATAGCAGCGGCGGTCTTGACGGTCATGGTTTCAATTGGCTTTGCCTCCCGGCTCGCCAGGGAACCTCAGACCGACGCCAGACCCGTGATGCTTCAAGCGGAAGCCGTTGGGCTTACGGCCCCAGTCATCGCACCTTCGTCCGCAGCCGTAGCACCTTCGGCTCGTGTCGTCACACCTCCGGCTCCATCCACGGCACCTCCCGTTCGATCCGTTGCGCAACCGACGCGCACGGAGCCTGTCATTCGAACACCCGCGCCACCAACCGTCCGACGAGCGGTCAGCGAAACGTCCTTCGCCGCTGTTCATCAACATCGTTTCGGGAGCTGCCGCGGAATGCTCGTCGTCTCGCAAGACGGTGTCGCATTCCTCCCGGACGAGGGAAAGGAGAAAGGGGAGGACGCCTTCTCCTTCAGCCACAGCGAGTTCCTGCATGGCCTGGACGACGGCACTTTGACGATCACGTCCCGCGATCGAACCTACCGCTTCAAGGCGGCGTTGGCGGCGGATAAGGACGACAACGAGAACCAGCTGCAACAGCTCGCGAACAGCATCGCTCTGCTTCGCTAGTTGGCTCCGTGACCCTCGACTACTTCTGGCCGTGAAGGCCGCCGGCAGGCGACGCGGGGTGCAGACACGACTCACCCAACGGGCAACGCCAGGCGCCGAAGGCCGAGAGTTCGCTGCCAACTAGAGGTAGCGTCGCCGACTGAAGGCCGGTGATCCGCTCATTGACGGCCTCGAGCGTTCGGCGGTCGTGAACTGACAACGGGAGTGGCGCCTTCTCCCCGGAGTCGACGGCCAGATCGAAAGTGAACGCTTCGTCTCTCTCCGGCACGTACACCACTTTCCGGCTACCCTCGACGAACCCGCGACATTTGCGATCGAACCAGCAGCCGAAGATCTTGGGTGATGGCGGTGGATCGCCGTTCAGGTAGCTCTGCCCGGGCAATGCATCCGTGGCGTACGGTAGCTCCAGCGCGTCGAGAAGTGTGGGCAAGAGGTCGAGAAGACTAGCCGCCTGAGTGGTGACGCGCGGTGCGATCCGAGGACCGGCAAGCACTACTGGAACGCGCAGACCCTCCTCGAAAAAATTGGTGTCATGCTGTCTGACACCTTGATCCCCAAAACCTTCACCGTGATCTCCCAGCGCAACGACAATCGTATTTTCACTGAGGCCCCTCGCGGCGAGTCCGAGCATGACGTCGGTCATCAGCGCATCCCCGGCTTCAACAAGACGGCCGTAGCGCTCCCACGAGCTGACTCTCGGTTTCCGCGACTCTTGAGTGCGTGAGGCGGCGGCCTTCGACAGGCGATACGGGAAATGGGTTGCCGAGGTGAGCAGGACGGCGACGAATGGCCTTCCAGCGCTCTCGTCGACGAAGCGGAGAAACGGAGCCGTCAAGCTCTCGTCATCGGAGGCGAGAAAACCGAGTGGCTCGCCGGCAATGTCTTCCCACGCCATGAATTGTTCGAACCCGAGATTCGCAACGAGGCGCGGTCGATCTTCGAAGCTGCCGAGAGCACTTTGAAAGAACGCTCGACGATACCCGGCCACTCCAAGAATGTGTGGCAGGCATTGCCCCTCGACCGAGAGAGATACTTCGTATAGCTCCCACTGCATAACCGGGTACTGGCCACACAAGAAAGACCATAGCGACTTGGTGGTGTGCGGCACCACGGCCCTGGCATTCTGGAAACTCAGCCCACGCTCCGCCAACTGTGCCAGCGCCGGCGTGTCCGCAGGCCCACCGGCAAGCGACGTCACATCCCAGCGCGTGGACTCGAGAACGAAGAACAGTACGTTCGGCGGCTTCCTGGCTTGCGCCCATTGGGTGATGGCATTGCCGGAAAGAGGCGTGGGAAATCGACCGAACAGGCCGACGGATTGAGTTGCTGACGGTTGCTCGAGGTACCCCGCGAAAGCAGTGAACGCGACGTTCTCTGCCAATCGCGCGACGGGGACCTGCTCTGGTATTGGTGCGAGAAGCCCTATGACACCAGCCGCAACAGCGACGCCGAACCCCAGGGCTGGTGACCCCCTACTCCCCCATCGGCGACGACACGAATACGGGATTGCCAAGAGAACGAAGAGCGCCGCACCGACAAACCACATTACAGGCGCCGACTCGGCGGCGATACTCCGCACCTCGTCGAACCGCGCCACACCGACGATGAGGCTTTGCCATGAAAGGAGTTCACCCGCCACGACGAGGTAGGCCGCGCTGAGAGCGGAGACGACGAGGATCAGGAATCCCAGCAGGCCTGTGGGCCACGCTGCCCAACCCCCGCGCCGCTCGATGACTCGAAACATCGCAGCCAGCCCGAAATACAAAAGCGCATCCTTTGCCACGAGCACCCAGATCCCCGCGACACCGTGCGGCGCCCCGACTATCCGCGACAATGCGATCGATTTCGCGAGAAACACCGTCAGGAACGCACACAGCAGAAACCAATTCGCGTAGGAGCATAGGAAGGCGAGAGCGCCGAGCCTCAATCCACCGAGACGATCGAGGACTCGGGCGGTGTGTCGCATGTGACCTGGCAACGGCATGTCAGACCGAGATGCCGCGGTTCCTCGACATGTCGCGATCCATGCGGCGGCGCCTGAGATCGGCGGTGCGGTAGCTTTGCAGGAGGCGCCGATTTTACCATCGCCAATCGACGGCTGTCGCGCGCCGCTGAACGAGCAGCCGTACTACCGCCCCTGTTTGCTGGTCCCGATAATCACCGAGAGCCTTGTCCAGCCCCACACACGCCACCCGAATGCCGGAAGCACGTGTACATCGCAGTGTGTCCCGTCGCCTCGTGTGGCCCCTTTTGGCGATCTGCGTCTCGCTGATTCCCTTCCTACCGGGACTGTCGGGCGCGCGCGTCTTCTACGTTCGAGACCTCAGCCAGTACTTCTGGGGACGCTATCTGTGGCTCCGGCGGGCGTGGTTATCGGGCGAGTGGCCGCTGTGGGATCCCTACGTGGGCGCCGGCCAGGCCGCATACTCCGACGCGCTGAACCAGATGTTCCTGCCGCCGGCCATTCTCGCGCGGCTGGTTGGCGGCGAGGTGCTCGGTTTCAACCTGTGGGTGGCGCTGCCGTTTCCGCTGGCGGCGGTCGGCGGGTGGCTGTTCTTCTCCAGACGATTCTCCGCCGCGGCCTCGACAATCGGCGCGATCGCATTCGCTGTGTGCGGGCCGATCGTCTCCACCGGAAACGCCCCGAATCTGTCGTGGTCCGTCGCTATGCTTCCGTGGGCGCTGTGGGGCACCGACCGAGTGTTATCGGCGCCGACCACGCGGAACCTGGCCATCCTGGCGGCGAGCATCGCTCTGCAGAGTCTTGCAGGCGAGCCGGTCACGCTCTTCACGACGCTCGCGCTGATCCTCGCGTACGCGGCCACGATTGGTGACGGTACAAGGTCGAACGACCTCGCGCGCGTCCGATCCGTCATCAGGGCCGGCGCGGCCTCCGCGCTCGGCATGGCGATCGCCGCAATTCAGCTCGCCCCGACGACGCACGCGTCATTGCTTGCAGAGCGGGCCGGCTCGATCACGACAGACGGATGGTCACTGCGCCCCACCGCGCTCATCGAAACCGTCTGGCCGCACCTGTTCGGCAACTTCTACGGGACACGGGCCCTGGCCGACGTGCCGTGGATGCCGTTGTTGTACACGGGGCGCGAGCCACTGCTCTTCTCGATCTACTTCGGCGTGCCATTGCTGGCCCTCGCGGTCTTCGGTCTTGCCGGAAACGGGGAGCGCAAATGGCGTCTGTTCTGGGTAGCAGCCGGCATCGTGGGCATCGTCACTTCGTTCGGGGCGTACACACCCATCTATCCGTTCTTGCGCGACTACGTCCCGCCTTTTGGTTTGTTCAGATTCCCGGTGAAGTACTTCGTCGTCACCGCCATGGCGGTGGCGGCTGGCGCTGCGGCTGGCTGGGAAGGACTCGTCGGCGGGCGAACGACCGCGGACCGCGAAGAGGCGCGCGATCCCGTGGATGCCAGACGATTGACCAGGGCACGCCTGCTCAGCGTCGCTCTCCCTTCGGCGATCGGCAGCAGCGTGCTGCTCTTCGCCGCGGCGTGTGCCTATTTGCCCGCGCCGATCGCGGCTTCGCTCGCGGTATTCGCACGCGCGCTGGGAGATGAAAAGGGGACAGGCGCAGCCGAGTGGATGCTACGCACCGTGCGACAGGATGCTGCGCCGATCGTGCTCGTCTCCCTTGTCGCTTCCGCGCTGTTCACCCTGCTCACCGTGCCGCGCGAACGTTTCGTCGCGCTGGCTGGGCGTTCGGCATTAGCCACGCTTCTCGTCGCGGATCTCCTGGTTCGCGCCTGGGGTATCAACCCTGTGTTGGACGCTGCCCACTTCGCCGAACCCGAGTGGCTGTCGCATGTCAAAGCGCACCCCGATGCTCGTTTCTACGTGGGCGGCAAGAGGGACGGATCTCTCTCCGGCATGGACATCGACGGGTCGCGCGGCTACGTCGACGCGCCGGGCCTGTCCGGCTCGGCAAGTCGCGCGGCGCTGAGCATCCAAGCCGCGTTCTACCCATCACCATGGCAGGCACGCGAGATCCTGACGTTCGACCTACCTGTGCTGTGGCCGAAAGCGTTTGCGGATATGTCGAGTCGCTTCTTCGACGAGAGCAGCGAGGCGCGTGAGCGTCTCCTCGATCGCACGGGCGTGCGCTATCGCGTGCTGCCACAGCGGCGCGCGGGCGACCGCGTGCCGCTCGTTCGAATCCCGCAGTTCTACGAGTCGTTTCTCTTCGACTTCGGCGACACCGTAACCCCGCGCGTGTCGATCGTGCCGACGTCCCGCGTGGTCCCGCAGGTGAAAACGCAGATAGCTGCGCTCTTCGAAAGCGGATGGGACAGTCGGGCTGTAGTGCTGGTGGATCGCGACGTGCCCCCCACAGGGACGCGAGGCCAGCCAGTCCAACCGTTCGCGCGCATCACTGAGGATTCGTCCAATCGCACCCTCGTCGAGGCCGGCGTCGGTCGCGAAGACGGGTATCTGCTCCTCCTCGACTCGTACTCCGAGGACTGGAGCGCGACGGTGGACGGCAGGCAGGCCACGATCGCGCGTGCCGACGGCCTGTGGCGCGCGGTTCGCCTTTCGCCGGGACGCCATCGAGTGGAGTTCCTCTACAGACCCCGCGCGCTCGCCGTTGGAGCGGCTATCTCGCTCGGCGGCATCCTGTGCATGCTCGGTCTCGTTCTCCTAGGCGCAAGACATCGATACAACACCAGGATCGTGCGGTCGTCCTAGGCTAGGCCGCATTTCGATTCGCGTAGAGCGGAGGCTTCCGCCTTCGCTAAAGCTTCGGCGGACCGCCGTAGACTTGGCGGAGGCGGTTAGCCTCCGCGGACACGCGCACGCTGAAGCGTGCGCTCTACGGCGCTGCCGTCGCGACGCGTTCCAAGCGGTCGCAGAAATGACGAATCAGCGAATCCTCGACCTCGTCCATGTGCAGATTCCGGCCAGCAGCCTGTTTGAGGGACGTCACCCCTCGGTTCGCGATCCCGCACGGGACGATCAGATCGAAGTGGCGGAGGTCCGTGTTCACGTTGAACGCGAAGCCGTGGCTCGTGATCCAGCGCGACACGCGCACGCCGATCGCGCCGATCTTGTCATTGCCGACCCACGCCCCCGTCAAACCCTGGATCCGTCCGGCCGGCACGCCGTAGTCGGCGCACACGCGAATCATGACCTCCTCGAGATCGCGCACATACCGATGCACGTCACAGCGGTCTGGACGCAGGTCGAGGATGGGGTAGCCGACGATTTGCCCCGGCCCGTGGTAGGTAACGTCGCCACCCCGTCCGGTTTCTGAAATGCCGACACCAAGCGCGGACAATCGCAGGGAATCCGCGACGACATTCGAGCGCCCGCCATCGCCCTTGACGCCAAGCGTGATGACTGGCGGGTGCTGTAGCAGCAAGAGGAGATCCGGAACACGGCCCTCACGTCGTTCCTCGACCAGTGACCGCTGAAGTGCGAGGGCCTCAGAGTAGGGAATGACACCTAGGCGCCGGACTTCCAGTTCTCCCATGGGGACGCGAAACGCTATACCTGAACGGACTCGAACGACTCGAGGTACTTCTTCACGTCCGCCATGAACTGGTCGGCCACGGCTCCATCAATCAGTCTGTGATCGTACCCGAGTGTCAGGTACGCCATGGTGCGGATCGCAATGCCGTCGCCGATGACCACCGGCCGCTTTTCGATCGTTCCGACCCCGAGAATCGCCGACTGCGGTTGGTTGATGATCGGCATGCCGAACTGCGCGCCGAAGTGACCGGGATTGGTGACGGTGAACGTCCCGCCGTGCACCTCCTCGGGCTTCAACTGCTTCGCTCGCGCCCGATCGGCAACATCGGCAATCGCGCGGCTCAAGCCAAGCAGGTTTTTTTCGTTGGCCTGGTGCACCACCGGCACGATCAATCCACTGTCGAGCGCCACCGCAATTCCAAGATTGACGTCCTTCTTGTAGACGACGTTGTCTCCTTCGAGCGAGGCATTGACGATCGGGTGATGACGAAGCGTGTCAGTGACGGCCTTGGCGATGAACGCCATGAAGGTCAGCTTGGCTCCAACCCGTTCGTACTCGCCCTTTTTCTCCCGCCGGATGCCCTCCACCCTGGAGAAGTCCACGTTGAACACGGTATGGACGTGCACGGCCGTTTGCCTGCTGAGCACCATGTGCTCCGCGAT
>Ga0247825_10001038_pt1 | contig 18076 bp, 15 predicted proteins | sample 13C_Vanillin_Day_FD_194413 | JGI IMG/M metagenome (GOLD analysis project Ga0247825, IMG submission 194413) | Soil microbial communities from agricultural site in Penn Yan, New York, United States - 13C_Vanillin_Day48 | ecosystem: Environmental > Terrestrial > Soil > Agricultural land | place... | reverse complement strand
CATGGGGGTGATCCCCGTGTCCTTGTCGATCTCCCCGGTGACGATGAGTCCCCGCAAGCCGTCCGGCGCACCTTTCGCGGCACGCAGTTGCTCGTTCTCCGCGCGGCACTGCTGAAGCTCCGCAGCGCTCTCCTTCAGCTCCTGCTGGCAGGACTCCACCGTGCGCTTCTCGCGATGCACCTCCACATACGTATCCGCCTGCGCGGCTTGCACGACGAGGGTGAAGACCGTGCTCGCCGGAGCCGCACCGTCCTTGAAGCGCAGCGTCAGCTTCAGCCTCTCCCCAGGAACGAGCTTCTCCGAGGGCACCAGCTTGAGCGTGCTGTCCCCAGGGTCTACCTTGGCGAAGCGCTCCCTGCCTTCCAGCGTGATGGACTCGCGCACAACGTCTGCGTCAAAGCTGAACGTGGTGGCAAGCCACGGGCTGATGCACACCTCTTCAATTTTCCCTGTGGGTACCGCTGGCAGCTCAACCCGGCGCACACCTCCCTTGCAGAGGGTGGCAACGGGTTGTGCCACTGCGGGTCCAGCCAGAAGGAGGAGCGCCACGAGGGAAACGCCTGACAAGCGAAGCACGGAGAGAGACCTCCGGGGTAGTGAGGGGACGCCACGTCCTTGGACGTCACCCCTACCATGCTTCCCTGGCCGCAGGCGCCCGGGTTCCGCTCCCGCAGCAGCCCGCTGCGCGTGCTCACTCGAAGTGGTCCACCGGTCTTACCTCTACATTCGACCAGGTCTTGACGGTGTCGGGGCTGCTGGTGGGCTCGCACGGGAGGCCACGCTTCTTGTCTTCGTCGAACAGCTCCATGCACACCCGGAGGGTCGTGCCGTCTGACAGGGTGGCCTGCGTCAGCCGGCCGTACACGCGGTCGCCGAAGAGCACCTTCCCAGACAACCGCTTGACGTAGGGCTCCGTGTCCCAGCTCCCGATTGCCCTGAAGCTCGTCCACCCCTCCTTCACGGGAAAGAGTTCAGCCGCGCGCGCGGGATCTCTCTTCTCCCAGGAATAATAAGATTCAAAATGAAAGGTTGCCCAATCCCTCTGCGTGAGGCCGAGCTTCTCCATGTTCTCCAGCGCGCCGGGAGGGCACTCCATGGGCTCGGGAGGAGGACGTACCTGCGCGGTGGAACAGCCCAGCGCCGCCGCCGCCACGGCGGCTGCCGCTGTCTTCTTCACGGGACCCAGCCCCGTCTTCTTCACCGGAGTCTTCACGTGTGGCTCGTCCTGGAGGAGCGTCGCCTCGGCAACGGGCGCAGGGGTCAGGGCCGCGCCGGGCACAGCTTCGTGTGAGTGCAGCGCTGGCGCCAGTTTTTGGCCCAGCGTGCCTACCTGCCGGGCTGCCAGCTCGCTGGCCTCCCCAGCAGGTAGGAGAGCGCTCGACTCCAAGGTGAGTGTGGGACCCAGGGCGAAGCCCATCGCGAGCACCAACGTCCAGGCCGCTGCCCGGCGCGCAGCACGCCAGAACCTGCTCCTCTCCGTGGGCACTGCCACGGATGCCAGCGCGAGGGCCGGCACGCTCTCCTTCCTCTCTTCCACCGGAGCGAGCAGAAGCGGGGCGGGCTCTGGCGCGGGAGCGGCGACGACGGCGGCGGCCAGTTCTGGCTCCGGGTCGGGCCCGGCCTCGGCACTAGGAGCGGCCTCCGGGGGTGGCTCGGCAGGCGCAACCGCCAGCGCGTACACCTCCGGCTTCTTGCGCACTCGCCCTCGCCGGGGGGCCCGGATCTTCGACAACGCCAGCTCGATGCCTTGCGCAGCCAGGACAGCCGGGTCGATCTCCGTCGTCCTGCACTCCGGCGCATCGGGATCGCCCAGCCGCACATCCCAGCGCTCCACCCCCGCGGACGCCTCCAGCGCCGGGCGCAGCTCCCCGCACATCTCTCGGAGGTCCGCATAGCGCTGCTCCGGGTTCTTCTCCAGCATGCGCATGCAGATGGCCCCCAGCTCCGGCGGCACGCGGGGATTGATGAGGTGGGGCGCCTTGGGTTGCACCCGCAGCACCCGCCGCGTCATGAGCGGGTCCTCCCGCACTCCAAAGGGCAAGCGGTCCGTCAGCATCCAGTAGAAGGTCACCCCCAGCGCCCACTGCTCGTCCTTGGGCGTGGGCCGGTAGCGCTCCTCCTTGTTCCTCATGTGCTTCCAGGCCTCCGGACTCAGGTACTCCAGCGTCCCCGTCACCCTCCCGCTTCCCCCGCTCGAGCTGGCTCCCCTCAGCGTCGACAACCCGAAGTCCAGCACCACCGGCTCCTGGCTTGGCAGCCGCACCACGATGTTCTCGCGCTTCACATCCCGGTGCAGCACGCCGGCCTCCTCTACCGCCAACAGCGTGTGCCCCAACGAGAGCACCATCTCCCCCACTTTGCGCCCCGTGGGGTTGTATTCCATCAGGTAGTCATAGAGCGTCAGCCCCTCCACCAACTCCATGACGACGTAGAACGGCCCGTGCTCAGGGTCCTTCCACCGGCCACACCCCAGGAAGCGCACCACTCCGGGGTGATTGAGCCGCATCAGCGCTTGCACCTCGCGTCTGCCGAACGCCTCCAACCTCGGATCCAGGAACTTCAGCGCGAAGGAGCGGCCAAACGCCTCCGCCCGGTACACATGGCCTTGTCCGCCTTCTCCCAGAAGGCCGACGATGCGGTAGTCGCCGACCCTGTCCCCTGCGGTGGGCAGTCCATAGAGATGGGGGTGCATCGCCTCTCCTCTGCTTGCCGACCCCCATGGTAGCACGCGAGTGCTCCAACCCGCCGCGTCTGGTGAGCCTCACTCAGGGATGCGCAGGGCTCGGGCGGTTCAAGGCTTCCTGCCAGGACGCCAATGCCTGGCCGTGGAGAGGATGTGGAGCGTGCGCACATCGATGGCGTAGGTCGTCACCTCCACAGGAGGAGCCCCCGTGGTTGCATCGATGCTTGAGCTCGTGTCCTGGCAGATATCCTCGTTGAGGTCGAAGCGAACGAGGATGATCTCTCCGGGGAGCGAAACCGCCGCCACATCATACGATTCACGCTGGTAGAGGCATGCATTCGCGGGAGGAGTCCCTGGGGGAGGAGCGATATCCCATGGGAGGAAGTCATCCATGGCGAGCTGCGTCGCGGCAGCCGTGTTTCCTGGGAGCGTCACCGTCCAGGAGATCTCTGACTCACTGGGGAAAACGAAGCGCGCAGCCTCGTCCGAGGGAGCGTGCGCGACGGGGCGGGCATGATTGACACATGCCGAAAGGAGGAGGCAGGGAAGCCACAGGACCTTGGGATTGGCCTTAGGACTCATCAGTTCGCTCATGTCTGCGTGGATGCTCAAAGTGTGTGAACAGCGAGGACGCGCCACATGCGGATATCAATGGCATAGAGCGCGCCTCCGCTCACCGTGGGCCCAGCCTGGAGGCACGCCCCGGGACTTTTTGAGATCCTCACGAGGATGACATCGGCAGAGTGTGAGGCTGCCTTCGCGTCATATGACTGACGTTGATAGAGGCAGACCTCTGCTGGAGTAGCCCCACGTGGAGCAGACACATTCCGGGGGAGGAAGTCGTCCATGGCGAGTTGGATGGCCGTGGCCATGGCGCCAGGAATGGGCGTGAGCCCCTCTGCGGGAAGTTCGTGCGGAAACTTGAACCAGGCCGCTTGCTGAGGTGGGGTATGGAGGGGGAGCCAGTGGCTGGGCGCACAAGCCGCGCAAAAAACAAGCAAGGTGCTTGGCAGCAGGACTCTCAGCATGAGACCTCCCGGAGCAGGTTCTTCAAAGACTCATTATTCGTCAGCCCCTTCATGGGTGAACGCTCCACTCTTGTCTGTCAAGTAGGTCCGGCAGGGCCTGTGCTCACACAGCCGTGCTTCCTCGGGCATCATTACAGAGCGCTCACCGCCGGAGTACGCTCGCGGCATGATCCTTCACAAGGTCCTGCTCGTGGATGACGAGGAGGACATCCGCAAGGTGGGCCACCTGAGCCTCAGCCGCGTGGGAGGCTGGCTGACGGTGCTGGCCTCCTCCGGCGCCGAGGGGGTCGCGCGGGCCGCCGTGGAGCGGCCGGACCTCATCCTCCTGGATGTCATGATGCCTGGGATGGATGGACCCGCTACCTTCCAGGAGCTCCGCGCCCAGGAGGCCACCGCGAGCACGCCCATCATCTTCATGACGGCGAAGAACCAGAAGCACGAGGTGGAGAGCTACCTGGAGCTGGGCGCCCTGGGCGTCATCGGCAAGCCGTTCAACCCGTTGACGCTGCCCGCTGAGATCAAGAAGCTGCTGCCGCCCTCCTGAGGCTGAATGATGACACCCGTGGTGGAGCAACGGAGGAAGGCCTCATGAGAGGCACGATCCTCTTCCTGGAGAAGGATCGCGAGCTGCAGGTCGTCATGCCCGCGTACCTGCGCGAGCGGGGCTACCGGGTAGAGTCCGCCCGGAGCGTGCAGGAGGCCCGCACCGTGCTGGCCCACCTGAAGGTGGACGCGGCCATCGTGGACAGCCTGCTGCCGGGCATGGTGGGCCTGGACTTCCTCCAGGAGCTGCGCCGCGAGTCGCCCACGCTGCACCTCTTCTTCGCCTCGCGCCTCTGGAAGGATGTGAAGGGCCGCGAGCAGCTCCTCAAGGCGCTGAGGGTGGCGCGCATCCTCCAGAAGCCCTACACGCCGCAGGAGCTCTTCATCTGGGTGGAGCAGGTGCTGTCCCGGCAGGGGCTGGCCGCGGACGCTGGCAAGCCCTCGGCCCCCACGGAGCTCATGAACGAGCTGGCGGCGATGAATGCCGAGTACGGCCGGCACCTGCGGCGGCGGCTGGCCTCGCTGAAGGAGGCGTTGGCCAAGGCGCGCGCCGGCTCTCGCGATGCGGTGGAGGCGGCGTACTACGACGCGCACAAGCTCCATGGCTCGGCGGGCTCCTTCGGCTTCGGCTCAGTGGGCGAGGCAGCGGGGAGGCTGGAGGCGCTGGTGAAGCCGGCGCGCGAGGGCCTCGAGGTGGACTGGGAGGCCGCCGAGGCCGCGCTGCACGAGCTGGCGGAGACGATCACCGGCCCCACCCCGCTGGCCGAGGGGCAGAGGCCCACGAGCCTGATGGGGACGGTGCTGGTAGTGGATGACGACGCGGAGTGGCTGGCCGAGGTAGAGAAGATGGGCCGGGAGCAGGAGGTGCGCGTCGTCCCCGCCCAGGGAGTGGAGGAGGCGCTGGAGCGGGCGCGCGAGCAGTGGGTGGATGGGGCGTTGTTGCACGTGCACCTGGGCGGCACGGACGGGGGCTTCGAGGCGGCGGCGCGGCTGAGGAGCGAGGGGGAGCTGCACTCGCTTCCGCTGGGCTTCTTCAGCGCGGAGGGAGACCTGGCGCACCGGCTGGCTGCGGCCCATGTCGGCGGCTCGCTGTACCTGCGCAGGCCCTTCGTGCCAGCGGACCTCATTGGAGCGGTGGAGCGCCTGGTGGCGGCCCGGAGGCCGGAGCGCTCGCGGGTGCTGGTGCTGGCGGACGAGGACGAGGACCGCCGTGCGCTGATCCAGGCGGTGAGCGGGCAGCAGGTGGAGGTGACGGCGCTGGACGATCCCTTCCGGCTGCTGGAGGCGCTGGCCGAGCACCGGCCGGAGCTGCTGCTGCTGGACGTGGAGCTGCCAGGCCCCAGCGTCTTTGACTTGTGCCGCATCGTCCGCTCCATGCCCGAGTGGGAGGAGCTGCCCATCCTCCTCATCACCTCGCAGTTGGGGCAGGAGTTCCGGGTGGCGGCCTTCGAGTCTGGCGCGGACGACTACCTGACGAAGCCGCTGCTGCGCGAGGAGTTGCTGGCGCGCATGCACGCGAGGTTGGAGCGTGTCCGATTGACGCGCGAGCGCTCCGAGCGAGATGCGCTCACGGGGCTGTACCTGCGCAGGCCCTTTCTGGAGACGCTGCGCGCGCGGCTGGGCGAGGCCCGGCGCCAGCAGCGGCCGGTGGCGCTATGCTTCCTGGACGTCGATCACTTCAAGCGGGTGAATGACGAGTACGGCCACATGGCGGGGGACCAGGTGCTCTCGCGGCTGGGACGGCTGCTGGCCACGCGCTTCCGCCGCGAGGACGTGCGCGGCCGGTGGGGAGGCGAGGAGTTCGTCGTGGCTCTGACGGGCGAGACGGCGGAGCGCGCGCGGGAGATCCTCGCGCGGACGGCGGTCGAGCTGACGAAGGTGGAGTTCTCGGGCGATCAGGGGCAGCCCTTCCACATCACCTTCAGCGCTGGGATCGCCGAGTTCCCCAAGGATGGGGAGGACGCCGAGTCGCTGCTGCGTGAGGCGGACACGCGGCTGTACCGGGCCAAGAACAACGGCCGCAATCGCATCGAGATCTGAAGCATTTATTACAAGTCCGCGACTGAAGATCCTACCGGGGGTGGGTCACGGATGCGCCAACCGTGCGATTTCTCGAAGAGAAGGACCGGCGCGAGGCTTGCAGTAGTGAGCAGTGCTCTGGGATCTCGCCATGACGCCACGCCTCCCCACACTTCCTCCCTACTATCGAGTCGAGCTCTCGCCCGAGGCTTGGCGCGAGGTGGGGCGTGTCCCGGGGGAGGAGTTCGAGGTGCTGCAGGACCTGATGGAGCTGTTCGCGGCCGAGGGTGCGCCCTACGAGGAGGGCGAGGGCCCGCACCTGCTCACGGTGGCGGGCTTCGAGGTGCAGTACACGCGCGATGACGTGACGCGCACCCTCACCCTGCACAGCGTGACGCGGGCTCGCCAGAAAGACCCCGAGGAGATTGTTTAGCCTCCAGGAAGAGCCACGGGCTCACGGCTCGCGGAAGATCAGCAGCCCGCGCGCGGTGTCCACCACGTACACGTACCCATCTCCCGGCACGCGCATGCCGATGGCGCCTTCATAGAAGCTGTAGCCGCGTTCGAAGTCCGTCTCCCGGAAGGTGTTGAAGTACGCCAGGGGCCGAGGCTCGGCGGGGTTGGACACATCCAGCACGCGCACTCCCTCGTGGTACCAGGAGATGTAGAGCCGCGTGCCCACCAGCACCATGTTGTGGATGGAGGCCTGCGGGCGCAGCCGGAACTCGCCGAGCTTCACCACGTTCCCCGGCTCCGTCACGTCCAGCACGCGCAGGTGCGCGTCGTAGTTCTCGCCGCCCTCGAAGGCGATGGTGCGTCCGCCAAAGGTGCCCACCGCGTTGGCGTGGCTCGTCTGGTTGCTGTACTGGTACTTGCCCAGCTGCTGAACGTTGTTCGGGTCGCGGACGTCGACGATCACGTACCCCAGGTTCCAGTGGTTGATGTAGAGCCGCCCCTCGTACGCGAACGCGTCATGTGGGTAGCCCGTGGTGTCCCCGTCCGGCACGGTAAAGCGGGTGAGGAGCACAGGCTCACGAGGGGTGGTGATGTCGAAGATGAGCGTCTCGTTGCTGGGACTTGGGGACATGGCATAGAGCCGGTCCCCCTCCACGAGGACGGTGTGCACGTCGATGTTGTTGCCCGGCACGGCTTTCAGGAACGCCGGATTGGCGGGATCGGTGATGTCGAAGACGAGCACCCCTCGCGCGGCGCTGGCCACGTAGAGCGCATCCCCCTTGGACCACACGCCGTTCCAGTACGAGTCCCCGGGCATCGTCACCGTGCGCACGAACACGGGCTTCGCCGGATCCGCCACGTTGAACACGGTGAGGCCACCGGTGCGCGCGTGCATGTTGACGGACACCACGTAGGCGTGCCCCTTCGTCACGTAGATGTCCACCGGCACGCCCAGCTGCACGAAGGACTCGGAGACCAGCGAGATGCCCTCGGCCTCCTGCTCGCCCTCATTCCGCGAGGCGCGTGTGGCCTTGAAGGTGCCTGAGGAGCGTGGCAGGCCATTGCGGCAGATCACATAGCAGCCGGTGAGCTGCTGGGGGCTGGAGGACTCGCAGCCCGTATAGGCGTACCGGGCGCTGTCACCGTTCGAGAGCTGCCACTCGCGGCTGAGGTAGAAGGTCTCGCTCTGCCGGGACTCCGTGGTGGCCGCTCCGCCCGCGAGGACGCTGGGGGTGCCGTCGCTCGACAGCTTCATCGCCCCGGGGAACACGGTCCCTCCCCCGAGCGAAGTGTTTGCCCGGTTCTGGAGGATGTACACGCCCTCGGTGGGACCGCTGGCCAGCGTGGCGCGAGCGCACTTCGACAGCCCGAAGTTCTCCAGGTCGCCGCACTGATACTTCGAGCTGTTGCTGTAGCCACACGGCGCCAGCGGCCCTGGGTCCGCCGCGTCACCCGGGTCCGCGAGCGCAGGGCCTTCTGGCTCGACCTTGTCTGAGGCGCAGGCAAGGAGAGAGAGGACACAGGTAGCGAGGCACATCCACGTGCCAAGGGTACGGATCATGAGGAGGACTCCCAGTCCGGGCTTACGGACGCTGAGGTAGCAGACGGGTGACGCGCGCCAGCAGCGTATGAATCGAGAAGGGCTTGGCCACGAAGTCCACGGCCCCCTCGTTGTAGAGCTTCATCACGTCCTCATCGCGGACGCGCGCGGAGAGCACCAGCGCCCTTACGGGCGAGGAGGCCTCTCGCAGGGCGCGCAGCACCTCGATGCCCGTGCGCCGGGGCATGTGCACGTCCAGGAGCAGCAGGTCCACGGGCGTGAGGCTGGGGTTGAGCAGCCGCGTCAGCGCCTCCTCACCGTCCTGGACCGTCTCGACGACGTAGCCCTCCTGCTCGAGCAATCGCTGGAGCACTCGGCGCAGCGCGGGCTCATCATCCGCCACGAGGATGCGGTGCGAGCGGGCCTGCCCGCCCTCCGTGGCGCGCGAGCCGGCGCTGCGGCCCGATGGGGTGAAGGTGCCCGGGTCGCTGGGCTGGGCCGTGGCGCGAGGCGGCTGCGAGGAAGCAGTGGCGATGGGAGGCAGCGTGGTGGAGCGCGGGGCAGGAGTGGCGAACTCCTTCTGGGCTGGCGCCGTGCCCTGGACGGAAGGGAGCGCCGAGCGCGAGGGCGGGTGCGGCTGGGTCACGCTGGTGGGGGTTCGCGCCATGGGGTTGGGCGTGTTCTCCAGGCGCGAGCCGGTGGTGGGGCGCTCCATCCGGGGGGACGCACCCGCTCCGCCACCCGTGTCACCGGAGGCGCGCTGCAGGGTGCGGCGCTGCAGGTGGGCCATGAGCCGCAGGCGCAGCTCGGCGGGCTCCACGGGCTTGATGAGGTAGTCATCCACGCCGAGCTGGAAGGCCTTCACCCGGTCTCCCGAGGAGTCCCGGGCGGTGTGGAAGATGATGATCAGGCTGCGCCAGGCCGGATCGGCGCGCAGCTGGGTGAGCATCTCGAAGCCATCCAGCGCGGGCATGGCCACGTCCATCAGGAGCAGGTCCGGGTGGTGGCGCTGGAGGCTGGGCAGGAGGTTGCGCGCATCATTGAGCGTCACCACCTCCATGCCGGCGGCCTCCAGCACGGCGCGGGCGGCGGCGAGCGCGGCGGTGTCGTCATCCACCGCGAGCACGCGGAAGCGCGCGGGGGCCGTGCGCTGGATGGAGACGATGTCCCGGGCGAGCGCCTGGGGAGGGGTAGCAATCGATAGCACGGCGTCGATGCCGTCGCGGGGGACGGAGCGGACGTCGGCGGCGGGCGCCAGCAGCACGAGCGGCGGCGGGGTGCTCAGCGAGCGCATCGCGGCGCGCAGTGAGATTGGCAGGGCAGGGCCCACCACCACGCGCTCCACGGGGCGCTCGCCCGTGAGCAGCCGCACGGCCTCTTCCTCCGAGGTAGCGGCGACAGCGTCCAGGCCCAGCGTCTCCAACTGGTGAGCGAGCTCGGTGGCCAGGTGCGTATCCGCCAGCCGCACGAGCACCCGAGGCCGGTGGGGCACCAGGGGCAGAGTGCTCGGAGGATGGGCGAAGGCCTCGAGCAGGGACTGGAGGAGCCCGGGGATGCGCGCCGAGTAGGAAGGGGAGTCTCCCTCGGCGAGCTTCTCGAGCTCCGCGGCGAGCCGGGCCACCTCGGCAAAGCCCAGTGTGCCCGCGGTGCCTCGCATGGCGTGAACGGTCTGGGAGAACAGGGCGGCGGCGCCGGGGGTGCCAGCCTTCCAGGCGTCCGCGTGCCGGCGCAGCTGCGAGAGCCGATCGGACGCGCTGGAGCGGAACCCCTCGCGCACCGTCGCGAGGGCCTGTGCCATTTCTTCTGCGACACCACGCTCGGCCATGAGGGTCGTCGCGCTCGTGAGCTCGTGAAGTGAGAACGCGGGCGCGGGGGGCACCCGTAATCAGGTGTTTTAACACGATGCCTGCGTGCTGTCCGGGCCTCCTGGGGTGGGCAAGGTAGGAGACGCCTGGCTGACTGCTATCAACCGGGGAAGACGGGGCCTCCGTGCACCCACATTGGGAACATCCGGGAACGCGGGTTGCACGGAGAATGGCTGGATCCGAAAGGGATCTACGCCCTCTCTCCTCCTTATATGTTCGCGCGGCCATGACGGTGACGAGGCTGGAGATTTCAGGGTACCGATCGGTGCGGAGGCTCATACTGCCAGTGCACCCGGTGACGGTGGTGGTAGGGCCGAACGGGAGCGGGAAGACGAATCTGTATCGGGCACTGTACCTGCTCCAGGCCGCGGCGGAGGGCCGGCTGGCGCGGACGTTGGCGGAGGAGGGGGGCACCCCGAGCGTGGTGTGGGCGGGCCAGCGGGAGCACAAGAAGCCGGTGCGGATGACGGTGGGGGTGACGCTGGATGACGAGCTGGCGTACGCGCTGAGCTGCGGCATCGTCCCGAAGGATCCGTCTCAGCCGGCGACGCTGTTCGTGCTGGATCCGGAGGTGAAGGAGGAGCACCTGTGGGCGCTGTCGGGCGGGCGGCGCGCGGTGCTGATGGAGCGCAAGGATCGGACGGCGTTCCTGAGGGACTCGGAGGGCAAGCGGGTGACGTTCCCCACGCAGCTGTGGAGCGCCGAGTCGGTGCTGGATCAGCTGGCCGAGCCGCAGCGCTTCCCGCGGCTGTCGGAGGTGCAGCGGACGTTGAGGGCGTGGCGCTTCTACCACCAGTTCCGGTCGGACCTGGAGGCACCGGCGCGGCAGCCACAGATCGGCGTGCGGACGACGGCGCTGGCGCATGACGGGAGGGATTTGGCGGCGGCGCTGGGGACGATCCAGGAGATTGGCGACTACCGGGGGTTGGAGAAGGCGCTGGACGATGCGTTCCCGGGGGCGAGGTTGGAGGTGCAGGCACCACAGGGGCGGTTCAGCCTGTCCCTGCACATGCCGGGGCTGAACCGGCCGATGGAGGCAAGCGAGCTATCGGATGGGACGCTGCGCTACCTGTGTCTGCTGGCGGCGCTGCTGAGCCCGCGGCCGCCCCCGTTCGTGGCGTTGAACGAGCCGGAGACAAGCCTGCACCCGGATCTGCTCGGCCCGCTGTCACGGCTCATCGTGGATGCGTCGAAGCACAGCCAGATCTGGGTGACGACGCATGCGGAGTCCTTGGCGGAGGCCGTCTCGCGGCGCACGGGCTACGAGCCGGTGCGGCTGGTGAAGCACACAGGTGCCACGGAGGTGGAGGGCTCAGCGGTCCGAGAGGAGGAGTGAGGCACAGCCATGGACGATCTGGAGTGGCTCGAGCGGTGGTACTCGGCCCAGTGTAACGGGGACTGGGAACATCATAGAGGTGTGACCATCCAGTCCCTGGACAACCCAGGGTGGTTGGTGACGATCGATTTGGAGGGTACCGAGCTGGAGGCGCGGATGGCGGATGCTCTCGTCCTTCGCGATGGCGATCCGCCGTCGACGGAGAACGGCTTGATGGGAGGGCCGGATTGGATCGAGTGCGCCATCAAAGGCGGAAGGTTCACCGGGGCGGGTGACCCGGGGAAGCTGCGCACCATTCTCCATTGCTTCCGTGCATGGGCGGAGCGGTCCACCTCGAACCCGCTGGAGTAGAGGGCTCAGCAGTCCGCGAGGAAAAGTAAGAGGGCTTGGCCTGCCGCTCGGGTGCTCCGGCAGGGCACTCGCCCGCGCGCTCCCACGTGCTCAGTTTCTAGCGGGAGCTTCGCGGAGGCTGGGATGGAGATGACGGTCGCAGGGGGCAGGGAGCTGGGGAAGCAGTGGCCTGCGGTGGCTGCGACGCTGAGCCTGAGCCTGGTGGGCCGCCTGGCCAATCGGCTTGCGGGTGCAAGCAAGAAGCCCCGGGCGCGGATCATCGGTGTGGGCGGGAAGGCCCTGTCGGTGGCCTCCTGGGCTCACCTGCTGCTCCGGCGCTGGCACTTGCAGTGGGGCGCGACGGACGCGGAGATCCAGCGGCCGATGCGGGGGGATGAGCTGGTGCCACACCCCCACGTGGAGACGACGCGGGCCCTCACCGTGGCGGCTCGGCCTGAGGCCATCTGGCCATGGCTGGTGCAGATGGGCTACCGCCGAGGCGGGTGGTATGCGTACGACTGGTTGGACAACCTCGGAGTCCCCAGCGCTCGGCGGATCATCCCGGAGCTCCAGGACCTGAAGGTGGGGGACAAGCTGACTCCCATCGAGGCCGGCTTCACCGTCGCAGTGCTGGAGCCGCAGCGCTCCCTGGTGCTGGTGACACGGGACAAGCAGGGCCGGATCACGACGAGCTGGGCCTTCTTCATCGAGCCGCTCGATACGGGCCATTCCCGGCTCATCGAGCGCATCCGGATCCGGTACAGCCGCGACCTGGGAGGGCTGTTCTGGGGCCTGATCTTCGAGCCGGCGGACTTCATCATGATGCGCAAGCAGATGCTGACCCTGAAGCGCAGGGCCGAGGAGGCCGTCGCCGCCGACGCGCTGGACGCGGCTCTCTGATGCGAATGAGGGCCGTTGTGCTCCCGGGCCCAGGCAAACGGGGGGTGCCGGGCGCGCCTGGCGCAAAGTGGTATGGCCACCATACCACTTTGCGTGAAGTTCCCCCGGGGGGCGTTCCTCTCGAGCTTGCTGCTCATGCGCACCCTTGAAGGCGCTGCCACCGCCAAGCGCTCCACAGAGCATGCAGGAGGTCCACACCAGGACAGTGCATGCCACCCGTGCTGGCCCGTGTCCGGATGCTCACGCTGAGAGGCTCACCGACCCGAGCCAGCAGGTCTGACATGACGGGGCCTACCTCTGGGGTAGAGTGCGGAAGCAACCCCATGGTGACCCACCGCTCTGATGAACAGCCCACGCTGCCCCGCCCGCCTCGGGGGCTCTTCGAGGTTGCCAACTGGCGGGTGCTGGAGCTGCGCAGCGCGGGCGCCTACGGCTCCGTCTTCCGGGCCGAGCCTCTCCACTCGCCCGGGGCTCCTCCGGTGGCGCTGAAGCTGGCCGTGCACCCGCTGGATGCCCGCTTCATGCGTGAGGCTGCCCTGCTGCGCCGCGTGCCTCCCCCTCACGCTCCCCGCCTCTATGACTTCGGCCTGTGGATGCACCCCGCCGGGCCCTTCCCCTATCTGGTCATGGAGTGGATCGACGGCGTGCCGCTGTATGCTTGGGCCCAAGGGCAGCAGCTCAGCTCACGGCAGGTGCTGCGTGTGCTGGCGCCGCTGGCCCGGACACTGGAGGCGGTGCACTCCGTGCAGGCGGTGCACCGTGACGTCAAGGGAGACAACACCCTGGTGCGCAAAGACGGCCATCCCAAGTTGCTGGACTTCGGCGCCGGGCACTTCCAGGGGGCGCCCACCCTCACCCGCGAGGTGCTGCCTCCGGGTACTCCTGGCTACCGCAGCCCCGAGGCCCTGCGCTTCCACTGGCGCCACTGGAGCACCCTCGGGGCTCGGTATGTGCCAGGGCCGGGGGATGATCTCTACGCGCTGGGCGTCACCGCGTACCGCCTCGCTACTGGCCGGTACCCGCCACCGTTGGTGCCTGCGGAGGTGCTGGAGCAAGAGCCCTCCACTCCAACGCTGGCCTCCGAGCCGCCCGAGAAGTGGGCCAGCGTGAGCCCGGAACTGGCCGGGCTCATTCACCAGTTGCTCTCAGAGGAGCCCCAGGCGCGAGGGAGCGCGGCGCAGGTGGCCCAGCAGTTGGAGGCAGCGGCGGAGACGGCCGGGGTGCGGGCGGATGAGCCCGTGGTGCAGCGGCTTCAGGGTGTGCCTGTGGTGCGCAGGATCCGGCCGAAGCTGTCACGGCCCGCTCGGGCGAAGCGGCCATGGCGCGGTGCGGCGGCGGGGCTGGCTGCCACGTTGGGCCTGGCCGCGGCCCTGGTGATTCACAGCCTGAGGGATGCTGAGCCATGGGAGCACGTGTGGCCACCGGAAGAGGCGGCACGCCCGGAGCAGGAGGATGGCGCGGATGCAGGCGTCTCGCTGGCCAAGGAGGTGCAGAGCGTGAGCGCGCGGATGGAGCAGCCACAGCCCTCCTGGGAGGGGCTGTCCGGCGAGAAGGTGACGAAGCCACTGCCGGGGCAGGCGCGGCCCCCGTGCAAGCAGCGGGGCTCGGTGGAGATCAAAGGGGGCTGCTGGGGGAGTCCAGAGGCCAAGCCACCTTGTCGAGATGGCGAGTACGAATGGGAGGGGCTCTGCTACTACCCGATTCTCGCACCGGCTCCTCCGGCAACCTCCGAGCAATGATGAGCAAGGCAAGCGCGCATTTCTGCTTGAGGATGGAGCGGATCTGCTCAGATCTATGACTGGGATCAGCAGCTCGTGAAGCAGTAGTCGAGAAGCCTGTTCCAGGCGCTACTGCCGCGCCTTGACGATTGTCTCCTTCGCCGCCTTCACCACGTGCTCCACGGTGAAGCCGAACTTCTGCATCAAGGCCTTCAGCGGAGCAGACGCGCCGAAGGAGCGCATCCCCACCACTGTGCCGCGCAGGCCCACCCAGCGCTCCCAGCCGAACACCTCCGCCTGCTCCACCGCGACGCGCGCGTGCACCGAGGGTGGAAGCACCGAGTCCCGGTACTTCTCGTCCTGCTGCTCGAAGAGCTCCCACGAGGGCATGCTCACCACTCTCGCCTTCACACCCTCGGCCTTGAGCTTCTCGTAGGCCTCCAGGCACAGAGGCACCTCGCTGCCAGTGCCGATGAGGATCACCTCAGGCGTCCCATCGCTGTCCGCGAGCACGTAGGCGCCCTTGGCCAGCCCCCCCGCCGGCGCGTACTTCATGCGATCCAGCGTGGGCACCGCCTGACGCGTGAGCACCAGCGCCACCGGGTGGTTCTTCTGCCGGGCGATCACGCGCCAGGCCTCCGTCACCTCGTTGGCGTCCGCGGGCCGCAGGACGATCAGGCCCGGAATGGCACGCAGGCTGGGCAGGTGCTCCACCGGCTGGTGCGTGGGTCCGTCCTCGCCCAGGCCGATGGAGTCGTGCGTGAAGATGTGGATGGCTGGAATCTCCATGATGGCAGAGAGCCGGATGGCCGGGCGCTGGTAGTCGCTGAAGATGAGGAACGTGGCGCCGTAGGGGCGCACCTTGCCCAGCGCCAGGCCGTTCACGATGGAGCCCATGGCGTGCTCGCGCACCCCGAAGTGGATGTTGCGCCCGGAGGGGTCGCCCGGCTTCATCGGCCCCGAGGAAGTGATGTACGTCTTCGTGGACGGGTTGAGGTCCGCCGAGCCGCCCAGCAGCCACGGGTAGTTCTTCGCCAGCGCATTGAGCACCTTGCCGCTCGACTCGCGCGTGGCCATGCCCTTGGCATCCGCGGGGAAGGTGGGCAGCTCCTTGTCCCAGCCTTCGGGCAGCTCGCGCCGCTGCATGCGCTCGAGGTGATCGGCCAGCTCGGGGTGCTGCTTCCGGTACTCGGCGAACGTCTTCTCCCACGCCTCCCGGAGCTGCTTGCCCCGCGCGCCCATCCGCTCCTGGAAGCGCTCGCGCACGCCCTCGGGCACCAGGAACTGTGCGTCCTCGGGCCAGCCGTAGTTCCGCTTGGTGCCCTTGATCTCCTCGGCGCCCAGCGGCTCGCCGTGCGCCTTCTCCGAGCCCTGCTTCTTCGGCGCCCCGTATCCAATCAGGCTGCGGACGATGATCAGCGTGGGCTTGCCGCGCTGCTCCTTGAAGGTGCGGTACGCCGCCGACAGCGCCGCCAAGTCATTCGCGTCGTCCACGCGCAGCACGCGCCAGCCGTAGGCCTCGAAGCGCCGGCCTACGTCCTCGGTGAAGGTCAGATCCGTGCTGCCGTCGATGGAGATGCGGTTCGCGTCGTAGATCCAGCACAGGTTGGGCAGCTGCAGGTGCCCGGCGATGGAGGCGACCTCGCTGGCCACACCCTCCATCAAGTCCCCGTCTCCGCAGATGGCCCACACGTCGTAGTCGAACAGGGTGAAGCCCGGGCGGTTGAAGTACGAGCCCATCCACCGCGAGGCGATGGCCAGCCCCACGCTGTTGGCCACGCCCTGGCCCAGCGGACCGGTGGTGGTCTCCACGCCGCTGGTCCACCGGTACTCCGGGTGGCCGGGCGTCACGCTGTCCAGCTGGCGGAACTTCTGGATGTCCTCCATGGAGACGGTGGGCACCTCCTCCACGCGGTAGTCGCGCGTCACGCGGCGCACACCGGCCAGGTGCAGCAACCCATACAGCAGCATGGAGGCGTGGCCGTTGGAGAGGATGAAGCGATCCCGGTTGGGCCAGATAGGACTTGCCGGGTCGTACCGCAGCTCCTGCTGCCAGAGCTGGTAGGCCACCGGCGCCAGGGCCATGGGCGCGCCCGGGTGCCCCGAGTGCGCCTTCTCCACCGCATCCATGGCCAGAGTGCGGAGCGTGTTGATGCAAAGCGTGTCCAGCGTGTCGGTCGTCATAAGTGGGAGTTCCTCGGCTGACCCCTGCGAGGAGCGCACCATGCCGCAAGCGCGGCCCGGGCGCCGCACCAAACGCGAGGAACGTGCGGGGTGGGACGGAATGTCAGACCGGCCTCGTACACTGCAGTGAGTGGAAATGGGGCGCGCCCTTGTTCGTTTCAGGAAATACGAGGGCGGGCCGTCAAGAGCGGCGGTCGTCGCTTTGGGGGATGTTCATGGGGCACGTGTTCGTTCCGGCGGCGCTGGTGCTGTGGGTGGTGGTGGCGGTGGTGCGCTCGTTCGCGACACCGGACCCAGCCCCGGCTCCCGTTCCAGCAGCGGAAGAGAAAGTTCACAGCGGCAGTGTCAGGGCACAGCCGTAGAGCCTGTACCGCGGGGCAGAGCGCCTCGAGAGGCCGCGCGGCCAGGTCTGCTCGTTTCAGTCACAGAGAGGGGCGCCCGTCCTGTCTGACGGGTGTGGATTCACAGGGGGGATGGTCATGGTTCAACTCTTCATTCCCGCGGTGCTGGTGCTGTGGGTGGCGTGGGTGATTCCTCGCTCCCGCCGCCGCAGCCGGCGGTTCAAGCTGAGCGTCCGCAGTCGGTAACGGCTCGCGGCAGACAGAGCCCCGGGGTTCTCCCCGGGGCTCTTTTTTTTGCGCAGAAGGCACGAGATTCTCACGGTGCGGCTCGCCCCGGTGTATATCTGGCAACACATGTCCTTCGAGAAACCCCTTCGAGAGATGATTCGGCGTGAGCTGGAGACCCAACTCCGGCCGATCCAGAAGTCCATCGCGCAGTTGGAGCGAAGCCTTGCGACGCTCGCCGGGTTGCGTGAGGTGACAGATCGACTGGCTCCACTGCTGGGCCAGCAGGGCCGCGAGGTGGTGCGGCGAGCGCAGTCACAGGCGGCTCCTCAGAAGGTGGCGCCCCAGAGGGCCGCGGCTCCCGCGAAGGCTCCCGCGAAGGCTCCCGCGAAGGCTTCCGCGAAGGCTCCTGCGGCGGCTCCCGCGCCGAGAGCGAGGGCGGAGGCTCCCGCCGCGGAGCGGCGCTGCGCGGTGATTGGCTGCAAGCGGCCGAGCCGCTCCAAGGGCTACTGCTCGGCGCACTACCAGAAGTTGCGCCTGCTGATCCGCACCAACCGCCGTCCGGCGGACTGGGTGGATGATGCCAGGTCGCAGTCCGCGAGGGATGTGAAGCTGCCTCGAGGCCGCGCCGCGGCGCGAGAGCGCCAGCCCGCGCCGGCTCCTCCGCGTGAGCCGCCCAAGCCCAAGGCGTGGGTGCGCAAGAAGGGCGCCGGGAAGATGGTCTCCCTGCACTGAGCCGGCCGAGCCGCTCGAAAGCCACCTGGCTGAGAGGCCTCGCGCAGGCTGCGGATTCCCGACATGGCAGGTCACACGGCCGTTGACAGACCTGCCGGGGGATGGGATTCGGGCGGCATGAGCGAGCAAGGCTATCCGGTCTTCGTGGCGGTGCGGCGCCCCGACGGGCGCAT
>Ga0247825_10001036_pt1 | contig 18096 bp, 24 predicted proteins | sample 13C_Vanillin_Day_FD_194413 | JGI IMG/M metagenome (GOLD analysis project Ga0247825, IMG submission 194413) | Soil microbial communities from agricultural site in Penn Yan, New York, United States - 13C_Vanillin_Day48 | ecosystem: Environmental > Terrestrial > Soil > Agricultural land | place... | reverse complement strand
CTCGTACGCGCGGTCCACCGGCGAACGCGAACCGCGCGTACGAGCACGCGGCCCCGCACGGCAATGCGCGTATCGGCACCTCACATGAGCTAGTGACCGTGCCGGTCGAATACCTCGGGTGGCTTTCCCTGCCAGCGGCAGCTGCGGCACCACGCCGCCACCGGGTCAAGTCCGGTGTGGGCGGCGGCAAACGCGTCGACGAGGGTGCCGAAGCTCTCCACCTCGACCCTGGCGTCGGCGAGGATGCTACGCAGGGGCCGAATGCGGCGACGGTCAGCTGGCTGCGTTGCTCGCGCAGCCGGTGTCCGGTCTCGTCGTGCTCGGCCTGGCCCCAGGCCGCGGTCCGGTCTATGCGCAACGGCGGCGTGTGCGGCCTACCGGGTCGTTCGACGAACCGCCTGTGAGCCTGGATTCGAACGACTACCGGGACATCTGCGAGGGTCTCGGGTATGGGTCGGAGAACAGCACCCAGCGGCTGGTACCTGGCGGGAACCGGCGAACTGCGCTGCGGCAAATGAGGCGGCCATATCCCTGACCGCGCCGAAACAGTCGCTGCCGACGCTCGCCATGGGTGGTCTTTCAGGTCGACGGTCTCCTCCAAGCGGGCATCGAATTGAGCGGCGACGCAGTAGTTCTCATGCGCCTCGCGGGTGCGCGAGATCCGGATGACGACATCGCCATCGTCACCGCGGAGTGATCCTGGGGGCCTGGGAGCGATTGGACACCCCGCCCCGCTCCCCGACCATGACCATGACCATGACCATGACCATGATGGTCCTGCCGCGCCCCACGCGCTTCGGACGAGGGATCGAGATCGTTGCACCGCTGCCGGTCGCGACGAAAGACACACACTTTCGCGTTGAATGCGCGCCCGCTGCGTTCCCCGCGTCCACCACTTACCGGTTGTCTCCCTGCGCGCCTGTGGGACGGCGACGGCACGGCACGGCCGCATCGAGCAGTCAGCTCAGTCGTGTTCGCGGATGAACTGATGGAAACCCGGAACCGTGAAGGCGAGGACTCCGCGTTCGGGCGCGTAGACCAGACCCTTCTTGATCAGTTCGTCGCGCGGCACCGACAGCGCCGACGCGCTGGGCTTGCCCATCGCCCGGGCCAGGTCCCGGACGACGACACCCTCACCCTCGCCCTCCTCCGCCAGGGCACGCAACAGGTCCTTCTGCGCCGGTGTCGCACGGTCCCACCGCGACTGGTAGAGACCGGCATTGACTTCCTCGCGCGCGATGTCGGTGCCGATCTGCGCGTCCTCGATGGAAAAGACCGGGCCTTGGGCGTTGTTCCACACCGCCTTGCCCACCTCCTGCAAAAAATAGGGGTAGCCGCCTGCTGCGTCCAGGGCCAGCCGCAGTGCCGGTTCGTCCCATTCGGCGTCCCGCTCGATGACCGGTTGAACGAGCGCCGCACGCGAGTCCGGCTCGCTCAGGATCGACAACGCCCGGAACTGGTACAGCCGCTCGGCGTAACTGTTGGCCGTGGCCAACTGCGACGGCAGCGACGGCAGACCCGCCCCGACAAGGAACAGGGGCAACACCGGTGAGGTCTGACTGATCTGATGGATCGCGGTGCTGACCGCCGCCATCTCGTCGGCCGTGGCCTCCTGCAGCTCGTCGATCAGGATGAGCGCACCGACACCCAGCTCCCGCACGGTCTCACCGAGAACGACGAACAGGTCGGTCAGGTCGGTGGACAATCGGCCGGTGTCCGCGAACCCGGCAGCCGGGTCGATATCGACGCCGACGGTGACCACACCGAGGTTCAGTGACACCGTGAACGACTTGAACACCCCCAACAACGGCGTGAGCTTGCTCGGGTCGAAGCGTCGCGTCGCGGTCCGCAAGCTGGTAGCGAGCGGGGTTGCGAGTTCCTCGGCCAGCCGGTGACCCTTGCGGACCTCCAGCTTGGCGACAATCCAGCCACCGTTGATGGCCGTGCGCGCGAGTTCACCGATCAACACGGTCTTGCCGACTCCGCGCAGACCGGTGAGAATCCAGCTGCGGTCCCCCTCGCCCAGTTCGGTGATCCGCCGGCGCACGATGTCGAAGTCCCCGAACAGAGCGTCACGACCAGCAAGAATGGGCGGCCGCAGACCCGCACCGGGCTTGAACGGGTTGAGGACAGGATCCATCCATCAGACATTATCAGTCTTTATAAGAACATCCGTTATAAAGACCTATACGGAGCGCCTCAGCGTGCAGCCCAGGGTGGTGCGTGCATCGAAAACCCCTGACGCGGTCCTGTCTGCTGCTGCACCACGGGCCGACGGTGCCACCCGCACCGTCGACGGGCGCGCGTGATGTGATTCGGTCCCGATAGCCGTCGCCACGAAAAGGAAGGACCGAGATGACCGAGGTCGACCACATCGACGTGGTCGGGGCGCAGTCCGTGCTCGAGGTGGCCGAGGTGGTCGCCGCGGTGCTCGGGGCCCGGATGGAGATGGGCGGCGAACCCGGCCGCATCGTCATCACCGAAGCGCCCGACCCTGATCTTCGAATCGTCATCGGGCTGTCGGTCAACGACCGCGGGCTACCCGACCGGTGGACCCGGCGAATCACCATCACCCACGACCGCGGTAGCGACGAACGGCGTCGCTGGACACAGCACCTCCACCGCGGCCTCACCGAACGCCGCGACTGGACACTCACCTCCTCATGAGGGTCAGATCCCGACAGGGTCGGAAGGATTGGACAACCGGAAGGCCCGGGCTGGCCGCGCGGATTTCCCGTCCGAGGCCCCCCGGCAGCACCTCCATTGGAGCCCGGACCCGACCGGTGCACTTATCACCCGTCCCGGCACACCCCGCCGCCACCGCCCATGGGGGTCACCTCGCGAATCCAGCCTCGCTGAGAAGGGTCAGCCGCGAACACACGCCGCAATGCCGGCCGCGCCCGCCGACGACGACCGCCGTGCCGCGCGCTGCCGTGGTGGTGATGCTCATCGCCCGGTCACTGCAGGATGTGGTCGAGGTACGCAATACCGGCGGCGCCCCGCTCGAGCTGTGGCAGAACGGCGACTGGTCCGTGCCGTGGGAGCAATGGGAGGCCGGCAGCGGCCCTCGACCGACGAGGAGGCCGGGCCGGTTCGTGAGCGTCGCAGGGGCGCTCATGCGCCCCCGAGGAGCCAAGGAGCCGAGGCGTGCTCCGCCGTTCGCCCAACGGTCCTCGTCGGCCATGCAATCGCCCCCGCTGCTGGTGAATCCGTCCCAGGTGCACGGGCACCGTCACTGCGTGACGCGCCCTGTCTCGCACACGGTTTTGCCGGACACCGGACCGGGGTACGTGGTGACTGGGGTTTGTCCGAGGTGGTGATGGTGGTGCCCGATTCCTATGCCGACGTCGTCGAGCGGCTGTGCGGCGAGTTCGACGGCCGGGTGCCGCTGCCGATGGTCACGCAGATCGTGCGGCAGTGCCGCCGCGAAGCGAGCGGCTCGGACGCGCACTGTCCTGCCGACCCGAATCCACCCGGACTCGAAGGTCTGGCGCGCCAACGACTTCTGGCCGTATCGAGACCTGGCGGGACGACCCGCTGCGGCGACGAAACGTCCTGAGGCACTCCGGTCCGCTGACACCTGTGGGGGTGATTCGCCACGCCCGACGCTGCGCGGCTCGGGGCCGCAGCGTGCCGATCCTGGCACCGGCGAACAGCCCGCGGGTTCTTGCGTGCCGCTGGGGGGGTGCGGGCGCCCGGGGCAGGGATGAGCGGTCGATGATCGAGCCTCACCAGTGCCCGAGGTTTCCCTGCCCCAGCGCCGAGATGACGTACAGGACGATGACCAGCGGATAGTACAGATTGAGCACCGCACTCACCTCCTCTCACCTCCGGGGGACGGACGTGCGGTTGTCGCCCTGGTCGGAGTTCGGGTACCCGCTGTGCCGGCGAATACCCGCGCACTCCCCCCGCGTCAGTTGTTGATGCCTATGCGATCAGGCGAGCGCACCCCGCCGGACAGGTGACCGGTGGCGGCGCAGCACCGGCGGTGTCAAACCCTTCTCAATCTTGACCAGATGCCATAGATTTACTCCTCTCTGGATCGTAGAATATGTCCAGAAATTTGTTGGCTTTTCGGGAGCACGTCTTCCGGTTCGAGCGGAAAGGATGAGTGCCGTGGACAATCCGTTGCACACCGTGCCCGAGGCCGACCGCCTCGAACAGGACCTGCCCGTCGACCCCGGTTTGCTCGTCACGACGTCCTCGACCGAACACAGGGACCCGGGGTGGGATGTTCCGGAGGCCGACCGGTTCGAGCAGATCCAACCGGTCACCCCCGTCGACGACCTGGTGCCCGCCGGTGGTCTCGATGCGGGATGGGATGCGCCCGAAGGGGACCGGCTCGAGCAGGCCGTCCCCGTCGTCTTCGACGACGACGATCGGGGCCGGTCCGTGGATGAGGCGTTCGAGGAGCGGCAGTAACACCACGACCGTCGTTCCGTAGCCGTCCGGCCGGAACGGCGCTCGCCTCCCGGAAAGGGGAGCGTCATGAGCGAGAACATCACAGATCAACTGTCGCTGGCCGAGGCGGCGCAGGCCCTCGACACCGTCACCGACGCGCTCACCGCACTGCGTGAGGAGGGCGCCGCGCAGGAGCCGCTCGAGGACGTGCTCGGCCGGCTGGCGCTGACCGCGGCCGCGGCGGTGCCGGATGCGGACGCGGTCAGCGTCAGTCATCTCGACGAGACCGGTCCGCGGACCGTGGCCCTGACCGACGACTCCGTCGCCGACATCGACGGCGACCAGTACGCCGCCGGCCGCGGCCCGTGTCTGCAGGCGGCGGCGTCGCGGCAGCCGGTGCGTGCGGTGGTCGGTGAGTATGCCGATCGGTGGCCGGAATTCACCGCTGCCGCACGGGCGGCGGGGATCCGGGCGTACCTGTCGGTACCGGTGATCATCGACACCCCCGGCGAGGGGCCCGGGGAGCTGGTGGGCTCGTTCAACGTCTACGCCCGCACCGCGGCGGCGTTCGATCCGTTCGACGAGAAGATGATGCAGTTGCTGACCACCGCCGCGTCGGCGGCGATCAGCAACGCTCGCCGGTGGCGGCGCGCGCAACGGCAGGTCGAGCAACTGACCGAGGCGCTGACCTCCCGGGCGGACATCGACCAGGCCAAGGGGATGTTGATGGCGATGCACGGCATCGGCGCCGACGAGGCGTTCGCCCGGCTGACCGAGATCTCCCAACACACCAACACCAAGGTGCACCGCGTCGCCCGCGACCTGATCGACAAGTTCAGCCGACCCTGACCAAGAGAGAAACCAGCAAGCTCAACGAACACCGAAGGCACACAGGAGAACATCCGGAGGCAACACCATGGCGGGGCGGGCACCGGGGCCGGTGCGATGGTGGCGGTTGCAGCCGTGCAGCCGGAATCCGTTGATGCGAGCAACCGATCGGGTCGAGTCGGTGCTGGTGACGCTGATGGTCGCGGTGGTGTTGTTGTGGATGCCGGTGTGCGCGGCGGTGGGGACCGAAACGTTCACCTCGTTGCAGCAACAGAGCCGGGCGCTGCAGGCGCAGTCGCGGCCGGTCCCCGCGGTCCTGCTGATCGATGCCGTCTCCGATCCGCAGGTCGAACCGGCGGTGCGGCTCACCGACACCGGCACCGCCTCGTGGGGGCGATGGACGGTGGACGGGCGCGAGCACACCGGGCAAGTTCCTGCCGAGCCGGGCGCGCGGACGGGGGACACGGTGACCATCGAGGTGGGACCCGGCGGGGACCTCCTCAAGACCCGCGGGAGCACCGAGAACGCGGTGCTGGCGATCTCCGCCGCGTGTGGGTTGTGGGCGACCGGGGCCGCCACCGGCGCCGCGGCGGTCGCCGGTACACACCGAATGTTGGTCCGGTCCCGGCTACGGGTGTGGGATCAGGCGTGGGAGAAGTTCGCGCAACCCCCGCGCTGACCCGGCACCCCTCGGTGTCCGGATACAGCCCCCGAGGGCCTTGCCGACGCCGTATCCGGACCGGACCGGAATGCACACCGGATCCACTTCCTGACGCTACGCTCCGCCGCGATGACGTTGAAGAAACTCTCACCGTTTCACCGGTGTGCTGCCATCACCCGATGCGATGGGCGGGCGGCGCGCAGTCACCGGGCGGCTGCACGGTGGGGTCTGCCGATCGCGCATCGGCCGCGGCGGCACCAGTTCCAGCACGGAGGCGGGCCGGGTGTGGGCGGCGGTGAATGCCTCGGCGACGGTGCCGAAGCACTGCACCGTATCGATCCCGGACGCGCAAATGATGTGGCGCAGCGGCCCGACCGTGGCAACGGTCAGCCGGCTGCGTTGCTCGCTCAGCCTTCTCCCGGCGTCGGCGAGGACGGACAGTGCGGCGCAGCCGACGAACCCGGTGGACAGCAGGTCGAGAACGGCGCTGCGCCCGCACAGGACGACCTCGTCGAGGCAGGCGGCCAGAATGGGGGCGGTGAGGGTATCGAGGTCGCCGCGCACCCGGAGCACGATCGGCCCGCCGACGGGTTCGTCGATCTCGAGGTTGAAGCCGGTGTCGTCGGGGTCGGTCTGGTCCCAGGCGGCGGTCTGGGACAGGGCCAGGCGTAGATGCTGCGGGGTGTCGATGACGGAACGAAGGTAGGCCATGGGTGCTCCCTCGAACGTGCGATCGGAGAGCAACCTACGGGATTACGTCGGGGGGTTGTCGCACCGGCCGCGGTGGTGGGTTAACTGCCGGGCTGGTGTCTCAACCTGCGCCCTTTGACGGTAATCGGATCCGGTCGGCGACGGAACCCCTCTACCCGAGAGTGAACCGTGGTGGTCGGGTGCTCAGCCCGCCTCGGTGGTCAGCCGGAGTCGGTGGAAAACGGGCTGACTCCGAGGTCGAGGACATCGACGGAGACGGGCAGGCCGATCTGGTACCAACTGGTGTTCAGGGTGAGGGCGCCGGTGCTCGGGTAGCCGGGGGATCCAGTAGCGCGGTGCGGTTACGTCTGCGCCGGCGCGGAGGCCGCCGCACACGACACCGTTCGTAAAGGTCGGCGCCCCGGCGAGGCGCAGCGCCGGACGTGACCTGCCGCCGCCGACCGATAGTGGGCGGAGCACAAATGAACAGGCACGTGCGATACGCCGTCGCAAGGTTCCTCGGGGTGGACCTGGCCACCGCGACCGAAGAGCAGGTCCACCGAGTCGACTTCTGCACCACCCCGGCGGAGCCACAGGCCGTCCGGATGTTGCTGCGGGCACCCGACTTCCCGCCTCCTGGAGTGAGACCCGGCTGGCCGCGATCGCCCAGGAGGTAGGTCGCCGGCATCGACTGACTCAGCGGTGTCGTCGTACCGGTCCGATCCACAATCCGGTCGCGGGTGGTCGCGGGGGCGGGGTGTCGACCACGACCACCTCGATGCGGGTCGGGGTGGTCGGCGGGGTCGGGACCCGCGGCGCTCGCCCGGGTCGCCTCCGGGGGGAAGGCACTTTCACCTCGGCCGTCCCTGCTGCCGCTCGCTCAGTCACTGCCCGGTCGTAGACGGCCCGGACCTGCGAGTCGCGCAACAAGGCGTAGGCGGACAGGACCTGCTGGAGATGCTCGTCCGCCGCCGGATCGGCCTGCGGATGAGCGGCGCGGGTGTCCGGATGGTGTGCGTGCACCAGGCGTCGGTAGGCGCTGGCGATCTCGGCCTGGGACGCCGACGGGGACAGACCCAGCACCCGATACGGATCCCGCTCGGTAGCCATCACCTCGCCTCATTCGTGGTGCATGAGAAAAGGTGGTTCCGGGCTCGGGATGCCGGAACCACCAGGGCGGGGCGGGCCCGGCCCATGGAAGGCCCGCCCCCGCTTGTCGGCGTCATTGCCGTCCGGGTGGGCACTGCCGCCCGGAACGGCCGACGAGATACCGTGTGCGCCAGTCAACGGCGATGCGCCCCGGTCGAATCCGGCACCCGAGCGCGGGTTTCCGGATCGGCGGTCGGCGCCGCGGTTCCGGTGGGTCGGCGGTGCCGGGCGGTGTGCTCGAATGGGGTTCGCCGCGCCGCGCGGGAAGCAAAGACAGGTGAAGGAGGCGGCAGCGGACGAACCCCGTGGGAGGTGTATTCGGTGGGTGCTTCACCCCTTTCTCGGCTGTTCACAGGTGCAGTACCGTGCGGTTTCTACGGTCTCGGAGGTGAGCGCTGCGTGGCCCGGATCTCGGGCAACGGTGGTTCCGTCACCGTCCACCACACCGGAGCGGGAGGGGATGGACGCGGCGGACCGGCCGGTGCGGTGGCCACCCGATGGAGCCGGACTACGGCCTGCGGCGTGAGCGCGTCGGCGAGGATGCGGTCCGAATCGGCCACGAGCAGTGCGTAGTCCAGCTCGTGCCACGGCCACACCGTCTCGTCTTCGGTGCGCTCCCCTGGGTTGGTGGCGTTCACCTCGGCGACCATGTTCGCCCATGTCATCGTCTGTTCACCCCCTCCCGAACCTTGAACCTCGGTCAGGTGCAGCGGGACGTGTCATCCCGTGCGGTCAGGCGTTGACGGCCTTCTGTTCGGAATGACCGTTGCCGCTGATCTCGATCTTGCGGGGCTTGGCCTTCTCCGCGATCGGGATCGTCAACCGCAGCACACCGGCGTCGTAGTTCGCCTCGATCTTGTCGACATCGAGATTCTCCCCGAGGAACAGTTGCCGACTGAACACCCCACGCGGGCGCTCGGCGGCGACCATTTCCCGGTTCTCGTCCAGTGCGGCCCGTTCGGCGCGCACCGTCAGAGTGCTCTTCTCGACGTCCAGATCCAGCGAGTCGGCCTCGACTCCGGGCAGATCGAACTCCACCACGAACCGGTCCTCTTCCCGCCAGGCGTCCATCGGCATCACTGCCGGACGGGCCGCGGTACCGAAGATCTGCTGCGTCAGACGGTCCAGATCACGAAACGGATCCGTGCGCATCAACATCATGTCCACCTACCTCCAGAATCCTTTCGTCCCATCAGGTAAACTTCCTACAGATGCTGTAGGTTCGTTATAGCATCTGTCGTAGACTATGACAAGAGAATGTGCGAGAAAATTCCCGATCGGAGCACAAAAATGGCCGAAGTATCCGACCGTCGGGAGCCCGAATCACCGTCGGTGCGTGGTGTTTACGGCATCTCGGTGGCCGCGGAGCTGTCCGGGTTCGGGGTCTCGGCCCTGCGCCTGTACGAGGACTACGGACTGATCACCCCCGGCCGCACCGGCGGCGGGACCCGCCGCTACAGCGACTACGACCTGGCCCGACTCAAACGCATCGCCGAACTCATCGACGCCGGAGTCAACCTCGTCGGGATCGGCCACGTCCTCGACCTCGAAACCCGCACCGGCGAACTCGAACGCGACAACCTCCGCCTGGAAGCGGACAACGCGCAACTACGCGCCGAACAAGACCCCGGCACCACCTCCGCCGAGGACGACACCGCCGGTGAGGCGGCCCCGGAGCCGGGCACCCGAACCGGGCGACGTCGACGCCCGGCGTCCCGCGGCCGAACCCGCATGGGAGACGGCCCCGCCCGGGAACGAGCCGGCGGCGACCACCCCTGACGGACACCGGGGCGCTCCGCGGCCTCAACGAGTGTCGACGAGGAACTTCGCTGACGTCCGGGCCGTGAGGGGCCCCGGCGTCGGGGGGTTACGTCGGGCCCGGTATTCCTCGAATCCGGACTCGGATAGGGGATTTCCTTGAGGAACAGGGTCGCGAATACGCCGCACCCGCGGCGGTGAACAGCACCTTTCACCCCGGCCGCAGGTGATCGCTGACCGGCCCCGGAACAGGTCAGTCAGGTACCCGGTGCGACGGTGCGGGCGTCAGGTGCAGGTGGCCGCCGATCACCGCCTGGGCGACCTCGTGCACGCTGGTGCGGTGCCGGCGGGCATGCCGGCGCAACCGGTCGAACGCCTCGTCCACGGTGAGGTTGCTCCCGGCGGCGACGATTCCCTTGGCCTGCTCGATCACCACCCGCGACTGCAGCGCGTTTTCGAGTTGCTCGGTCAACTGTTGCCGCTTCCGCAGGGTGGCATCGGTCGCCAGATGCCCGGCGACCACCCGGACCAGAACCGCGGCCGCGGACAGATCGCCAGGGACCCACGGGCGTGGAGTGGCCGAATGCAGATCCAGGCGTCCCAGGCTCTGCCCGCCCCACCGCAACGGCACCGCCGCGGTCGCGGCGATCCCGCCACGCTGCGCGGCCGCGACGAGTTCGGGCCAGCGCCCCCGCGCCTGCGCCAGGTCCCCCACCGACACCACCGCACCCCGGCGGTGCGCCTCGCACGCCGGGCCGCGCTGAGATCGCTGTTGGGCACGTTCGAGTCCCTGCACGGTCGCCGCGGACCCGGTCAGATCGAACACCGACCGCACCGATTCGGTCAGGCCGGAAACGATGTCGCCGATCGGTGACGCCTCCTCGTGCATCTGCAAGATCCATCAGGGCTGCCACATACGCTGCCGGTTCATCACGACCCCACCTCGTGACCGGTCTGCCACCCAATTTCCACGGCAAGATCGGAGCCGAGATCGTCCTTTTCTTCTCGTCCCCCAGTTACCCACGCCGGCAAGGATTCAACCAGTTCCGCCGGGGTCACCGGGAACGAATACGCTTCCGGTCTGGAGAAACCGACCATCGTGTCGCTATCGTGGGACCACGTCTCGGTACCCCGGACCCCGGTGCCGAGCGACGCGGAAGCGAATCCGAGAAGTGTGGACCTTCCTCCGCGTCTCGATGACGTCGCTTTCCCGCCGAACTCGAGCCCAGGTGTCGGCGCACCGGCATGACCCTCACGCCGGCTGCCGCCTGCGCCCGAGCGGCCGGATATCCTCTGCGGCGACCCGGACGCATCGACTGCTGGGGCCGTGGTGTGCGTTGCGTCGAGGGATCGCCTTGCACACCACGTTTCGGCCTCCGTCGGCGCACCGACCGCTCGTACACCCGGGCACCCGGGCACCCGGGCACCCGGGCACCCGAAAGGATGCATGACCTCCCCACACCTTCGCACCACCCCGTCCCCCGCCGACTGGAACTGGCAGCACCACGGCGCCTGCCGCTGTACCGGCACCACCGCGCTGTTCTTCTCCCCCGACGGCGATCGGGCATCGGCCCGGGTCCACCCGGGAACGGGAGGCAAAGCAGCTGTGTGGGCAGTGCCGGGTACGCACGAGCTGTCGTGAGCACGCCCTGATCGTCGGTGAGCCCTACGGCATTTGGGGTGGCATGCCCGAGGCCGACCGGACCCACCGCGGCCGCCGAGAGATCCCCGAACCCCGTCCGCACGGCCGCGGCGATCACGCGCATCCGCTGCCGGCCCCGGACGATCGCCCGTCCCGAAGAAAGGCATTCCGATGACCACCATCGTCCTGCTGACCTGGTGCTCGTCACCGGGCTCGCCGCATCACGCGCAGTGCAGCATCACGTCGAACACACCACCGCACCCCCGAACATTCCGTCGCCTCGGATCCCTCGGTGACTCCCGCCGCGGGACCCGCAGGGACCGCCGGGTTCGGGACTCGGTGGATCACCGCAACATCGCCGCCGATTGGTGGCCGGGTCCGGCGGGAACCCTGAACACCAGGAGCGGCAGCGGGACCGGTACCGGTGCCGCTACAGGTTCCGCGGGTTCAACAGCGAGCCCTCGGAACCGCCTGACCCCGTCTCTCCACCAGCGCAGCACCGGCACCCGGTCCTCTCGCTCGTCAGGTTCTGCACCGCACGAACACAGTTGGGAAGTTTCCTCATGTCGTGTCCTCCGGACGCTGTCGCGTTCGACCTCAACCGGCCCACCCCGGCACCACCGGCCCTGACCACACCGGCCGGGGTCGGGATTCTCGGCACCCTCGTCGCCGCTCTCCGCCTGCCCGGGCGGACTCCCGCTGCGACCGCACGGCCGTGACCGCGGACCACATTCACGCCACCACCCCGCAGTCCCGGATCGGGGGCCGCCTGCTGCGGGCGGTCGGCGACCGGGACGCGGCGGCGGTGATCGAGCAGACGTGCGCGGTGGCCTGCCCGCAAGGTCCCTGCACTCCCTGTTCCACCCGGTGATGCTCTGGCTGCTGACCCAGCTCGGGTATCTGCTGCGCGAGCGGGTCGGAGCCGACGGGGACGCGGAGTCGTTCGCGTTCGAGGTGCCCACCGGGGCGGAGTTGTGGTCGCAGCCGACCGCACTGTCCGACGATGCCCGCGGCCTCCGGATCCGGGTGCTCGCCGCACTCTCTGCCGACCGCACCCCGCCGCCGTTGGCACCGCCAACCACCGGCCCGGTCGCCGTCCCGGTACCGCCCGAACGGGTCCGGATGCTGCTCGACGCCCTGCTCTGGCTCGACGACCTCCTCGACTACAACCTGTGAGAACCCGCACCGAGACCGGGTCCGAGGACTATGCCATCCGGGCCCGACATCGCGTGGGAGGGTGCGCGGCACCCAGAAAGCAATTGGCTCTGCGGGCACGGACTCTCGCTATCGCGTGGGGCGGTGCAGGCAGGACAGTTCCCCGGCGGCTTCCTCGAGTCCGACGCAGGGGATCCCGCGGCGGCGCACTTCCTGCAGGGTCTGCGCCTCGTCCGGGGTGCACAGGCCGTCGAGGACATCGTCGGTGGCGATGGCGACCAGGGCGTCCTCACTGTAGGCGTGGACCGGTTCGACGTCATGCCCGCGGGCCCACCCGGCGACGGTGGACCAGCGGTCCCGGTCGGCGGGATCGGTGAACGCACCCAGCAGCACGATGCTGCCGGTGCGGGTGGTCAGATTGTGCACAGTCATGTCGGTCCTTCGTCATTCGTTCATTTCGGCGGCCGCACAGCCGCAGCGGCATGCACTGGGTAAGGGAGAGCCGACAAGAAGCCGTCCCTGCGCCCGAGTCCGACGCAGGCACCGGTACCTGAGCAGTGCAGCCACCACCGGCTCCTCGCCGGGGTCCGGGGCGATAACCGGACGGGTACCCGGCTCCGTCGGGTGCGAACCCGCGGGGGCGGTAGGAACGGGTTCGGGGACCTTCGGCCCTGGCCAGGACGTGTGGTGGTCGTTATGATCGGTTTCTGCCGTCCCCGAGAAGAGAGGGCGGTGCCGCGAAAATTGATCCACCGCAGGGTGTTCCCATCACCCGGTGCATGGTGAGCGGCGTCGACCCCGGGGCGACCTTTCTCGCTTCCGTCCTCGATGCACTCCTCAGCCGCCGCCGCCGGGTTGTCACGTCAGCTGGATGGGGATGCAGGCGAATCCGCTGCGCCGCTGCGGTTTCCAGACCTTCGCAGGTTCGGCACCGCGGGGTCGTGACGCCGGTGGGCATCTCGTGGCGCGCCGAATGCCTGTGACACGAGGAGGCCGAGGTCGATGACCGCATCACCACATATCACCACCGATCACGCCGAGATCCGCCGATGGATCCAGGCACATCGCGGCGCACCGGCACGCGACGCCGCAGGCGGTCTGCGGATCGACTTCCTCGGTGTCACCACCGGAGTGGAGCATCTGCCGTGGAATGAGTGGTTCACCGCCTTCGAGGACCAGAAGCTGGCCCTGTGCTATTTCGAACCCCATGTTCGCGACGGCACCAGCGCCTGGTGCGAACTGGTGCCTCGGTCCCGGACCGCTACCGGCGCCGCCGGTTCGGTCCGATGAGCACACCGGCCCGCTCGACCGCCCCTCCCCGGTCGAGCGCGCCGTCGACGTTCGAACGCGACAGCACAGCGGTAGCCGCAGAACGGGTTACGCGGTGCCGCCCCCGACCGGACGCGTCGTCGACGAACTCCCGGCTGCTCGGCCGCGGCACCCTGGGAAACCGGCTCCCCCGCGCCTGACCAAGAGGCCGGCTCCCCGCTCCCTGCTTCCTGCTCCCTGACCGGAGGACGCACCCGTTGTGCGAACATCGGCCGGTGAGGTCGGCGGGTTTAGGGTGGGAGGTGAGAGACGGCTCGAGGTGGTGTGGTGGACGATCGGCGGCGGCAGTCGTTGTGGCGGGCGGTCGCCGACGACCTCGGCACCCCCGGACAGCACGACTGGGCGCAGCAGGTGTGCCAGTTGTGCGTCGACGAAGTGGACGGCATCGACGGGGCGGCGCTGACCCTGCGGGCGACCGCCCGGGCGCAGGATTTGCTCGGCGCCAGCGACGATTGGGCCGGCCTGCTCGATCAGCAGCAGTACACCCTCGGCGAGGGCCCCGGGGTGCAGGCGTTCGAGGACACCACCGCGGTCCTGGTCGACGATCTGAGCTGCGAAGAGGAACGGTGGCCCGGGTTCGCCGACGCCGCCCAGGCCGCCGGGGCGGGCGCGGTGTTCGCGTTCCCGCTGCGCAGCGGCGGCATCCGGGTGGGCACAGTGACGTTCTACCGGCGCCGGCCCGGCCCGCTGACCTCCGGGGCCGCGGCCGACGCCACCCTGCTCGCCGACCTGATCACCTTGGCCCTGCTGGAGCGGGCCGAACACGCCGACCGCGCCGGGATCGACTGGATCCGCAACCCCGGCTCCTACCAGGACGTGAACCTGGCCACCGGGATGCTGGCGGCCCGGTTGTCGATCGGACTCGACGATGCGTTCCTGCGGTTGCGGGCCCACGCCTTCCGGCAGGCCCGACCGATCCTGGACCTGGCCCGGGACGTGCTCACCGACCGGATCGACATCAACGAGCTCAACGAATGACCGCATCCGTGCGGGGAGAAGGAGATCCGGCCATGATCGAGGACACACCGGCCACCCGGCCCCACCTGATCGAGGTGTTGTCCACGATCACGGCGACCCTCACCGACACGAATACCGATTCCGCGGACACGCTCGCCCAGATCACCACGGCCAGCGCCGATCTGCTCGGCGCCGACGCGGCCGGGATCATGGTGCTCGACCCGCGCGGCGGCGTCGCCGTCCTCGCCGCCTCCGACGAGCGCGCCCGGATCGTGGAGCTGCTGCAAACCCAGACCGAACGCGGCCCGTGCCTGGACTGCATCGCCACCGGCGCCCCGGTGGCGGTTCCGGACCTGCCCGCCGCAGACCACCGCTGGCCGGAATTCACCGAAGTCGCCACGGACGTCGGCTACCGGGCGGTGCTGGCGATCCCGATGATCCTCGACGGCCACCCCGTCGGCGGTCTGAACGTGCTCTACACCACCACCCGGGAGTTCACCGACCAGGACCGGCGACTGGCGACGGTGCTCGCCGGACAGGCGGTGCTGCACCTGATCCGCGACGACACGGCGCACCGGCGGGCCGCCCTCACCGCCCACACCCTCGACCTGGTGCAGGACCGGGTGCACGTCGAGCACGCCGTCGGGCTTGTCGCCGGCACTCTCCACCGCAGCCCACACCAGGCGCGGATCCTGCTCGAGCAGCACGCCCACACCCACCGGATCCCGCTGCGCGCACTCGCCCACCAGATCACCACCGGCGCCTTGCCGCCGACGCACCTGACCGACACCGACCAGGGCTGATCCCCGAACTGATACGGCGCCATAACCCGGGCCGGCGACCGATCCGGTCCCGCGGTGGCGCTACGGCCAGTCCGGATCCGAGTCCCCGCGGGCGGCCGCGTCGATCACCGCCCGGACCCTGGTTGCCGCCCGGTCACCGGCCCCCTGCCGGTGGTCGAGGTCGCGGGTAGCGCGTTCGAGGACCAGCTCGTCGTGGTCGGCGGTGGTCCCGGATCGCTCCCACGCGATCAGGATGCCCACGCACTCGTCGCGGGCCGCACGGGCGGCCACGGCGCGCAGCAACGCCACTGCCACCTCACGACCGGCACGCGGCGAAATCGTGGTCATGCCTCCACCCTCCTCTTTTTTCCGGTCCATACCACCGGCAAGCGGATACGTTCTCGTCACCAACCCGGCGACCCGCGACCGGTGGGGAAAGTGCCGCTGTCGAGCCGGTGGACCACGGTGGGGACCGGAAAGGCGTCCAGAGCCCGGTATTCGAGGTGCAGCAGGTCCGCGACCACCTCGTCGGTCCGATCCGCGATCCCCTCCGGGGGCGGGCGGCGACCGAGCCCGAGCCCGCAGATGATCAGGACCCGATCGGGGCACTGTCCCTCGATACCCAGCGACCACCCGAAATACCGGTTCCAGGCGAGAAGGATGCGGCGCCCGCTGTAGTACCGGAACTCCTTCGACACCACCACCACCACATCGAAGGTGACCTCGTCCCACCGGCGGATCGTCTCGGCGTTCAATGCCCGCGCCACCGCGAACACGTACGCATTGTCGTCGGGATTGTCGCCGGCTCCGATGCCGCTGCTCATCGTGAACACTTCCTCCGTCGGAACACGTACCCGCCCGCGACGGCCTCAAAACTACCCCGTCGACCCTGGTCAGAACCGAATATCGAGCGATTCCGTGATGGGGTGTGTATCCGGCGGGGATGGGTACCCGGCGGTCATGGGGTCCGATCTCGACGGACGTTTCCGCCCGGATGCGGAGGTGGCCGGCCATCTGCTCGCGCTGGTGTTCGGACACCAGTACGCGGAGTTGGGTCGGGAGCTGTCCTCGCTGATGGCGCCGCCGGACACCGCGCCCGGGCGCGGGAGTTGCTACGGCGGGGTGCTGTCCTGGCTGACCGGTGCGATCGCCGACGTGGCCGTCGCCCGGCTGGGGCATGCCACCAACGGGGGGTCGTTCGTCCTCGAGGTCCGCACCGCGGCCGGGGGGAGCGTCGATGCCCGGCAGTTGCCGCCGCGGCAGGCCCGGGTGGGGCGGGCCGTGCTGGCCCTGCTCGACGGTGACCCCGATGCCGCCCGAGTGCAGTTGGGCGCCGCCGACCGCGAACCCGACGCCGAGGTGCGGGTCACCACCCTGATCGAGGCGCTGACCTGGCTCAACGCCCTGCTCGACGCCCCCACCCCGGCACTGCCCGATCCGCCACCCGAGTAAGGGAAGGCTCCGCCGCTCGGCGGGCCGACGGACAGGCGGGCCGACGAACTAGAGGTGCCGGGGTTTCGGGTTCGGGTGCGGGGTCTCGGGTATTCCGGTCAGTGATTGCTTCTGTGGTTCACCTCGATCAAGGCAAGGAGTTCCGGTGATGTCCACACAACCTGGCCAGCGTGGTTCCCTGTTCGCCACCCCGGTCCAGGCCGCGTCCCTGGTGGTGGGGGCGGTGTTCCTGGTCGTCGGGGTGCTCGGGTTCATCCCCGGGGTGACCACCGACTACGACACGCTCACCTTCGCCGGCCATCACTCCGAGGCCGCGCTGCTAGGCATTTTCCAGGTGTCCATCCTGCACAACATCGTGCACCTGCTGTTCGGTGTCGCCGGGCTCGCGGCGGCGCGCACCGCCGCCGCCGCAAAGGGATTCCTGATCGTCGGCGGCATCATCTATCTGGTGCTGTGGATCTACGGGCTGGTCATCGACCAGGACAGCAGCGCGAACTTCGTGCCGGTCAACACTGCGGACAACTGGCTGCACCTCGTCCTCGGTGCCGGGATGGTCGTCCTCGGGCTGCTGCTGCCGCGGCTGCGCACCACGGCTGCACCGCGATAAGCCAGTCGCGCCCGTACCGGCCGAACCTGGCCCCGCGGGACCGTCACTGCCGCCCGGTCCAGTTGGCGCGGGGGTCGAATCCGGTGGTCTTCTCGGCCTTCTCGTAGGCGCGCAACGCGTCGACGGCGTTCGGGTCCAGCCGGGTCGGCACCGTCACCTGCACGGTCACCCGCAGATCCCCTGCGGGGCCGCTCCGGCGGGGGACGCCGCGCCCACGTAGCCGGAAGGTGCGCCCCGACGGGGTGCCGGCGGGGATCTTCACGCTGACTCGGCCGTCGAGGGTGGGCACCGAGATCGTGGTGCCGACGGCGAGTTCACCGAACCCGACCGGCACGGTCACGGTCAGATCGTCGCCGTCGCGGCCGAAGACCGGATCCGGGTCCACCGTGACGGTGACGTACAAATCTCCCGCGGGTGCCCCCCGCAGTCCGGGCTCGCCGTGGGCGGGCAACCGGATCCGCTGACCGTCGGTGACGCCGGGTGGGATGCGGACGTTGATGGTGCGGGTGCGGTGCCCGACCCCGCTGCCCTGGCAGTCCCCGCACGGGTGGTCGACGATCACCCCGGTGCCGCGGCAGTGGTCACACGATTCGCTGACCCCGAAGCCGCCCTGATTGCGGGACAGGGTCCCGGACCCGCCGCAGGAGGGGCACCGCCGCGGAGGGGTTCCGGGCCGGGCGCCGCT
>Ga0247825_10001035_pt1 | contig 18098 bp, 13 predicted proteins | sample 13C_Vanillin_Day_FD_194413 | JGI IMG/M metagenome (GOLD analysis project Ga0247825, IMG submission 194413) | Soil microbial communities from agricultural site in Penn Yan, New York, United States - 13C_Vanillin_Day48 | ecosystem: Environmental > Terrestrial > Soil > Agricultural land | place... | reverse complement strand
ACCTATCCTGCCGTCCCATGGAGCCGCCACAAGGCTTGCGCCCGGCCGAACAGCGACATCCATGTACTCTGGAACTCGGATCACCTGAGTGAGGGATGCAGCATAGGAATGCAGAATCGGCTGACTCAGTTTGAGCTGCCTCTCTCCCACATCGCCCAAGCGCGCCAGCTCCCACTGCCCGACTGCTCCATCGCTCAGGGCGATGGGAATCCCCACCTGTGGCTCTGGCAAGGAACCTACTGTCTGCAACACCATGACCAGGTCGCCTGCGGAAAACCCTTCCGTTGAGGAGACGGTCAGCACGGAGCTCCCAGGTGCGAGTGGCTCGGTCACTTGTGCATATCGGTTGATGACTGTCCGCAGTTCCCGGACTGTGAGCCCTCCATCGCGGCCAGTGCCCAGACCGAACGTATCGGGCTCGGCCAAGGCTGTGGTTGCGCAGAGTACCAGTGCTATCAACAGCCCTTTCTGGATGTACCCTTGCTTTCTCATGGACTCTCCCCCTGATGCTTGTTCGCCTCGCTCCTACTGGAGCGTGACGATGGTGAACTCGATACGGCGGTTGGTCTCGCGCCCAATCGACGTGGCGTTGCTGGCGATGGGCCGCTCCGAGCCGTAGCCCTTGGCCTGGAGCCGCTCGGGCGCGATGCCTCGCTGGATGAGGTACTCCCGCACCGCCTCGGCCCGGGCCTGCGTCAGCCGCAGACCGTTGGGCACGCGATCATCAACATGCGCTCCAACCACGATGAGCGGTAGCTCCGGGTGCTCGTCGATCACCTTCGCCACCCAGTTGAGTACCTCGTATGACTCTGCCCTGACCCGCGACTGCCCCGGCACGAAGAAGATCTTCTCCGTCAGTTCGATCTGCTTCCGCGTCAGCGTCACGCGCGGCACCTCATGAGCGGGACACCCCCGGTTCTCCAGAGGGCCCGGCTCCCTGGCGCAGGTGTCCAGCACGTTGGGGATGTTGTCCTTGTCCAGGTCCGACTCCGGGCAACCCTGACGATCCACGGGACCCGCGAGATCCGGGCACTGGTCCACGTCGTCCTCTACTTCATCCTTGTCCCGGTCCTTGAGCGGACAACCCCGTGAGAGCTCTGGGCCCGGCTCGGACGGACAGACATCCCGCCCGTCCTCGATCCCATCCTTGTCCTGGTCCGGCATCGGGCAGCCCTGCCAGGCTGCGACTCCTAGCACCTCCGGGCACGCATCCAGCTTGTCCTCGATGCCATCGCCGTCGTTATCCTTCCGCGGGCAGCCCTGGCGCTCCAGCGGGCCGGCCTCGTCATCACATTGGTCCACCCCGTTGGGCACCCCATCCTCGTCCTCGTCCAGGTCCGGGCACTCCTCCACGGAATGGTCGAGTTCCGGCGCGCAGTTCACCGCTGACTCATCCGGCAGCCTCGGCGGGATCACCTTGCCCCATGACGCCCCGATCAGCGTCCGGAAGAGGGGCGTCCCAGGCGTCGCGCCTCCCCCCACCCCGGCCATCGCGAACACCTCGAGGGACGGGTTCACCAGATACCGCGGCCCCAGCATGAGTTCCACCGAGCCCGCCTGCTCCTCCAGCGGCACCGTTCCTCGCACGTCGAGCTCCCAGCGCGTGCGCTTGCCCACCAACGCCAGGGCAAGCCCGAGCTGGGCCTCTCTGCCGATAGGCCCCCGGGCGAAATCGCGATCCGCGTACTCCGCCAGCGTAGGGCGCAACACCATCCGCCCATCCAGGGCCACCCGGAACCAGCCGAACCGCCGTCCCAGCATCACCCGGGGTGCATACCGAAATCCTGCATCCCGGGTGAACCCGTCGCGCCCCCCGACCGGCGCACCCACTCCCAGCTCCACCGCCAGATCACCCCAATCCCCAACCAGCTGAGAGAGCAGCCCCACCCGGGCGCTCGCCAGGGGAGTCCCCAGGCCATACGAAGCGGGCCGCAAGATGCCTTCACCGCCCAGATCCGCCCCGGTCTGCAATGCAACGACAGGGACCTGTACCCCCAACTCCAGCCAGGAGAGGGGGGCATAAGCCGCAGCCAAGTGCATGGTCGCACGGCTACCGACGATGGGGAACACCTCCTCCCCTCGGGCAAACACCAGCGGGTTGTGCTGGTAATGCCCTACCGCCGAGAAGCGGTAATCCCCCGCAGGCAGCAGCTCCCCCGTCCCCAGCATGACCGAGCCCGCGGCGCCAGGGTTCAGATCCATCCGCTCCAGCTCGAAGCTGTCATTCCGCGAGGGCTCCTGTGCGAGGGCCATGGATGAGACGAGCACGAGCGCGATCCCATACGCTCTCCTCGCCAACCTGCTCTGACTCATGCGACCCTCTGGTATGAATTCCCGAGCCTGGCTCGGGAATCATCTGAAACATGATCGGCCAGGAAAACGCTCCGTCCCTGATTGAACACACAGGTACATGATGATCAGATGAATGGGTGTACCACTTAAGTGGTACTCACATCTGTAAGCGATTGGGCTATTCATCCTCGTGCATTTCACACAATCCCTTGAATGAAGAGTGGGGGCATGTCGACTTTTCGCTGTGGTCACGATCGGGGAATCCTTTTCAAGAGAGGTCTTCTTGGAAGAATGATGGCCGTCTGCGCGCTCTGGACCCTCCCAGGCTGCTCCCTCTTCAAGGGCGCGGCAGCCTGCGAGGCACCTCCCTCCGTCCGCGCATGGCTCGAGGCGGCGGAGCGCGTCAACCCAGACGCACATGGCCGGGCCCTCCCCACACACGTCCAGTTCATCCAGATCAAGGACAGCGTCAAGCTGGAGCGTGCCAGCTTCCAGAAGCTCTGGAATGAGCCCAAGGAGCTCCTGGGTGAAGATCTCTTGCAGACAGCCGAGTTCGTCGTGGCGCCAGGCCACGAGGTGAAGCATTGGGTGCAGCGTGATCCCAAGGCGCAGTACGTGGCGGCGGTGGGGCATTTCCGGCAGCCGCTCGGCTACGCATGGCTCGCTGTCGCCAAGCTCCCCCCCATCCCTCAAAACGAGTGCGCGGAGCTTCGCTTCAAGCTCCAGGGATACCAGATCGACTTCCTGCGTCCTTCCCGGAGGACGCCATGAAGGCCCCTCAGCGCATCATCTGGTCCGAGGGGATGTTCATGGGCCCCCACCACATGCAACAGCTGGACCTGTACCACGAGTCCCTCGTGGAGACCCGGCTGGGCTCGGTGTGCCTCTACCCCTGGGGCGTGTCGTCCATGCAGTTCGACATGGAGGCGCTGCGCGCTGGCCAGGTCAACCTCCTGGAGTTCTTCGGCATCCTGCCGGATGGGCTGCCTGTCTCCTTCGAGGCGGGCCACGAGGAGTCCCCCGCGGCCCGGCCCGTGGAGGGCCACTTCCATCCCACCCAGCAGGTGCTCGAGGTCTACCTGGGCATCCCCAAGGAGCGCAGCGACGTCGAGAGCTATGGCGCCGCCGGGAAGCTGGGCGCCAGCCCTCGCTTCTCGCCCCGGGGCCGCCCCGTGGGGGATCTGCACGCGTCCACCTCCGTCGTCCACATCAACTTCGCCCAGCGGAACATGAGGCTCCTGTTCGGCGATGAGCCCAGGGATGACTTCGACTCGCTGAAGCTCGCCGAGCTCATCCGCGACAAGTCGGGGAGCCTGGTGCTCGTCGACAGCTACGTCCCTCCGTGCCTGCGCATCGGCGCCTCGCCCTTCATCATGAACGAGCTGCGCAACCTGCTGCGGCTCATCGTCGCCAAGCAGCGGCAGCTCGCCACGCGGCGGCGCCATCGGGACGAGTCCGCCCTCGAGTTCACCGCCTCGGATGTCACGCTGTTCCTGGAGCTGCATGCCCTCAACGGCGTCATCCCGTTCCTCTCGCACGTGATCGAAGCAGGCAACATGCGCCCGCATGATCTGTACTTGATGTTGAGCCGGCTCGGAGGGCAGCTCTGCACCTTCTCCGCGGAGGCCGACCCGGCGATCATGCCGCCTTTCCAGTTCACCAACCTCCGCGTCACCTTCGAGGAGCTCTTCCGCCGGCTGATGGAGCTGATGCGCTCCGTGGCGCTGGAGCAGTGCATCACCGTGCCGCTGGAGCTGGGCCCGGATGGCCTCTACCGGGCGAAGCTCGAGGACGAGCGGATCGAGCGCAGCGGACAGTTCCTGCTCATGGTCCGCAGCGATCTGCCGGAGCAGGTCGTCGTCGATCAGCTGCCCAAGCTGTCAAAGCTCGGGAGCTGGTCAGAGATCGGTGGGCTGATCCGGGCGACGACGCCTGGAGTCCCGCTGCAGGTCACCTACCGCCCTCCTCCGGAGGTCCCCATCCGCCCAGGCGCCTCCTACTTCGCCCTCGCCAACCAGGACGGAGGCTGGAGGACGGTGCTGCGCGAGCACAACGTCGCCCTCTACCTGCCTCACCCCTTCAACGCCGGCAACACCGCCATCGAGCTGCTCGCCGTGCCCAGCGTGGGCCGCTGAGAGCATCCCCCTTCAAGCCTTCTGGAAACGACATGGACCGAGTCAACGAGGTCACCAAAGATTGCTTCGACACCCTCATCCGGCTTCGCCGCGCGGAGGCCGCCGACGTGCCTCCACCCGAGGTGCTGAACCACCGCCTGCGCGGCGTCATCGATGAAGTGCTCCGGCGTGCCGCGGTGATGGGCTTCAGCCATCAAGACGCACAGGACATGGGCTACGCCCTGGTGGCCCTCGCGGACGAGATCGTGCTCAACAAGCCCGAGCAGTACCGGCAGTTCTGGATGAGCAACCTGCTGCAGCTGCACTACTTCAACGAGACCGTCGCTGGCGACAGCTTCTTCAACCGCATCAACACCATCCGCAAGGATCCTCACCGCGCGGAGGTGCTCCGGGTCTACTTCCTGTGTCTGGAGTTCAGCTTCCAGGGCCGATACCGCATCCGAGGGGGCGAGTTGGAGCTGATGAGCCTCATCGATGGGATTCAGAAGGACCTGGAGCGGGCGCAGCCCGGTGACTTCGATGTGCTGGCCCCCCACGGTGATCGCCCGGTGGAGAACCTCGCCCTCGCCAGGCGCAGGCTCTCACTGACCTCTGCGGCCCTGGCGGCGGTGGCCATGGCGGTCCTCTTCTATGGCGGCCTCTACCTGGCTCTGGATCGCACCGCCTCTTCGATGCTCCACGACATCGAGCTCCACATGGCCACCGTCGCGAAGGAGGGGCCGTGATGCTGCTCTACACCCTGGCCTTTCTGGTGCTGGGCCTCATCTGGGGCGCCCACTGGTACCTGCGGCTCCCCATCTGGATGCCACTGGCCGCCACTGGTGTGACGCTGCTCTTCGTCCTGGTGGTGAAGCTCGTCCGCCACCGGCGCGCTCGCGCCAAGAAGAAGGCCGAGCTGGCGGCCGAGAAGCCGCCAGAGGCTCCAGCCCCAGAGCCACCCAAGGCGGCCCCTGCCGAGGCGCCCTCAAGTATCCAGGCCATGAAGGCCGAGTTCGCCCGGGCCGTCTCCGCCCTCAAGAACTCCAAGCTGTCTCGCGGCGGACGGGATGCCCTCTCGGTCCTCCCGTGGTATCTCATGATCGGCCCTCCCGAGTCGGGCAAGAGCACCGCACTGCGCAACTCCGGGCTGAAGTTCCCCTACCTGTCCAACCGGGGAGGAGGCGCTGGGCGGAGCGTGAGCCCGACACGCCACTGCGACTGGTGGCTCACCAACGAGGCCGTCTTCCTGGACGCGGCGGGCCGCTATATCGCCAGTGAAGATGACCGCGAGGAGTGGATCTCCTTCCTCGACACCCTGGGCAAGCACCGGCCCTACCGCCCCCTCAACGGCCTCATCGTGACGGTGAGCGTGAGCGAGCTGATGGGCGCGGATCCCCAGGCCGCCGGCGAGCTAGGGCAGCGCCTCCGCGAGCGGATCGACGAGCTGACGTCCCGCCTGCGCACCGTGGTCCCCATCTACGTGATGATCACCAAGTGCGATCTGCTCACCGGGTTCGTGGAGATGTTCTCCGACCTGCCCCGCTCCGAGCGAGGGCAGATCTGGGGCTTCACCGTGCCGATGGCGGTCCAGCCGGAGGCGCCCACGGAGCTGCTGCTCAAGCGCTTCGACGAGATGACCTCCGTCCTGGAGCAGCGCTCCATCCGGCGGATAGGCCAGGAGCGTCGGCTGGAGGCGCGCGAGCGCATCTACCAGTTCCCTCAGAGCTTCGACTCGCTGCGCAAGAACCTGTCGGAGTTCATCCAGCCGCTCTTCCTGGAGAACGTCTACCAGGACACGCCGGTGATGCGTGGCGTCTACTTCACCAGCGGCACCCAGGAGCTGCGCCTCACGGAGCAGCGCCAGCCCGCCGCCGCTGGCGACGCCTTGCTCGCCGCCCCGCGCCCCAGCACGGAGCCTGTGACAGAGGGCCGCAGCTTCTTCATCTGGGACGTGCTCACCAAGGTCATGTTTCAGGACCAGAAGCTCGCGGTCCGCAGCTCCATGGAGGAGATCCGCCTTCGCAAGCGCCGCTACACGCTGGTCGGCGCCTGCCTGGCCCTCACCGTGGCGCTGCTGGTGCTGCCCACCCTCTCCTTCATCAACAACCGGGACATGCTCCGCAAGGTCCGCGACACCATCGTCTCGGTGAAGCTCGAGACCAATGACGACATCACCCGCATCCTGGAGCTGAGCCCGCTGCAGCAGCACCTGGCGGAGCTGAACCGGCACCGGGTGGAGGGCGTGCCGCTGTGGATGCGCATGGGGCTGTACAAGGGGGACAGCCTCTTCACACTGGCCCAGTCCTTCTACAACAGCCAGCTCAAGTGGCTGCTCCTCGGCCGCCAGCACGAGCGCATCAAGCAGAACCTGGAGCTGTTCTCCCAGAACCAGGACCGCATCGACTGGAAGCCCAGCAAGGAGTCCTACGGCAAGCACTTCGATGACCTGAAGATGTATCTGCTCATCACCGTCCCGCTCGCGCACCATGAACCACCGCTGAACCCGTCCTATGGCGAGCCACCGCTCGACGAGGCTCAGCAGTCCTGGCTCGTCAAGCAAATGATCAAGCACTGGGAGGACATCCGCGGCCGCGGAGGTGAGAGCAGCCTGGAGCAGGCCATCACCCGCCACGCTCAGACCTACATCGCCATGCTGGCGGCGGATCGTCAACGGATGGCCTTCCCTCGAGACGAGCGTGTGGTGCTCTCCGCGCGCCGGGCGCTCAACCGGGTCCCGCTCGCCAAGCTGGAGTTGGAGCGCATCGTCGACCAGGCCAACCGCGAGTACCCGGGCGTGTCCCTCGGCGACTCGGTGGGCGCCGTCCCCTTCATGCTGGCGTCAAAGCGGGTGAATGGCGCCTTCACCCGGCTGGCCTGGGAGGAGTGGGTCCGCGCACGAATGGACTCTGCCTTCCAGGGCTCCGAGTCCTGGGTGCTCAATCGGGACTCCAAGGAGAACGAGGAGGCGAACCGCAAGGACCTCCGCAAGCTCTACTACGTGCAATACATCCAGGAGTGGGCGGACTTCCTCTACTCCATCCGGGTGGAGGAGCCCAAGGACTGGAGCCAGACCGAGCTGCTCCTCGAGAGCCTCACGCGGGGCAAGCCGCCTCCGATCGGGAAGCTCTTCCGCACGCTCGCATACAACGTCCACTTGGAGCCGCCCAAGGGCGCCGCGGGCAGCACCTGGAGCTCGAAGCTCTCACAGGTCTTCAGCACCTCCTCGGGCACTCCAGCCTCCCAGCCCGCCCAGCTCATCAATCCCGCCTCCTCCACTGGAGAGACCGAGGTAACCCCCGCGGACGTGGAGAGGCACTTCAGCCCGGTCCTGTCATTCATCACCAAGGTCTCGGAGACGGAGGACAAAGAGGAGAAGCTGACGCAGCTCGACTTCTACCAGGACCAGCTCGAGCTGGTGATGGCCACGCTGCGAGAGGTGCGTGACAAGCCCAACGAGGCCGGCGTGTTGCTCGAGAAGATTGCCTCCACTCGCACCAACGTGGAGCTTCTCATCCGCAGCCAGGAGGGGGCTCACGCGGTGTTCGAGCGGCTCCTGCTCCCGCCGCTCAAGCAGGTCCGGGCCGTCGTCTCTCGCGATGTCTCCGAGAAGAAAAGCAAGAAGTGGTGTGACGAGATCTTCGGCCCCTTCGTGTCACTGATGGCCAACCGCTACCCCTTCAACAAGGACTCGCTGCAGGACGCGCCTCTGCCCGAGCTCACCCAGTTCCTCCACCCCGAGCACGGCACCGTCCGGAAGTTCGTGAAGGCCCAGCTCGAGGGGGAGGTGCTCCCGGATGGCCGCCGCTGGGAGTTCGCGGTGAAGTCCGCCGCAGGCACGGGCATGTACAAGGCGGAGCTGCTCACCTACCTGGAGCGCCTCGACGCCCTGGCGAGGACGCTCTTCCCTGGCGACACCCTGGATCCGCTCGTCCGCTTCACGGTGCGCATGCGCCCGGGCTCTTCAGCCGACGCCTCCTCGTCGGATATCGCCTCCATCACGCTGACCCTGGATGGTGCAGAGGAACTCTACCGCAACGGACCGGATGAGCGCTGGCGCTCCATGACCTGGCCGGGTCCCGCGGGCAAGCTCGGCGCACACCTCCACATCGTCAGCACCGCGGGCAACGTCGCGGATCTCGATGCGCCTGGCGAGTGGGGGCTCTTCCGGCTCCTGGAGCGCGCCAAGACGGTCGAGCCCAGCCCGGATGGCCGCTTCTTCACCGCGACCTGGGAGATCCCCGACCTGAACCACGCCCTCGTCTCCATCGACATCCGCCCGGAGCGCCTCGCCAATCCCTTCTTCGGTACCTCGGGGAACAACAAGGCCAGGCTGTTCGAGAGCTTCCGGGACCGCCGCCTCATACCTCCTGCGGGCATCGCCCAGGCCGCACAGGGCTGCCCACCGCCGATCGCCACCGCCAAGAACTCTCCCTGAGCTCTGGCGCCAGGAACTGAAGCCCTCCCCCATGCGGGCACCCGCCGCGCCCGTGCTGCTCCCCGTCTGTCCTCACTCCACCCGTCGTAGCGCAGTCAGCACCACAAACCGTCGTACCCACAAAAGGATCGGCCGCAGATGAGTAAGGAAACCTCCGTAGCCCCCACTGAGCGCATCAACATCGTCTACCAATCTGCGACTGGCAATGCGCAGGAACAGGTCGAGCTGCCGTTGAAGATCCTCATGCTGGGGGATTTCACGGGGAAGCCGGATGACCGTCCCATCGAGGAGCGAGCCCCCATCAACGTCGACAAGGACAACTTCAACGACGTGATGGCGCAGCAGAACCTCCAGGTGACGATGTCCGTCCCGGACAAGCTGTCCCAGGAGGAGGGCGCCAGCCTTCCGGTGACGCTGCAGTTCCGCAACCTGTCGGACTTCACCCCGGAGAACATCGTCCACCAGGTGCCGGAGCTCGAGAAGCTGCTGCGGCTGCGTGCCTCGCTGCATGCCCTCAAGGGCCCCCTGGGCAACATCCCCGCCTTCCGCCGCAAATTGCAGGACCTGTTGAACGACTCGGATGGGCGCCAGGCGCTGATGCGCGAGCTGGGCCTGAAGCCTGACGAGAAGAGCGAGCCCAAGCAGTAGCCCCCAGAGGAAACCCGCCATGAATACCGACACGAACCTCCTCAAGAACGATTCGACCTCCACGGTGGAGAGCAACGGCACCCTGCTCGACACCATCCTGGCCGAGACCAAGCTCAAGCCGCGTGACGAGGGCTACGACGTCGCCAGGCGCGGCGTGCAGGCCTTCATCACCGAGATGCTGGCGCCCAACCGCTCGCAGGAGCGCATCGACCAGGCGCTCGTGGACGCGATGATCGCCGAGATCGACCGGCGGATGAGCGCCCAGGTCGACGAGATCCTCCACCACCCCACCTTCCAGTCCATGGAGTCCCGGTGGCGCGGGCTGAAGTTCCTCATCGACAAGGTGGACTTCCGCGAGAACATCAAGGTGGAGATGCTCAACGTCTCCAAGGACGATCTGCTCAAGGACTTCGAGGACGCTCCGGAGACGGTGAAGTCCGGCCTGTACAAGCTCGTCTACTCGAACGAGTACGGCGTCTTCGGCGGCAAGCCCTACGGGCTGATGTGCGGAGACTTCGACTTCGGCCCCGGCCCGCAGGACATGCAGCTGCTGACCAAGTGCGCCTCGGTGGCAGCCATGGCGCATGCGCCCTTCATCTCCAACGCCGGGCCGGAGTTCTTCGGTGAGAAGAGCTTCCTCAACCTGCCGAACCTCAAGGACCTGAAGTCCATGTTCGAGGGGCCGCAGTACGCGCGCTGGCAGTCGTTCCGCGACAGCGAGGACAGCCGCTATGTGGGCCTGTGCCTGCCGCGCTTCCTGCTGCGCCTGCCCTACGGCGAGAGCACCGTGCCGGTGAAGGCCTTCAACTACAACGAGGACCTCGTCGGCCACCACGGCCGGTACCTGTGGGGCAACGCCTCCACGGCGCTCGCCACCCGCGTGGCCGCCTCGTTCGCCAAGTTCCGCTGGAGCCCCAACATCATCGGGCCTCAGTCCGGCGGCGCGGTGGAGAACCTGCCGCTGCACAACTACGAAGCGATGGGAGAGATCCAGACGAAGATCCCCACCGAGGTGCTCCTCACCGAGCGGCGCGAGTACGAGCTGTCCGAGGAGGGCTTCATCGGGCTGGTGTTCCGCAAGTCCGCTGACAACGCGGCCTTCTTCTCGGCCAACTCGGCGCAGCGGCCGAAGCTCTTCGGCGGCACTCCCGAGGGCAAGACGGCGGAGACCAACTACCGCCTCGGCACGCAGCTGCCCTACATGTTCATCATGACCCGCCTCGCGCACTACATCAAAGTGCTCCAGCGCGAGCAGATCGGCAGCTGGAAGGAGCGCTCGGATCTGGAGCGCGAGCTGAACAACTGGCTCAGCCAGTACGTCGCGGACATGGATGACCCGGCGCCGGCGGTCCGCTCGCGCCGCCCGCTGCGCAACGCGCGCGTGTCCGTCGAGGACGTGGAGGGCCAGCCCGGTTGGTACCGGTGCAGCATCCAGGTCCGTCCCCACTTCAAGTACATGGGTGCCTCCTTCACCCTGTCGCTCGTCGGCAAGCTCGACAAGCAGTGAGCCTCGCTCCAGCCGGAGCGGGAGAGCTGGCCGCCGTGGCCGCAAGCGGCCAGTGAAGTCCTCCGCAGCCCCGGGCCCGGTAACGGGCCTGGTCCACCACACCCGCAGTCGAAACCACGAGGCAGAAATGGCCGAGACAGTACACCTCTACCTGAAGGCAAACGGCACGGAGATCAAGGGCGACAGCACCCAGGTCAGCCTGGGCCGTGAAGGCTCCATCGAGTGCGTCTACTACGAGCAGGGCGTCATCACCGCGCGCGAGGCCGGCTCTGGCTTGGCGACGGGCCGGCGCCAGTACCAGCCGCTGCTCATCCGCAAGCGCATCGACAAGTCCACGCCGCTGCTGATGAAGGCGCTGTGCGAGAACCAGGTCATCGAGGCGACCTTCAAGTTCTTCCGCCCCAACCCGACCGGCGACGGCACCACGGAGCAGTTCTACACGGTGACGTTCAAGCAGGGCCGCATCAACACCATCAAGCAGGTGGTCCCGGACACCATCGTCCCGGCCACCTCCAAGGATCCGGCCCTCGAGGAGCTCACCTTCGTGTTCCACACCATCAGCTGGACGTACACCAACGGTGGCGTGACGCACGAGGATTCCTGGAGCCAGCAGCGCTAGCGGCTCTGCATCAGGGGGGCGCCCGTGCGGCAGCGGGCGCCCCCCTGGGGGTACCACGTCATGGCAACCCGCGGGCTCTTCTCCCGTCTCAAGAGTGGCGATGTGCACACCTCGCGGCGGGGGGATCCCGTTGAGGAGGTGACCCAGCACCTGCGCGTGCTGTTCAACACCCGCAAGGGAGAGTCCGTGTCAGCTCCAGGCTTCGGGATCATGGACTTCAACGACATCATCCACACCTTCCCCTCCGCCATCGAGCGGATGCAGATGTCCCTACGGCAGGCCATCCAGGAGTACGAGCCCCGCCTGAAGAATGTCGCCGTCCTCCACGTCCCCGACGAGCTGGATCCCACCAGCCTCAAGTTCGAGGTCTCCGCGCAGTTGGTGCACCGGGGCACTCGTCGGCCCATCCGCTTCTTCACGCGGCTGGGGCGGAGCACCCAGCTTGAGCTGTGGTGAGCCCCTCAGCCAGAGGCATTTCATGTTCAGCAAGTACTTCTTGAGCGAGCTGGCCTACCTCCGCGAGATGGGGCGGGCCTTCGGCCTGGCCAACCCGGGCGTGGCGGGCATGTTGGTGGAGCGCGGCGCGGACCCCGATGTCGAGCGACTGCTCGAGGGCTTCGCCTTCCTGACCGCGCGCATCCGCGAGCGCGTCGATGACGATGTGCCAGAGATGGTCCATGTCCTGACGGACCTGCTGCTGCCGCACTACCTGCGGCCTGTCCCCGCCTCCACCATCATCGAGTTCACCCCCCAGATACGGGCCCTGCGTGGCCGCGCCACCATCCCCGCAGGGGTGGAGATTGGAGCGCGCCCGCTCGACGGCACCTCGTGCGTCTTCCGCACCACCTCGGAGGTGGAGCTGCTCCCGCTGACACTGGAGGAGGCGCTGCTCGACAAGTCGTCCGTCACCTCGCCGGTGCTGCGGCTCTTCTTCCAGGCCCACGAGCAGATCTACCCGGAGATCTTCCGGCCCGCCGGGCTGCGGCTCTTCCTCCATGCCGAGCTGGCCACCAGCGCGCTGATGCTCGTCTGGCTGATGCGCTACTGCCGGGGGGTCCAGGTCAACAACGACTTTGGGAAGTCCGTTCAGCTGGGGCCGCAGTCGATTCACGCCCTGGGCTTCGATCCTGCCTTTCGTCTGCTGCCCTGGCCCCGCTCGGCCGAGGGCTACCGGCAGCTGCAGGAGTACTTCACCCTGCCCGAGAAGTTCCTCTTCTTCGAGGTGCGGGGGCTGGATGCCGCGAAGCACATCGCGAGCGACCGGTTCGAGCTGGCCTTCCAGTTCGAGCGCCCTCCGCCCATGGAGGCCCGCGTCGGACAGGAGATGTTCCGACTCTACTGCGCGCCCGCCATCAACCTCTTCTCTGCCTCAGCGCACCCTCTGCGCCACAGCGTGCTGTCTCACGACCAGCTCCTCCGCGCGGAGGGCGTCGAGCCGCGGCACATGGAGGTCTTCTCGGTGGACTCGGTCACGGGGCTGGAGGCCGGGAGCAACGAGAGGCGCAACTACCGGCCCTTCTTCGAGTTCGCCCACGCCGCGGGAGACAGCGTGGAGCCAGCCTTCTACCGCCTGCGCAGAGCCGCATCCCCGATTGACGACGGCATCGACACCTACCTCTCCCTCGAGACGCCGCGGGACATGATGCCCTCGATCGCCGAGGAGACGCTGTCCATCGAGCTTACGTGCACCCACCGCTCGCTGCCCACGCGGCTGCAGGTGGGGGATGTCCACCTGCCCACCATCACCTCTCCCACGAACGCGCGCTTCACGAACATCTCTCCGGTAAGCCGGCCCGCGCGCGCGCCGCTGGGCACGGAGCTGCACTGGCGGCTGCTCTCGCACCTCGCCGTCAATCAACAGTCGCTGGCGGACGTGGAGGTGCTGCGCCGCCTGCTGGAGCTCTACAACTTCAAGGCGCTCACGGACGATCTGGCCGCGCGTGCCACCCGGCTTCGCATCAACGCCATCCGGTCCGTGGAGGTCCGGGCGGGGACACGCTTCCTCGATGGCAGCCCGCTGCGCGGCAACCGCGTCACGGTGGCGCTCGATGAGACGAACTTCCTGGGGGCCGGCGACGCGTTCCTCTTCGGCTGCATCCTCGACGAGCTGTTCGCCTCGAACGTGACCCTCAATTCCTTCAACGAGCTGGGCATCCGCCTCCAGCCTTCACAGATGGAGTACACGTGGCGACCCCGCAACGGCTCCCAGTTGACCTTGTAGAAGCCTCGAAGGTCATCAGCTCCGCTCCCCACAGGCCCGGGTTCTTCCCGCTGGTGGCTTTCCTGGAGCGCCTCACCTCGGACGCGGCCCGCGTGGGCGAGCTGGGCCCCGTGACCGAGGAGCGCATCCGCTTCCGGCATGACCCATCGCTGGGGTTCTCCTCGAGCGACGTAAGCGCGGTGGTGCTGAGGCAGGTGCCTGTCCGTCCGGACGATTCGCTCTCCCGGCGGCCGCTGTTCGAGGTGTCGACGACCTTCCTGGGGCTCACGGGCTCCGCCTCGCCGCTGCCGCTGTACATGGCCGAGGAGGTCGCCCAGGAGGATCCAGACGACGCGGTGCAGCGGGAGTTCCTGGACTTGTTCCATCACCGGCTCCTGTCGCTGATGTACCGCATCGAGTCGCGGTACCGCGTCACGCGCGAGCTCACCGCGAGCTGCACTGACCAGTGGTCCCGCCGCATCCTGGCCTTGGCCGGCTTCGACACCTATGACCGGACCTGGCCGGGGATCCTGCCGCCGTGGCGGCTCTTGAAGATCGCCTCCCTGCTGATCAGCCGCGTCCGTACCGCGGAGAAGCTGGAGCTGGCATTGCAAGAAGTGCTCTCCCATGAGCTGGAGGGAGCTCGGGTCACCGTCCGTCAGTTCGTGGGCCGCTGGGTAGACATCGACGCACGCATGCAGCTGGGCGTCGTCAACAACCTGCTCGGCCGCAACACGCTGCTGGGTGGCAGGGCCTTTGACCGGATGGGACGGTTCCAGGTGGAGATCGGCCCTCTACCCCCGACCGCCTGGCGGCGCCTCATGGCGGACGGAGATCTGTACCCCCTGGCGCGCGAGATCGTCTCTCTCTTCGTGCGAGATCCGCTCGAGTACACCTTCGAGCTCTTTCTCGCCGAGAGCGTCGCTCACACCTTCACGCTGACGACCGGTTGGTCCTCCAAGCTCGGGCGAGACACCTGGCTCGGCACGAACCACCAGAACCGGGTGTCCGTTCCGGGGGCCGTATGAGCACGCGGCGCCGCCGGACAGGAGCTCCCTTGACCCGAGCAAAGAACTTCATGAAGCCGATCCCCATCCTTGTCACCGCGGGCCTGTGCGCCCTCCTCGCCTCCTGCGCCTCGAGGCCCCAGCCACGGCTGTGCATCGCGGAGGCCGAAATGGCGGACCGCATCGTGCCAACTCCGGACGACTGGTTTGCCCTGCTGCTCCACGGCTTCAGCCGCGAACAGGGCGTGGCGTCCTCTCCCACCGTGGACTGCTCGGGCGTGCCCGTGATGTGGCAGGAGCCGCAGGTGGACGAGTGCCGCGAGGCTGGCCCAGAGGCAAAGCCGCTTCCGCCCAAGGGACGGCTCACCGAAGAGGACCGCATCCTGGAGACGGTGCGCGCCGACCTGCGGCTCGTCTGGGTCGTCGCCAAGCGGTTCTCGAATGGGGAGGGGCTGGGGCCCGTCGCGCTGGTGGAGCGAGCCCAGGAGGGCTTCGTCGTTCGAGCACTTGGAAGCCTGCGCGCCTATCCCCGGCAGTCGCGGCTGCGCTTGGAGCAGGCGGGGAATATCACGGTCCTGGTCGCCGAGGGAGACGTCTGCACTGGGGACGCACCTCCCGTCTGCCGGCGGATGGCGCGTGTGCTGCCACTCCGGCAGGGGCGCTTCTTCGCGGAGGCCGTGACGAGCAGCAGCGATGGGAGCTGCCTGGGCCCGGCGTGGTTTCCCCTGAGCCGTGAGGAGGTGCTCGTGCTGCCCAACGGGCTGCACCGCAAGGTGGAGTTCACCTCGACGCTGTCCGTGAAGCCAGAGGGCATCGTGCTCGACGAGCAGGTGGTGATGCACACGCTCGATCCGAACCAGCCGTCGATGCCTCCGTTGCTGTACCGGCGCGCCCAGGCTCAGCGAGTGCTCGCGGTGAAGGATGTCCGGCTCGAGGGGACGGATCCCTCGCTGTGGGTACGGCTCATCGAGCCGGAGCTGCTGGCGGGAGCGAAGCCTTTCGATCCCGCGTCCCAGCCCAAACCCCTGGAGGTCATACCCCAAGCCAAGCCAGTAGAGCTCGCTACCCAGCCTGCCAAGACCGCGGAGGTCCAGCCGTAGTGACCATGAACCGAAGAGGGTTTCCACCATGAACAAGCCTGACGACCTATTCACTATCTCCGTCATCGGCCGCGGGGACACCGTTGCCTATGGACCGACGCGCGAGCAGCGGCTGGAGGAGCTCACGATTCCGGTGCTCATCTTCGGCGCCTCGGGACGGACGGGGCGGCTCCTGGTCGAGCAGGCGCTGTCAGCGGGACACACGGTCACGGCCTTCGTGCGCAATCGCAGCAACCTGTCCGCCAGGCACCCGAAGCTGCACATCGTCGAGGGGGATGTCTTGAATCCAGACGCGGTCGACGCGGCCATGCTGGGGCAGCGAGCGGTGGTGTCAGCGCTGGGGTTCTCGGGCCGCAAGGGGACGGAATCCCTGGTGAAGGCCATGGAGAACATCGTGGCCGCCATGCGGAAGTACCGGGTGCACCGGCTCATCTGCATGGCGCCTCCACCGGCGCGGGAGGGCTGGGCTCGCCGTGGGCTGATAGGCCGACTCCTGTCCCCTTTCCTCCCGAAGGCCCCCGCCATCCATGCGTGGGAGCGGCAGCTGGACTCCATTCGAGGGAGCCCGCTGGAGTGGGTGCTCGTGCGTCCCACGCGGCTCACGGATGAGCCGGCCCGCGGCACCTACCAGGTCTCCGTGGGGTGGGCCGAGGTGCCCGAGGGCATCTCCCGGGCCGACGCCGCCATGTTCATGCTCGAGCAGCTTCAGGGCCGGCGCTACGTCCGGCTCTCTCCCGTCCTTGGCGGATGACTCTTCTCCCCTCCCCCCAGGACGGCTGCCTTCCCTCTGATCCTATCCGCTGTTCCCGCCGCTCCAGCTTCACTCGAGGACCTCTCTCATGGATGCACGATCCACAGTACTCGGCAATCCCTTGTTGTTCCGGTTCGCGATCTCCGGGTGTTCCGAGAACCTGCTCGTAGTGCGGTTCTCTGGCCACGAGGCCATCTCGAGCCAGTACGAGTTCCAGCTCGAGGTGGCATGTGAGGATCCGGCGATGGACTTCGCGACGGTGATCGGCCAGCCGGCGGTGCTCAGCCTGATGAGCGAGTTTCAGCCGCGCTTCGTCCACGGCATCGTGAGCCGCTTCGAGCACGTCAACAACCTGCCGCGGAATGCGATCTACCAGGTCACCGTCGTACCGCAGGTGTGGCGGCTCAAGCACCGCCACGACAACCGCATCTTCCAGGCGATGACGACGCAGGACATCATCAAGAAGGTGCTGGAGGCAGCGGGCATCCCGAGCGATCGCTTCCGGTTCGCGCTGAGCGGCTCATACGAGCCGCGTGACTACTGTGTGCAGTACCGGGAGTCGGACTGGACCTTTATCAGCCGGTTGATGGAAGAGGACGGCATCTTCTACTTCTTCGAGCACTCGGCGGACAAACACGTGCTCGTCATGGGGGACAGCGCGGCGGCGTGCAAGCCCATCCCGGCGGGGCTCAAGGGTGAGACCGTGCCATTCCGCCGAGTGACGGGAGGAGTCATCACCGAGGACCACATCCAACGGTTCCGCTTCGCCGAGGAGATCCAGCCGGGGCAGGTGGCGCTGCGGGACTTCAACTTCAAGAAGCCCACCATGCCGATGGATGGGAAGTACCAGGCCGAGAAGGACAAGGATCTCGAGGTGTACGACTACCCCGGCGAGTACCAGATGCCTGGACGCGGCTCGGCGGCGAAGGGCGACACGATTGCCCAGGTCCGGCTCGAGGAATGGCAGACAGTGCGGACGGCGGGCTACGGGGAGAGCGACTGCGAACGCTTCACACCCGGGTTCATGTTCACCCTGGCCGAGCACAACCGCGGAGACTTCAACATCCGTTACCTGCTGACCAGCGTGGGGCACCAGGGCTATCAACCGCAGGTGCTGGACGAGGAGTCTGGAGGTGGCGACTTCAGCTACTCCAACCACTTCTCCTGCATCTCGGCGGAGAAGCCGTACCGGCCCCTGCGAGTCACACCCAAGCCGGTGGTGCGCGGAGTGCAGACGGCGATCGTGGTGGGGCCCAAGGGCGAGGAGATCTACACGGACGAGTTCGGGCGGGTGAAGGTCCAGTTCCACTGGGATCGGCAGGGCAAGAAGGACGAGAAGAGCTCGTGCTGGATCCGGGTGAGCCAGCTCTGGGCGGGCGAGACGTGGGGAGGGATGTACATCCCGCGCATTGGCCAGGAGGTGAT
>Ga0247825_10001034_pt1 | contig 18098 bp, 18 predicted proteins | sample 13C_Vanillin_Day_FD_194413 | JGI IMG/M metagenome (GOLD analysis project Ga0247825, IMG submission 194413) | Soil microbial communities from agricultural site in Penn Yan, New York, United States - 13C_Vanillin_Day48 | ecosystem: Environmental > Terrestrial > Soil > Agricultural land | place... | reverse complement strand
AAAGGCGCCGTAAACGGTGCATTGACCCATCCGGGCCATCATGCGATTCACTTGCGCCTTCGGAGCATAGCGCAGCCTGGTAGCGCACCTGCTTTGGGAGCAGGGGGTCGCAGGTTCAAATCCTGCTGCTCCGACCAGCTTTCGCTCTTCGAGCTTCGGCTCGGCGAGCCCAACGACGAACCCGGACCGGCACCATGACCGCGCGCATCTACCGCCCCGCCAAGACCGCCATGCAGTCCGGTCACGCCAAGACCCGCGAGTGGATCCTCGACTACGAGCCCGAGGAACCGCGCGTGGTGGAGTCGCTGATGGGCTGGACCAGCTCCGGCGACATGAAGAGCCAGCTGCGGCTGCGCTTCGCCACCAGGGAAGAAGCGGTGGCCTATGCCGAGCGCCACGGCATTCCCTATCAGGTGCAGGAAGGGAAGCCCGCGGCGCGGCGCGGCATGTCCTATGCCGACAACTTCGCCAACAACCGCCGCGGCTCCTGGACTCACTGACCTGTGACGCCTGCGGCCACGCATGGCGGCCGCCGATTTCGCTATAGTAGGACGCCGGGTGCCGCACGGGGCGGCGCCCAAACATGGGGCGTCCTGTCCATGCCTTCCAATATGCGTTTCATGAATCCGCCGGCGATCGCCAAGCCCGGCGGCTACACCCACGTGGTCGAAGTCACCGGCCCGGGCCGGATCGTCTACATCGCGGGCCAACTCGGACTGAAGCAGAATGGCGACATCGCCGGCGACTTCCGGGCGCAATGCGTGCAGGCGTTCGAGAATCTGAAGGCCGCGCTCGCCGCCGTCGGAGCCACGTTCGACGACGTGGTCAAGCTCAACAACTACCTCATCGACATTCCGAAGAACCTCGGCGCCTACCGCGAGGTGCGCGACAAATACGTCAACACGTCGCAGCCGCCGGCCAGCACGACCATCGGCATTCCGGCGCTGGCGCGGCCTGACGCGCTGTACGAGGTCGAAGCGGTGGTGTTGCTGGCGAAGTGACGCCGCTTGCTCTGTTCACCTCTCCCCGCTTGCGGGGAGAGGTCGGATCGCCACCAGCGCGTTTGCGCGCGTCTTCGACGCGCTATGGCGATCCGGGTGAGGGGGACTCTCGGCGGGCAGTCTCTCTCCCCGCAGCGGGGAGAGGGGGATCACCGCCGCCTGAGCGGCAGCGGAAACATCACCCCACCGCCGGCAGCACCTTGCCGTTCTCCGCCTTCACCGATTTGGCGTCGATCAGGATCACCGCGAGGATGCACGACTCCTTGCCGTTGTTGATCCAGTTGTGGATCGTGCCCCGCTGCACCATCACGTCGCCGGCCTTGAGATGAACCACGGTGCCGTCGAGGTCCATGTCGATCTCGCCGCCCATGCAGACGATGTAATCGATCGAGTCGGTGCGATGGTTGCGCGCCTGCACGCCGGGCTTGAACTCGATGACGCGGAAGATGGTGCCGCCGGGCAGGGTCGTCTGCACCGGACGGGCGCCCGCGTCCTCCTGGGTGTCGTTGTTCACCGGGAAGCCTTCGGTGGTCCAGATCGCGTGCGCCATGGCGCCCGGCCGGCCCTCCCGCACATTGCTGACCACCTCGTCGATCTTGGCGATCGCCTTGCCGTTTGCATCATGGCCGGTGATGATCCGTCGCACTTTCAACGCCATCGCACGCCTCCCTTTGGTTGTTTCGAGCGTCGGCCGGAACGCTAAAGCATTTTCCGGCGAAGTGTGAAGCGGTTCGCCGCAGAAAATGCGACCAGACTGGAAAGCTGGAAGCGCGTTCTGTCGCAACCCCGCCCGCTTTCGCGAATGCGATTCCGGGACTAGGTTGTGGCCAACAAGAACGCGACGGGAGGAATCGACATGAAAACGATCGGGCTCGGTCTTGCGGCGCTGGCGCTGGTTGCGGTCTTGGCGGGCGAAGCTTCGGCGCAGCAGTATCCCTCCCGGCCGGTCAAGATCCTCGTCACCATCCCGCCGGGCGGCGCGCCCGACATCGCGGCGCGGCTCTTGGCCCAGCGCCTGACCGAAACCATGGGGCAGTCGTTCTTCGTCGAGAACCGTCCCGGCGCCAACGGCAACGTCGCGGCCGATGCGGTCGCCAAGGGCGAGCCCGACGGCCACACGCTCATTCTCGGGGCCGACAGCCTGATCACCATCAATCCGCACGTCTATGCGTCGCTGCCCTACGATCCGCTGAAGGATCTTCTGCCGGTCGCGAGTGTCGCATCGAACCAGTTCTTCCTCGCGGTCAATCCGGGCCTGCCGGTGAAGACCGTGCCGGAGCTCGTTGAACACGCCAGGAAGGCCAACCCGCCGATCGCCTATGCATCGGGCGGCAACGGCAGCCAGCATCAGCTTGGCATCGAAATGCTCAGCCAGCGCGCCGGCATCAAGATGCTGCACGTGCCCTATCGTGGCGGCTCGCCGGCCGGCACGGCGACGGTCGCGGGCGAGACCATGGTCGTGCTCGCCGGCGCCTCCAGCGCTGGTCTGCTGAAGGGCGGCCAGTTGCGCGGCCTTGCCACCACCGGCACCAAGCGCTCGCCGCTGTTCCCCGACCTGCCGCCGATCGCCGATACTTACCCGGGTTACGACCTCACCATCTGGCTCGGCATCTTCGCGCCGCCGGCGACGCCCGAGCCGATCGTGACCAGGCTTCGCACCGAGGTGCAGAAGGTGCTGCGCGAGGCAGACTTCGCCCAGAAGCTCAACGTCACCGGAGCGCTCGAGCCGCTGGCCCTCTCGCCCGCCGACTTCAATGCGCTGATCAGGCGCGACTATGACAAGTACGGCAAGCTGGTGCGCGACGTCGGCGTGAAGATCCAATAAAGCGCTATCCGCCCTTGTATCCCGTGCGATCGAAGTTCTCGAGCGTCGCCTGATACTCCTGCGGCACCTCGCAATTGCAGCGCAGGTGCCAGCGCCGCACCAGATAGCTGAACGCGTTGCCCTGCGAGTCGCCGCGGTTGGTGCGGGCGCGCTTCGCCGCAAGCTCCTCCTCCTTGACGAACAGCTTCGGCCCGCCGGCCTGCTCGGCCAGCATCTGCACGCGGCAGGCGCGCTCGAGCTTGATCGCCAGGAACACCGCATGCTCGATGGTCGAGCCCGCGGTGACGATGCCGTGGTTGCGCAGGATCAGCGCGCCCTTGTCGCCGAGCGTGCGCGCCACCGCCTTGCCGCGCTCCTGGTTCACGATGAGATCGGTGGTCTCGGAGAAGATCGGCACGCCCGAGGAAAACATCGTGCCGTCGTTCGACATCGGCTGCAGCTCCTTGCCGAGCGACGAGAACGCGATGGCGTGCTCCGGATGAGTGTGGATCACGCAGTTGACGTCCGGCCGCGCGCGCAACACCTCGGAGTGGATATAAACCTCGTTGTGACGCGGCCATTCGCCGGAAACCTTGTCGCCTTCGATGTTCACCGTGATGACGTTGTCGTCGGTCATCTCCTCGATGCCGATGCAGCCGGGCTTCATCAGGAACTTGTTGGGATCGCCGGGCAGCCGCGCCGAGATGTGGCCCCAGACGTAGTCGCCCTGGCCCTCGTCGACCAGGACTCGGCCGGCATTGATCATCTTCGCGCGCAGTCGGTCGGTCATCGGTGGCTCCCCAGCCTTTGTTGTCGGGCTTCGTCCGGATGTCCGCGGACGGTGTCGATCAAGGCGCCTGCGTCGGCGGGCCCGGCATCGGCGCGCCAGGCGACATGGCCGTCCGGCCGTACCAGAACCAGGCGACGTTCATAGGCGGCCAGCACCTTTTCATCGGTGAGGACATGCACCGTAAGCGGCACGCCGCGTTGCTTGGCCGCCCGTTCGATATTCGCCGACGAGGGCGGATCGCTCCCAAGCCTGAGCAGCACAAATCCGTGGCCGAACAGATCGAGCGTCGAGCGGTTCTCGCCCAGCCAGACATGCGGCGCGCGGGCGCCAGGGCGGGCGGTCTGCACGTAGGGATGCGAGAGATCCGGCGGCGCGGGCGTGCCGTCCGGCATGACGATCGGCGAATTGTCGTAGCGGTAGCCCATCATCACGCCGTTGGCGAACCACTCCTGCCGCATGATCGCGGCGAACCAGTCGCCGTATTCCTTGCGCGCGGCGTCACTGGCCGCGCCGGCTGCGAAAATCTCCGGCCCCGGCAGCCGCTCCCGCGTCGACAGCATCCGCTTGAGGTTGCGGCTTGCCTCCACGACGTTGCGCAGCCCTACCGGCCGCCGCTCGGCTTCGTAGGTGGCGAGCAGCGCCGCTCCGCTCCAGCCCTTGATGGCAGCCTCGAGCTTCCAGCCGAGATCGACCGCGTCGCCGATGCCGGTGTTCATGCCGAAGCCGCCGGTCGGCGACATCAGGTGCGCGGCGTCGCCCGCGATGAAAATTCTGTCCGTGCCGTAGCGGTCGGCGACCAGTTCGCGGCGCACCCAGCGCATCACCGAGAGGATGTCGTAGTCGAAGTCCTTGCCCATAGCGCGTTTCAGCGCCGCGCGGATGTCGTCCTCGCCGTGGTTGATCTTCTGCGGCGTGCCGACGATCGACATGCGGAAGCGGTCGGAGCCGTTCACCGCGACGATGGTGAGCCACACGCCCTCCGGGCCGATGAAGATGAAGCGGTAGCCCAGCCCCTTGTTGTGAAGCTGCGAAAAGTTGGGTGAGCGGAACATCACGTTGGTGGTGTAGGTCAGCGCCGGGTTGCCGGTCATGCCGATGCCGAGCTGCTCGCGCACGGTGCTGGCGCCGCCGTCGGCGCCGGCCATGTAATCGGCTTCGATGGTTTCTTCCGCTTCGGTGGCGGTGTTCCGCACCCGGGCCTGCACGCCGTCCGGCGTCTCGGCAAACGAAACCAGCTCGCAATTGTATCGCAGCGTCGCGAGCCCCGGCCGCTCGGCGAACTGCCGCAGAATCGGATCGAACATGTCCTGCGGCACGCGTTCGCGCTTCTGCGGGCTCTCCGGGGGGCAGGGCTCGAAGCCGCGGCCGGGTAACGGCTCGCGGCCGAGCTCATGGCCGTTGAGGCCGGTCACGTAGATGTAGTCCTGCGGATAATCGAGCGGGTAGGGCGCGTCGCGTACGAGATCGAGGATGCCCCAGCGCCGGCAGAACTCCATGGTTCGGATGCCGACCAGATCCATCTTCGGCTGCTCGATCGAGCCGTCGGACTTCTCGATGAGCGTGCAGGGTATGCCGCGCCAGCCGAGCTCGCCGGCGAGCGCCAGGCCGACCGGCCCGCCGCCGACGATCAGCACCGGCGCCCGCGCGGTCATTTGTATTTCCGCTCCATCGACTGGAAGGCTGCGATGTCGACCAGGCGCTGCCGCTCGGTGAAGGTCGCCAGCAGATCGCTCGTGTCACCCATCTGTCCGTCCTGCCTGAGACGGCCGAGCGCACGCTGCATCCCCAGCACCGCCGCCTGCAACGCGGTGTTGGCGTAGATCACGCCGGCAAAGCCCTGCGCCTTCAGCTCCGCATTGGACCGTTCCGGCGTCTTGCCGCCGATCACGATGTTGACGAGTTGCGGATAGGGCAGGCGGCCGATTTCGGCGATCTGCCCGGGCGTGGTCGGCGCCTCGACGAAGCCGATATCGGCTCCCGCCTCGTAAAAAGCATGCGCCCGCTCCATCGCTTTCGCAAAGCCCTCGACCGCAATCGCGTCCGTCCGCGCGACGATCATCAGGTCCGGGTCGGTGCGCGCGTCGACCGCGGCCTTGATCTTCGCCACCATCTCGCGGGCCGGGATCACCTCCTTGCCCTCGAAGTGGCCGCAGCGCTTGGGGAACACCTGGTCCTCGATCTGGATCGCGTCGGCGCCGGCGCGCTCCAGCGTCTGCACCGTGCGGCGCATGTTGAGCTCGTTGCCGAAGCCGGTGTCGGCATCGACCATCAGCGGTCCGGGGAACACGTCGCGGATCGCCGCGACATGCGCCACAAGCTCGCTCGCCGTCACCAGTCCGTTGTCGGGAATGCCGAGGAATGTGTTGGCGATGCCGGCGCCGGTCACATAGGCGGCCTCGAATCCGCAATCGGCGACCACCCGCGCCGCCAGCGCATTCGCCACCCCCGGCAGGATGACGGCGGAGCCGGGCTTGAGCATCGCCCGGCACTTTTGTCGTGTGGTTGTCTGCATTACGACGGATGGTGCCGGATCGGGCCGTATCCCTCAAGTCACCTGGCTTACGGGATCAGCACCACCGATCCCGTGGTCTTGCGCGCCTCGACGTCGCGATGCGCCTGCGGCGCCTCGCTGAGCGGATAGCTGTGGTTGATCCCGATCTTCACCTTGCCGCCCGCCACCATGCCGAACAGGTCGTTCGCGGTCTCCAGCAGTTCGGCGCGCGTCTGCGTGTAGTGAATGAGGCTCGGATGGGTGACGAACAGCGAACCCATGTTGCCGAGGTCGCGTGCCGACACCGGCGGCGGATCGCCCGACGACTCGCCGAACGAGGCGAGGATGCCGCGCGGGCGCAGGCACTTCAGCGAACTCTCGAACGTCAGTTTGCCGATCGAGTCATAGACCACCGGCACGCCCTTGCCGCCGGTGACCTCGATCACCTTCGGCGCGAAATCGTCATAGCGGAACACGTGATCGCAGCCGTGCGCTTTCGCAACCGCCGCCTTGTCGTCGCTGCCGACTGTGCCGATCACGGTTGCGCCAAGATGCTTCGCCCACTGGCTGACGATCTGGCCGACGCCGCCTGCCGCAGCATGGATCACGATGGTGTCGCCGGGTTTGACCGCATAGGTGGCCTTCAGTAGATAGCGCGCGGTCATGCCACGGACCATCATCGAGGCTGCGGTTTTCTCGTCGAGGCCGTCCGGCAGATTCACTGTGCGGACGGCCGGTGCGATCCGCGCCTCTGCATAGGCACAGTCCGGCCGTGCCACGGTCGCCACGCGGTCGCCCGGCTTGAACTCGGCGACGCCCGGGCCCACGGCGTCGATCACGCCCGCGCTCTCGGTGCCGAGCCCCGACGGAAACGACTTCACCGAATGCTGGCCGCGTCGCACCAGGATGTCGCGGAAGTTGAGCGCCACTGCGGTGTGGCGGATGCGCACCTCGCCGGTGCCGGGCTCGGGCAGCGGAATGTCGTTCCACCGCATCTCTTCCGGGCCGCCGTGCTTCTGGATTTGCCAGGCTTTCATGTCGTTTCCTCCGCACGGCTTTGTAGCCTGCGGGATCGGCGCGGCGAAGTCCGTTCACCCCGGACCCGGGCGATCCTGCATGCCTGCACGTCCTTGTTGCGCGCAGGTTGCGGGGGCGGACCGCTTGCCGTCCCGTGCTGCCCAAGGCAGCATGCTGAAAAATCACACGGTGCACCAACGTCAGGGAGGAGCGGTCATGGCAAGCGTCAAAGCAAAAGCCCGTTCACGGACCAAGAAAACCGTAAGCCGCAGCGCCGCACGCCGTCCGGCGGCCAAACGCGCGGCGCCCAAATCAGCCCTTGCGCCGCGCCGTCCGCACAAGTTCGTCAAAAGCCACTTGCGGGCAGAGGACTTCAAGGCCGACGGGCTTCGCACCTACGCGCACTACCGCGACCTCGGCGTCAAGGACGCCACCCACGGCATGGCGCTCGCCCATGTCATCCGCTTCGTCGGCCAGTGCGATCCCAAGGTGGTGTCGAAAAAGCACCTGCACGAAGCCGAGTTCCAGATGATCTACGTGCTCAAGGGCAGCATCACCACGGAGATCGACGGCCACGGCGTGCACAAGATGAACCCGGGCGACTGCTGGCTGCAGCCGCACAGCGCCGTGCACAAGGTGCTCGACTATTCGGACGGCTGCGAAGTGCTGGAGATCGTGATGCCGGCGAAGTTCAGGACGGTCGAACTGGAAAAATAGTCGCAGTGCTGGCCAAGCAGGACGTCGCCGAAAAAATCCCGAGCACGGACGAGATCATCGCGCGGGCGCGCGCCATGATCCCGGCGTTGCGCGTGCGCGCCCCGCAGGGCGAGCGCGAGCGCCGCATCCCGACCGAAACTATCGCCGAGATGCAGGCCGCAGGCCTGTTCAAGGTGCTGCAGCCGCGGCGCTGGGGCGGCTACGAGATGGACATGGGCACCTATTTCGAGGTGCAGATGGCGCTCGGCGAGGGCGACATGTCGGTCGCCTGGGTCTACGGCGTGGTCGGCATTCATCCGTGGTTCGTGGCGCAGCTCGACGAAAAGGCCGAGCAGGAGATATGGGGGGAGGACAACACGACGCTGATCTGCTCGTCGCTGATGCCGGCCGGAATTGCCAAGCCGGTCGAAGGCGGCTTTCGCCTCGGCGGCACCTGGAAATATGCCTCCGGCTGCGAGCACTGCGCATGGGCGTTCCTCGGCGGCACCGTCGAGGGCAGCCCGGACGACCGCCGCGTGTTCGCCGTTCCGCGCAACGACTACCGGATCGTCGACACCTGGCACGTGCCGGGCCTGAAAAGCACCGGCAGCCACGACATCACTGCCGCCGATGCATTCGTGCCGGAACACCGGACCCAGAAGTATTCGGACAGCTTCAACGGCGTGGCGCCGGGCCGGGCGGTCAACCCCGGGGCGCTCTACCGGCTGCCGTTCGGACAGGTGTTCTTCCGCGGCGTCTCGACCGGCGCGATCGGCGCGCTGAAAGGCATGCTCGACGCCTATCTGGAATACGGCAAGAAGCGCATCGGCCGCGCGAGCGGCACGCCCGCATCGGAAGAGGCGATCGTCCAACTCGCCTGCGCCGAGATCGCCGTCGCCATCGACGAGATGAAGACCATCCTGCATCGCAATTTCCGCGAGCTGGAGCGCTATGCCGCGAAGGGCGAACTGCCGCCGCTGAAGCAGCGCGTCGAATACAAGTTCCACAATGCCGTGGTGGCGGAGCGCTGCAGCCTGCTCGCCTCGCGGCTGTTCAAGGCGGCCGGGACCGCGGGTATTGCCGCCGACCTCCCGTTCGGCCGCATCCTTTCCGACATCACGGTGGGCCGCCAGCACATCTCCAACCAGTTCGAGCAGGCCGGGAAAAGCTACGGTGCCTTCCTGTTCGGCATCGAGAACAACAGGGATTTCGTGCTGTAGCCCCGGTCATTCCGGGGCGCCGCGTAGCGGCGAACCCGGAATCCAGAGCCGAGCAATCACATGCCGCAATCGTTCACATTGCTCTGGATTCCGGGTTCGCGCCTGCGGCGCGCCCCGGAATGACCGAGGTGAATCAACCTGCTAATGTCCGCGCCGCGCTGAAGGCGCCAAAGGAGTGTTACAAAATGAAGCTCTGCCGCTATGACGACGACCGGCTCGGCGTGGTGATCGGGGACCAGGTCCACGACGTGACGCAAGCGCAGACCGAGATCCGCAATTCCACGCCCTATACGGCCAAGGTCGATCCGGTGATCGCGGCGCTGCCGCAATGGCGGAGCAAGCTCGAAACCATGGCGAAGTCGGCGCCCGGCAAGCCCATCTCGCAGGTGAAGCTGCTTTCTCCCGTCGCGCGGCCGCCGAAAATTCTCGCGGCCCCCACCAACTACGCCAAGCACATCGAGGAGATGCAGAAGTTCCGCGACACCGTGCCGGGCCTCGCCCGCTTTTCGCCGGACATCGAGAAAGCCGGCATCTTTCTGAAATCCAACACCTCGCTGGTCGGCCCCTCCGAGGGCATCCCGATGCGCTTCCCCGACCGCCGCAACGACCACGAGGCCGAGCTTTGCGTCATCATCGGCAAGCAGGGCAGCGACATCCCCAAGGAGAAGGCCTGGGACTACATCGCCGGCTACTCGCTCGGCCTCGACATGACCGCGCGCGGCCAGGAGGACCGGAGCTTCCGCAAGTCGATCGACGGCTACACCGTGCTCGGACCCTGGTTCATCACCGCCGACGAACTGCCCAAGCCCGCCGACGTGCCGTTCGTGCTGCACGTCAACGAGGAAAAGCGGCAGGAGAGCAACACCAGCTTCCTCATTTTCGACATCCCGAAGCTGATCGAGTTCGCCTCCAAGTTCTACACGCTCTATCCGGGCGACATCTATTACACCGGCACGCCGGAGGGCGTCGGCCCGGTGAAGCCCGGCGACACCATCACGCTGAAATCGCTGCCGCAGCTGGGCGAGCTGAAAATCCAGGTGCGGGCGCACGGCATCAGGGCGTAGCGCCGGGGCTATGACAATGATCGACGTTCTGCGGGCAGGGCACGCGACGTTCACGACCCCGGACCTCGACCGGCTGACGGACTACTATTCCGAGGTGCTCGGCTTCGTCGTCACCGAGCGCGACAGCAACCGGGCGTTCCTTGCCACCCGGACCGGGCTCGAGGCCGTCTGCCTCGAGCGCGGCGACACGGCCGATCTGGTGCGGCTGTCGTTCCAGGTCGCCCCGGACGCGGACCTTGCCGCCTGCGCCCGCGAACTCTCGGGGCATGGCATCAAGAGCGAGCTTCGCAACGGCATTTCGCCGGGGGCGGCAAGGGCGCTGGTGTTCACCGACATCAAGGGCACGGTGATTGAGCTCTACTCCGGCTACGTGTTTGCGAAGGATGACGGCAAGCCGGCGGTGGTGAGGCCGCTCAAGCTCGGCCACGTCGCGCACCGCGTCGCCGACGTGCAGAAGACCGTGAAGTTCTATACCGATGTGCTGGGCTTCCGCGTCTCTGACTGGCAGTCCGACTTTTTCGCGTTCCTGCGCTGCGGCCGCGATCACCACACCGTCAATTTCGTGCACACCGACAAGCCGCAGCTTCACCATATCGCCTTCGAGGTGAAGGACTGGGCGGAGATGAACAGCGCCTCCGACCATCTCGCGCGCCACGGCATCCAGCTCGTGTGGGGCCCCGGCCGTCACATCATCGGCCACAACGTCGCCGCCTATCACCGCAACGCCGACAATGTGCGGGTCGAGCTCTATTGCGAGATGGATCAGATGTCGGACGAGCGGCTCGGTTACTTCGATCCGCGGCCGTGGCATCAGGACCGGCCGCAGGTGCCCAAGGTTTGGCCGAAGGATACGCTTCGCAGCTACTGGGGCTTCGGCTCGTTCGGCACGTTCCCGGGCTATCCATAGAAAAACGTAAATGGGGTAACGGGCCTCGGCCCTGCCGCCAAGTAAGCTGCTCGCTCGGCTACGGCGCTGTCGAGTGGCGCGCTCGATTGGGAGCTTACTTTCCGGCAACTCGTTGAATAGACTCCAGAAGATGTGTGAATACGACAGCCCTGAAAGGGGGAGGGAGCACACCACCCGCGTTGCCAGCGGTTCAACCTGAAGCGGTCGCTGTTACTGTCGCCACGGCAAACCCGGCGCCGGCAGCCCGTCCTTCCAGGTCAGGATCGAATAGCGGACGTCGCGCCGGTCCCCCTTGCCGTCGAACGCGACGTTGCCGACCGCGGTCTTGAACGTGCCCGAGCGGAGCGCCGCGATCACCGCCCTCGGGTCGCCGGAGCCGGCGCGACGCACCGCCTCGGCCCAGGTCTGCACCGCGGCGAAGTTCGACAGCGCGACCAGGTGGGGCGTCACCTGCGCTTTCATCAGCGTATCGGCGGCGTGGATGAAATCGGTGTTTTCGAGCGACTCGATCGGCGTGAGGATATGAATGCCTTCGGCGGCGGACGGGTGGTTGCGCCAGAAGCTTGCCGAGAGAAGGTGCTGGCCGCCGAGCAGCAATGACTTGATGCCGCGCTGCCTGAGCTTGCCGACAAACTCGGCAGCCTGCGGCGGATCGAGCGAGATGAAGATGAGATCGGGCGGCGCCTTTTTGAATTGATCGGCGAGGCGGTCGGAGGCGCCGGTCACGTCGGCGAGCGACTCAAGCCGCGTCGTTTTCTTCTGCTCGGGCGATAGCGCCTGATCGATCATCCTGGCGCTGGCGCGGCGATAGAAGAACTCGCCGAACACGATGGCGATCTTCTTGCCGGCCTGCTCGCGCGCCAGATACGCGGCGAGGGCTTTTGCTTCCTGCGCGTCGTTGGCGACCATGCGGAATATGCTGTCGGGATACTTCTCGGTCAGTTCGACTGCGGTCATCGTCGGTACGAACTGGATAACGCCGGCCTTGGCGTAAACCGGGGCGGCGTCCATCACCACGGCCGGGCAGGTCGGGCCGATCACGAAGCCGACCTTGCTCTCGATATGCTGCCGGGCGACGGTCGAGGCCATCCCGGCATCGCAGCGGTCGTCGGCCGCGACCGGCGCGACCGGAATGCCGAGAAGTCCGCCCGCCTTGTTCACCTCGTCGACAGCGGTTTCGGCGGCCTTCACGGTCAGCCGCCCGAACGCGCCGGCGGCGCCGCTCAGCGGCGCTGCGATCCCCAGCGGCACCTTTCCGGAGGCGCATTGGGCCGGACAGGGCTCGGCCGCTGCAAGCGGCACGGTCGTGGCAAGGACGCAGCCCAGCGCAAGCGCGGCGATGACAGAACGGCTCGGTTTCATCGTTCATTCCCCGTGCAGGCCGGGATGAGGGTCAGGAATACGGTGCCGACGCAAATCAAGGCAAACTGTCGCCGATTCCGCCTGACCTGACAGGTTCTAGCACAATCAAGCCGATGCTTTGAGGACCTTGAGTCCGGTGCTTTCGCGATCCCCGCGCGCGGGCGGACATTCGGCGGGGCAGGCCGGCTTCACCGGCACGGCACGCGCCCGAAATTGGAAGCCTCAACATCGGCTTGCTTACCGTCGCCAACAAGCCCACAAGCTTGCAGGCAATAGGCACAAGGATAGATATCATGAGTTCCGAACCGGTGAAGCCGGCTGTTGCGAAGCCGCGCATCGCGAAACGGCCGTCGACGGCCATTGCCAGCCAACCGACCTATCGCGTGAGCAAGGCTCTGTCGCTGCGGATGCAGGCTTACGACAAAAAGGTCGAGGCGGCCGAGGCGAAGAAGGCGAAGGCCGCTGAGAAAGCGAAGGCCGACAAGGCGGCAACATAACAGGCCGATCAGGATCGGGCCTGCAGCCAGCCTCGTTCGCAGGACACACTTCGCCGTCACCGGATGGCCAAAAGGCAGGCGGCCGGAACCTCAGCGGCAAGACCGCGAAGTCCGAACCAGCCAACTTCTGCAATTTCACAGGAACCGCCGGCAGAAACCCGGCCTTGCTTCGCGCCGGACGCTTCGATTGTCAGGCTCTGGTCGATCGGACCCGCGAAAGGCTCGAACTCACCGCCAGCGGCGCGTCTGCGTTGCCTCCTGCAGCCGCCGCCCGGCCAACGCAACGGCTGCGGCCCTCGGCAGGCAACCGGTACGGCGGCTTTCTTCAATGACGATGCGGGTGTTGGTCTGGATGCGTTGCTGGATGCTGTCGAAAGCCTGGCGTTCGCTGCCGCCTTGGAATTCGGTGGCTGCGCAGATCACGCCGCCGGCATTGGCGATGAAATCCGGAATGGTGAGCACGCCACGCCCGTGCAGGGCTTTTTCGGCATCGGCGGTGCAGGGGATGTTGGCGCCTTGCGGTATCAGGCGCGCCCTCAGGCGATGGACGTTGTCCGCGCGCACCACGTCGGGACGGGCGGCGGGAATCCAGATGTCGCAGTCGATGTCGAGTATCGCGTCGGCGGGGAGTTTCCGCCCGTTCGGATGATCCCGTAGGGGACATCCTTTATCCTTGAGCGCGATCAGGGCAGACACATCAAGCCCGGACCCATCTGCGAGAGTGCCGCTGGTGTCGCTCGCCGCCACCAGAATTGAGCCTTGCTGAGCGAGAAAGCGCGCGGCGTGCTTTCCAACGGCGCCAAAGCCCTGAACAGCGACGCGGGCGCCTTTGAGGTCGAGACCAAGAATGTCAAAGGCGATCCCGACCGAGGCTGCAAGCCCGAATCCCGTCGCGCCGACCTGATCAAGCGGAATTCCGCCGACAGCATCCGGCAGTCCGACGGCGCGTCCGATCTCGTCCTTGACCCAGCCCATGCAGAGCTCGTCCGTCCCCATGTCGGGGCCAGGCACGTAGTCGTGGATGTCGCCGATCGCGCCGGCAAACGCGCGGATGACCCGCTCTTTTTGCGCGGATGGCATCCGCGGATCGCCGAAGATGACCGACTTGCCGCCGCCGTGGGGCAGGCCCGCCGCGGCGTTCTTCCAGGTCATCGCGCGAGCAAGACGAAAGCATTCCTCAACCGAAACGTCGGGCGCCATGCGGACACCGCCGATCGCAACGCCGCAGGCCGTGTTGTCGATGACGGCAATCGCCTTGAGACCGGCCGCAGGCCGATGGATATGAACGATGCGGGCCGGACCGAATTCGTCAGAAAATCGAAACACGTCATCCACGGCTCGCTCCCTCGCTCATGCGGGCTTTTCCAGGTCGCCGATCATGGCGTGCATGAAACGGGCGACGTCGCCGCCGGTGACGACGCGGTGGTCGAATGAGACGGACAACGGCAGCATTCGATGCAGGGCAATGCCCTGGCCGCCGTCCACCGCTTCTCTCGTCGTGCGCCCGGCGCCGACGATCGCGACTTGCGGGGGAAGGACAATCAGCGATGCATGCCGGCCGGCGATGGCGCCGAAATTGGACAGCGTGATCGTTGCGCCGCGCAAGTCCGCGGGAGACAGGCTGCGGTTGGCGACGCCGGCCTTTGCGCCATCGATCTGCTCGCGCCAGCGTTTCGCGTCGGTCCGTGCCACATCGCGCAGCACCGGGACAAAAAGTCCATCCGGGCTGTCGACGGCCAGCCCGATGTCGATTGAAGCGTTTTGATGCAGCGTCTCGGCGCGGGCATCAAAGCTTGAATTGAGCAATGGCACGGCGTTGCATCCTGCAACGATCGCCCGGATCAGCCGTAGGGTGACGTCTTCTTGCGCGGACCAAAGCTCGATGTCCGCCCGATCGTGCAGCGTCGCGTGAGGAACTTCGTGCCAGGCCTTGACCATGTGACCGGCCATGGTTCGGCGCGCGCCACGGAGCATGTTCGACGGGCCGGTCGTGGCCGCTGCGGCCGCCTCGATGTCCGCGGTCGTGATGGCGCCGCGCGGACCGCTGCCCTTCATGCGGGTCAAATCGATGCCCAGTTCTTTGGCGCGCGCGCGAACAGCGGGCGCGGCATGAACGGCTTCTCCGGGTGCAGCCTGCGCGGCTGCTACGGGTACAGCCTGTATGGCCTCTGCGGGTGCGGGTGCGGGCGCAGGCGGCGCCGGGGGCTGGGCAAGCTCGCCGACCACTGTCCCTGTTTCGGCATGAGGCCCTTCCTCGAATGTCAGCAGCGGGGCGCCGACCTTCACGCGATCGCCGGTGCGGGCCATCAGCTGGGCGACATGACCCGCTTTGGGCGAGGGGATTTCCACCACCGCCTTTTCGGTTTCGACCGATACCAGCGGCTGATCGACCACGACGTGATCGCCGGCCGCCACGTGCCAGGCGACAATCTCCGCCTCCTGCAAACCTTCACCGAGGTCTGGGAGACTAAAGGTGCTCATGTGTAGGCCAGCGCGCGCCGTGCGGCCGCCAGGATTCGCGGCACGTCGGGCATGTAGGCGGCTTCCAGCCGCGGATACGGCATCATCGTGTCGTAGCCCGCGACGCGCTCGACCGGCGCCAGCATGCTGGTGAGGCCGCGCTCCGCGACGCGCGCGACGATTTCGGCGCCGAAGCCGCAAGTCACCGGCGCTTCGTGAATGACCACGAGGCGGCCCGTCCGCGCGACCGATCCGAGAATGGTGGCGCTGTCGAGCGGCTTCAATGTTGTGACGTCGATGACCTCCGCGTCGATGCCTTCGCCGGCAAGCGCTTCGGCAGCTTTGCCGGTTTCGCTGATCATGGCGCCCCACGACACCAGTGTCAGGTCTTTGCCCGGTCTCCGAACGACGCATGTTTCGAGAGACAGGCCAATGCCGTCGTCGACGACGTCTTCCCGGGCCGCGCGATAGAGTCTCGTCGGCTCCAGAAACACGACCGGGTCGGGGTCGCGAATGGCCGAAAGCAGCAAGCCATACGCCTGCGCGGGCGATGACGGCATCACGACCTTGAGCCCCGGGATATGCGCAAACATGGCCTCGGGACTTTCCGAATGATGCTCGACAGCCTTGATGCCGCCGCCGGCCGGTGAACGGAGCACCAGGGGGCAGGTCAGCCGGCCGCGGGTCCGGGCGCGCAGGCGCGATGCATGGTTGATCAGTTGGTCGATGCAAGCGTAGGCGAAACCGGTGAATTGGATCTCGGCGACCGGCAGGAACCCCTGCGCCGCGAGCCCAATCGACAGTCCGGCGATCGAGGCCTCGGCGAGCGGCGTGTCGAGGACGCGGTCTGCTCCGAACCGCTGGATGAGACCGTCCGTCGCCCGGAAAACGCCGCCGTCGATTCCCACGTCTTCGCCCAGCACAACAACACGCGGGTCGTCGGCCATCGCCCGCTTGAGCGCCAGATTGATGGCTTGCACGAGGCTCAGTTCGGTCATGGTGCGGCCTGCGGCGCGACCTGCGGCGGGAACGCGGAAGCGCGTTGCTCGGCCAGATCGACGGACGGCAGCGCGTAGACATGGTCGAAGATCGTCTTCGGCGCTTGGGGGGGCGTTGCCAGGTATTCCTCTGCTGCATTTTCCACCGCAGAGCCGCATTCGGAGAGAAGCGCTTCTTCCTTGGCTTTGTCCCAGATGCCCTGCCGCGTCATGTAGGTGCGCAGGCGAATGAGCGGTTCGGCATGCCAATGCGGGCTGACCTCGGCATCGCTGCGATAGCGGCTGGCGTCATCGGCCGTCGTATGATCTGAAAGGCGGTATGTCAGGGCCTCGATCAGCGTCGGCCCGTCGCCGCGATCGGCTCGTTCGATCGCCTGCTCGACGGTTGCCCGCACTGCAACGACGTCGTTGCCATCGACCTGCTCGCCGGGGATGCCGGCTGCCACGGCCTTTTGGGCGAGGGTTTCGGCCGCCGTCTGTTTCCTGGTGGGGACCGATATGGCCCAGCCGTTGTTGCTGACGACGAAAACAGCGGGCAGTTTCCACACGCCCGCGATGTTCAGCGCTTCGGCAACGTCGCCTTTGGATGTTGCGCCGTCGCCAAAAATGGACACCGCGGCGCGTTTTTCGTTGCGCAGGCGAAATGCCAATCCGACACCGACCGCATGCGCGGCATGTGAGCCGACCGGAACGCAATTGGGGAAGTCCTGGCGCGGCACCGAAAAATCATTGCCGCGTTCGTCGCCGCCCCAATACAAAAGCAATTCCTTGAAGGTGACACCGCGCCAAATTTGCGCGCCATGCTCGCGAAAGCTTGGAAGCAAGACATCGGTTGGCCGCATAGCGGCTGCGACGCCGACCGGCACGGCTTCCTGGCCGAGCGACGAAGCGTAGGTACCCAGGCGGCCGGTCCGTTGCAACGCGATGGCTTTGGCATCGAAGGTGCGCGTCAAAACCATGCCGCGATACAAGGCGATGAGCTGGTTTGCATCATGCGCGAATGGCGGCCATGAACCGACCGCCTCGCCGGAGGGATCGAGGAATCGTGTCGAGTTGATCGCGAAACCGCTGGTCATGGCGAACGTCAACCGTCCTCAAAAAGTGGCAACGGTGACGTTTATGAGCGTGCTGAGCGGCTTACGGATTGACCTATCTCAACGCTTCGCCGTAGGGGCGCGAGGTATCGGCCCGGCGCTGAAATCGGACGGATGGTCGATGCCGACCCCGCCGCTGACAGGAATGGCTGCCGGAAATCCAGTCGGGCAGGGCGGCTCTGCCACTGTCCGCTGGCGTAGCCCGTAGCGGCACATCCGCCCGGTTGTCCGAGTTCGTTAGCGATCAGGAGTCCGCACTGAGCGGCCAGATCCTGATGTTGTCGTTCACCGCTCGCACGCCTGGGGTCGCTTCTGCGGCCACGCGAATGGCCTTGCGTTCCGAATCGGTGCGAGCGATGCCCCACAGATCGACCACGCCGCCATTGACCGTGACGTTGACGAGGCCGGTGCGCGCCCAGCTCTGCGCGTTCAAGTGCGACAGCAGCTTGTTGCGAATCGCGGAATCGTCCAGCGGAATGTCCAGGCCTTTTCCTGCGCTGGCGAAAACTTGAACGAGATTCGCGCGGCTGACGATGCCGACGAGCTGTCCGTTTTCCACGATCGGCACGCGCTTGATCGCATGCTTTTCCAGGAGCGCGGCGATGTCCTGCAGCGAGGTTTCGGGCGAAGCCGTGATGACCTGGCGTGTCATTGCGTCGGCAACCTTGCGGGCATGAGCCTTGACGTAGTCCAGCGC
>Ga0247825_10001033_pt1 | contig 18106 bp, 11 predicted proteins | sample 13C_Vanillin_Day_FD_194413 | JGI IMG/M metagenome (GOLD analysis project Ga0247825, IMG submission 194413) | Soil microbial communities from agricultural site in Penn Yan, New York, United States - 13C_Vanillin_Day48 | ecosystem: Environmental > Terrestrial > Soil > Agricultural land | place... | reverse complement strand
GCACATCGACTGCTACAACGAGCCGATCCGGGTTCTTGAGTACGTGAGCCAGCACTGGATCCGGACTTCGTGTTTCTTTCTGCCACCGGCCGAGTTCGGCATTTTGCAGTCGGTGCAGTCCGTGAGCGGCCGCGATCGGTGGTTCAGTGGCGATCCTGAACGGCCGTTTCGCGACGACGCCCCACTGTCGGCTGGCTATCAGCGCCTCATCATCGACTGGCTCACCGGGAGTGACATCGGCCAGGGTGCAACCTGGCACTCGGCGATGGCACTCGATGCCAGGCGTCTTTCGTACTTCGAGCAGAAGGCGCTGACGATTCTCAACGAGCATCTGCTCGCCATCCGACTGCGCGCGGCGGGCTGCCGCCTCGTCGATGTGACCTGGCTATCGTCGCGTGTCGGCTTGGATGGACTCGACTGGGACACGCCATGGTGGCGGCAGATCGCTGAGCGTACGGTGGACGCCGTTCAGGTCAGGCCGGACGGCATATCACGCACTGCCGCGACCGCCCAGAACTGAGTGCCGGGTTCATATCGTAGAGGTCACGTTATGCTCAGAGACTATGCGTTGAGCGCGCGAATCACCGAGTACGCAGCGTCGGTGCCCGACCATCGCGCGGGGACGGTTGAAACTCCCGTGCTTCGCGCCATCGAGCGTCTCGCCCCGGAGCCGCTGAACTGGTCGATGGAAACGGGTTGTGGCAAGACCACGATTCTGTTGTCGAACCTAAGCGCGAGCCACAACGTTTTCGCCTATGACGACCGCGCCGAAGAGCGAAGCAGCATCACCTACTTCGCGGGCCACCCGCTGTTCCGCTCGGAGCGTACGACGATGGTGCTGGGCGCCACGCAGTTGACGCTGCCGCATTTTCAGTTCACGGCGCCAATCGACCTGGCTTTGCTCGACGGCCCTCACGGGTACCCGTTCCCGGAGCTCGAGTACTACTACGTCTATCCTCACCTCCGGACCGGATCGCTCCTCATCATCGACGACATCCATATCCCGACACTCCACAGGCTCTACACGTTTCTGGCCGAGGACGACATGTTCACACTCGTGCATATCGAGCGAACCACGGCGTTCTTCATTCGGACGAGCGCTCCGACGTTCTATCCCCTCGGTGACGGCTGGGAGTTCCAGGCGTTCAATAAGGCGCGCTTTCCTGTCGATGCGAACACGCTTGTGCCGAAGGTAACCGCACAGGAAGTGATGACCGATGACGGCTCGGGACGAGCGACGGTCGCGGATCCGCAAGTAGCAGCCCTTAAGGGCCGGCTCGGTGCGATCGAGAAGGAGCTGGCCTCGTGGAAGGCCATCGCCGAGGAGCGCAGGCTGAAGAGGAGGCTCGCTCGGCGGATCGGGAACTGGTCATTCCTACGCTAACTGACCCGCCCCAAATCACCTTCAATTCCGCCGGCTTCAGTTCAGCCGCTGTCCGAGCATCAGGATGAGCGCCGCGCGAGCCCGCGTCTGGACGGGCGACACATTAAGGACGATGTTGGTGATAAACGCTTCGATGTCCCGCCCCGCCTGCGCCCAGTCGAGCGGTGGACCTCCACCGTCCCGTGTCAGCGGAATCTCGGGGACGGGCCGGTTGTGCTCGAGACGTGAGAGGCGCTCGATGAGGTCAGTCTCGCCCTCGTACACTACGAGCCGTCCGGGTCCTCGATAAGCCCCGCCGATTTCCTGTACGAGTGCCGAATCGCGTGCGACGACGGTGCGTCCGTACGCGAGCGCGTTCACCATTGGCAATCCGAAGCCTTCATAGAAGGACGGGAACACCACGATCTCGGCGGTCGCATAAAGCGCCTGCATGCGGGTTTCGTCAATGGGTCCACTTTCGAGCTGGGTGACGAGCGTTCCCCGCCTCAGTCCGACATCGCCGACCGCAATAAGTCTCTTCCGGGGGAACGCGCGGGTGACCAGGTCGACGGTCGGTCGCACGAATTTGTGGTCGTACGCGTTGCCGACGATCAACCAGTACGGATCGGACGGCCCCGAAAGGTCCACGTCAGCCCGGTAGTCGGCAGGATCGAGCGAGAGGTGGACAACGCCAGAGCGCACCGATGGCGACAATGCGAATCGTGCCTGGAACCGCTGGCGCGAGAACTCTGAAATGAACAGCAGGCCGTCGGCATGGGTTGCCACGTACCTCCAAGTCGCCTCGAGTCCCACCGGTGCCGGGTAGATCGCATCCCAAGCAATGGTGTCTAACATAAGGAAGACGTTGACGGGCGCCAGCGCGTGCAGATCGAGCGCCTCGGTCAGGTGCCACGGCTGGGACAGTCGGATCACGGCGCCGAAACACTCCTCCGGCGTCGACGTGACGATTCGCCAGCCGGCGTACCGACTGGCGAGCCCGTGATACTCCTTCGCGGCGGCTGTTACCCAAAGGCAGTGTTGCGGACTTCGCCGGACGGCATACAGGCCGTCACAGATGCCGAGAGCGGCCTTGGCAGTACCGTTGATGGATGCCATCAGATTCCGGCCGTCTAGCAGCCAACGATCCGGCCCGTCGAAGAACTGCGACACGAGCCGCTCGCTCTCGAAGACCTCCGCCCGGGAGAACTCCGGTCGTACCCCCAGTTCCGGAAAGGCCGATTGGATGACCGCGATGTCCTTGGGGTCGGGCTGCAGCTCCGCCGAATCCGCCGCTGGTGAGTCGAGCCGAACGACGGCTCGATTGGCGATGACGGTTCGGAATCCGAGGCGCCGCGCGCGTACGGCGTACTGAGCGAGCAGGCCTCTTACATCGCTCCAACCCTCGATCGCGGGCGTGAGATTGGCCACGAGCTCACGCCGAATCAGGAAGCAGGGGCTCAGGCACTCCGTCGTTACGTAGAAGACAGGAAGCGTCGCAAGGACCTCGCGGGCCACATCAATCCGTGAAGCTTTGCCGCCCGCCATCGACGGTAGCACGCGCCGGCCTTCGGCGTCGGAAAATCGCGGATGGACGACACCAAACAGCGGATCGATGGCGAGCGTCGCGGCGAGGTTGCCGATGGCTTCTGATACCGGACGCGCGCCGTCGAACACGACGAGCAGGTGCGCGCCATGGTAGGCCGCGTCGAAGAACGCTCGCTCACACATCCGGGTCGCCGGCTCCGGTGCCCCGCCCCATCCTGTGGGCAGGTCAAGCGGCTTCCGGGTTGCGACGGTCGCACGCTCGACCAGACCGCCGAGTGCATCAGGGCGCTGGAGCCACTCGATCTCTTCAACCGCGGCACTGTGTGCACACCGCGACACGTCGATGAAGACGTGAACTGGTACAGGTGCGGAACGGCTCATGTATTTTGGGATCGATGCGCGTCGAAGAAACGGGCGAGCCGCGCCTCCAGCTCGCCGTACACATGATCGGCCGAGAGCATGTGCCGGATCGATGCGACGGTTGCAGCATCGAAGGCGGGCGTCTCGGCTCGAAGCCGCGTGATCACGCGCTCGGCGAAATCGAACCAGTCCTCGGCAGGTGGCACGAGCTCCGCCATCTCGGCAGGCAACCCTTCGAGCCCGTTCGGCCAGGTGACGATCGGCCGCAGGCGGCTCAGCGCTTCGACAGTCTTGATCTTGAGACCCGTGCCTGCGGCCGCTGGATTCACCACGACGCGCGCCCTCAGGTACAACGGATCGAGATCGTCGATGTGACCCAATACGTCGACGTCTTGCGCGTAATCAGGCACGGCCACTCCGACACTCCCTGCCACTGCCAGTCTGGCATCGGGAACGGCGCTCCGGATCTCGGGCCAGGCAAATTTCAGAAAATCGCGCAGCCCAAGCATGTTCCTCGGGTTGTCAGAGCCGACACAGAAGACGATAGGATCCGGCGGCCAGTCGCCGTGCTCGATCACCTCGAAGTCCACTCCGGCCGTCAGCACCTCGCGATCGGGCGCGAGAGCGCTAAGTATTTGCGCCTCTTCTGGCTGAATCGCCACAACGACTTTTGCGCGCGCGAGCCGGCGGGCTTCCTCCTCAGGAGGCACATCCCAGCCCGGGACACCGAACGTGCCCACCTTCTCCTGATACGTCGAGAAAACATCGATCGTGTCGATGACGGTCAGGAGGCCAGGGTCGAGCAGCGGAAGGCCGCGCGTCATCCAAATGTATTCCGCGATCACTGCGCAAGGCCGGAGGGAACTCTGCAGATGCACGAGCGTTGCAATGAGCGCGTCGTGACAGAAACTGCGGTCGATGTGTAGCAGCTCGCGCGCCGCGCGGGGCATCGGGCGAACTTCGTCCAGCAGAGCGGCATAGTTTCGAGTACGTTGGCCGTCCAACGGTGCGAGCACGTCTGGACACTCGTCCAAGCGATGGCGCACGAGACCGTCGCGCTCACAGTGGACGACGTTGCCATAGGCCGCCGCCAGTTTTTCCCATTGCGCATCCTCGATGGCCTGAGGCGAGAGGGGCGACATGACCAGGACGATCCGGTAACCGGACCTCCGCAGGCGAACGAGCATGCGGTCGATCCGGTACTCATTGCCCGCGCGCGGCGGCAAGGGGACGACGTGACTGAGACAGATGATCGTGGGGGCAGCGGTATCTGGCCTGAGAGGTCCCGGTGTCCCGTGCGCACGGAGGACTCTCAGCGTGACCGGAGAGGGCGCGTCGGGAACGAGCGAATCGTCCGATGTTGCGCCCTTCCGTGGCAGCCGGCCCTCGCGACGGCCGTGGCGCAGATAGTGTTCCAAAGGACACACACCAGCCGCTTCGACGTCGCCGTTCGACTTTAGGTAGTAGGCCGTGCTGAATCCCGGCGACGGATCGTGTCCCTCTTTCCATCCTCGCGTTGCATAGTAGACGAGCGGATTCTGGCCGCTCATAGCGACGTCCGGATAGGTTTGCAGATACCAGGCGGAATCGAAGAACGGATTAGGTTGCCGGCCTTCGTGAACACCCGTTTCGACGAAATGCTGGAGCGGCGTGATGCCGAGGTGCTGCAACTCCGGAACCCGCCTCAGATAAAAGCTGTTCTTGAAGAGTGGATGAGGGTCGTACGAGTCCCGGAGCCCTGCTTCGAGATAGTGCAGTAGGGGATTCGCACCGACACGTGGCACGTCGCCGTACTTCTTCACGTAGAACTTCGCGTCGAACAGCGGATGGGGTGAGCGGCCGGCGCGGACTCCATGCTCGACAAAATGGGCGAGCGGGTTGACGCCCGATGCCCGGGCATCGGGGTAGTGATCCAGGTAGAAGGCCGGGTCGAAGAGCGGGTGGGGAGTAAGTCCTTTCTGACTTCCGAGCGTCATGTAGTGCGAGAGGGGGTCGACGCTCATCGCCTGTATGTCCGGATTTGCCGCGAGATAGTAGCGGACCGAGAACAGCGGGTGAGGATCGCGGACCAACGTGGCGCCGTGCCGCACGAAGTGCAGCAGTGGGTTCGCGCCGCTTTTGCGGGCATCCGCGTTCCGTGCGAGGTAGTATTTGCCGTCGAAGAGCGGGTGCGGCCGGCGTCCCTCGCCCGCGCCGATCACGACGTAGTGCACGAGGGGTGGAACCGCGGCTCGCGCGACGTCGGGGTACGTCCTGAGATAGTAAGCCTCGTCGAACAGGCCGCACCTCGCGATTCCGCGAACGTCGCGCAAACGCGATGGCGAAATCAGCGTGCGGGCTGCATGCGCCCACCCCCGGAGGTTTCGAGCGAAGGATTTGAGCCGCGAGCCGCGATTCTCGCCGGGGGCGCGTCTGAAAGGGGCGGTCCACCGCCAGGACCGGCTGCTGTATACCTGCTTCAGGGCCCGCGCCAGCTTCCCCTGTTGCGCAGTCTGCTCCGCGTGCTTGCGGGTCAGTCGCGAGGTCGCCACCCGCAGCTTCAGCAACTCACGTTTCAACAGGGAGCGGCGTTCGTGAGTACGCTCGAGCCGTCGTTGCAGCCCCACGATCTCGTTCTGCAGTCCTTCCGCTCGGTCACGCTCCGCGCCCGCCGTTCGCTGGGCCGTGTGCGTGTCCTCGCGGAGGGCCGCGAGCTCGCGCTCAAGGAGCTGAGTGCGATCGCGTGCAGCGTCCGTCTGCTCCCGGCCAGTCCTTAGGGCCTCCCGCAGCGAGGCCAGCTCCGTCGTCATCGTGGACATCTGTTCGCCTTGTGCGCGTGAATCAATGTGCGCACGGTCGAGCGCGACGGAAGCGGCGGACAGCTGGTGGGCGAGATCGGCCGCGAGTGCGTGGACCTGCTGGAGGGCGGCCTCGTTCTCCGCCTGTCGCGCCGAGGCATGCGTCGCCTCGGCCGCCAGGCGCGCGACCAGCGCGTCCTGTTCCGAGAGTCGTCCCACCAACTGCGCACGCTCGTGTGCCTGTGTTGACTCGCCGAGCTGCTGTAGCAGGCCTTCGCCAAGCGTCGCGAAGTACTCTCGGGTGACCGCGATCTCGCCACGAGTGTTGTCATGCTCGACGAGCCACCGCACTTCAGCGGGCAGACTATGGCCAATCCCGAGAACACCCAGGCCGTGGCCGTGCAGAAAGGCGAAGCTTGGATACTTGTCCGCGACCTCTGCCCACAGGCGCCACACCCCGAAGTCTGCTTCGCGCACGTTCGTGTCGTGCATGAGCACGACCGCCCGGTTGCTCAACTTGGGAAACCACGACTCGAAGTCCTGTCGGACAGCTTCGTAGGTGTGAACACCGTCGATGTGCAGGAGGTCGACGCTCCCGTCAGGGAACTTCGACAGGGCCTCCTCGAACGTCGTCCGTACGAGTCGGGAAAACGCGCTGAAATGGTGATCGTGGAACGAGGACCATTCCTTGAACACGTCCTCGTCGTAGAAGCCGGCCTGGTGATCCCCCTTCCACGTATCAACGGCATAGGTCGCGGTGTCGAGCCCCAGCATCTGCACTGCCTGCGCAAATGCCGAGTAGCTCACGCCCGTGTGCGTACCGAGCTCCACGACGGTGCTAGGCCGCAGCGCGTCGATCAGCCAGAAGGCGAACGGAATATGAGGTACCCAGCTCGGTGGACCGACGAGCCGCACCGGACGCGTGAAAACGATGGAGCGGAGGAGCAGTTCGCCGGAGGAAACGACGGTGGACATCGCCTTTCTTGCGAGCCGGGTTCGGCGACTCGACGACGGCCATTATACCGATGGGGTACCAGGGCGTGCGGATGACTGGTGTGCTGTCGTTGCTCTCGGACGTCGTCGGGAGCATGGCCACACTGTGTGGTGTAGCCGCCGTCAAGTAAGACGTTCAATCAGGGGCCGCACTTCGCCCCACAACTTTTCGAGCAATCGTTCTGGTCGTTCTGAACGCCCTCGGAAAGCGGCGCAGATGACGGGTTACGTTCTCGAAAATACGAAAACCAGCGGAGTTCACGTAGGTTTGCAGCGCCCGCAGTTTCGTTTCCAGGGCTTCCTGCCGTGCTAACAACCGGCGCCGTTCTTCCACCAACTGATGGCGCCTCGCTACCAACTGCTCGCACTTTGCCGACAGTCGCTTGTGTCCCGTCGCTAACTGATCGCGTTGCGAAACCAATGGATCGATCGCGAGCAACTGTTGGCGAAGGTCAGAAATGAAGGCATCCTTTACGACTACATCCACTCTGGAGTGTCTAAGGTCCCGGTGCATCTGGTGGGCCTCTTGAGTGCGTCGGATGAGTTCCTGGCGTAGTTCGTCGCGCTCGCGTTGAACTTCGAGAGATTCAGCAGTAGCGCGAGCCTGCATGGCTTGGGCTTGGGCGAGCTCATCCTGACACTCTTTGAGTTCTCGGGCAGCACCGTCCAGTCTTACTGCGAGATCGGCTTCCAGGTTCTTTGTGTACCTCTCCAACTCCTTGAACTGCGCACGCAACCCCTCGTTTTCGGCGAGGAGGCGTTCCGAGAGCATGCCGCCCGAATGTGTTATCGCCGAGCCATAAGTTCGTCCAGCCACGAACACGAACTGATACGTCGTCGCATCGGGATCGGATGCAAGGCTTTGCAGAAGTTCGATTGGCAGGCCGTCTTTATTGACGGCGATTTCGGTCTCCTCGAGCTCCCTCCTGACGCGAAGATGCTGCGATATCGTCAGGCCCGCCTCGCTGATCAGCTGTTCGGCGGCGTGCCGGTCGAAGAATCGCAGGTGCGTCCGATCGAGGAGTCCTTGTTCCGTGTACGTGAATCGCCCCTCGAGCAGACTCAAGCGAAGTGCGCCATGGGTGACATTGGGGATCGACACAACCGCGATGCCCCCAGGCGTCAGATAACTCGCTGCACACTTCAGAACCGATGCCGGGTCGCGCAGGTGTTCGAGCACATCGAGCGCAAGGACGACGTTGAAGGTCTCGCTACCAAGCGCCTCAAACGCTTCTTTGGCTTCGAGATCGGCGACGATGACGCGATCGCAGACCTGTGAAGCGGCTTCGGCTGCTTGTTGGTCCTGCTCGATGCCCCACACGGCGCAGCCACGCTTCTTCAGCGCGCGGGCGACCGACCCATCGGCGGCTCCCAGATCCAGAACTCGGCTCCCAGGCGGCACGGACAGTACTGCCAACGAATGAGACGAATTCCAGTTGTCGAGATCAACGATCTGTGAGTAGCGCGAGCCTGCCACGATGTTTCCTCGTTAGTGCTTCGGCAATGACGTCAGGCCATGACCCGAAGTCTGTGTTCTTCTGCCATCGACTTATCAACTCAGCGATGGCCGTGCGACGCGCCTCCCACTGTGACCTGTCGCTCAGCAATGTCACTAATGAATGTGCGAAGTCCTTTGGATCATCGGCCACTGCAATCGCATCCAGTCCATAGGTATCAATCCCCTCCGATCCGCAGGAAGTGGACACGACAGGAACTCCGTACTGCAGGGCCTGCACCGTCTTGACCTTGACGCCAGCTCCGAACCTGACCGGTGAAATCACCACTCGCGTCCTGTCGTAGAGCGCCGCGAGGTTGGTGACGAGTCCCTCGAAGAACAGGTTCGGATCCGCGAGTTCGATCAGATCAGCAGGTGGGTTGGCACCGGTGACGTGCACACGCACCCATGGAATCGCCGACCGCACAAGCGGTAGTACGTTCGCCACGAACCAGCGAAGGCCGTCAGCGTTTGGCGATCCGCTTCCCCCCTGCCACCCGGCTACGTAAGCCACTCCGAATCGCTCGTCGAAGGTCCGCGTTCCAAGGGAAACCGCCGGCTCCGCCGGAAGAAGCGTGCGAATCGGACAACAGCCTTCCACGCCGGCCAGCAACGTCGCTTCATCCTTCGATACCGTGACCGCTGCGTCACATTGGATGACGATGCGTTCTTCGAGCGCGCGCATCTTGGCGGCATCCTGCAGGAGGCCGTCACGCTCAGCATGATCAGTAACGAGTTTCGCTTGCAGTGTCAGGCGCCGCCAGAACAGAGCCTCGCAATCGTACAGCACGACGGCGTTCGGCTGGCATGTGCGCACTACGTTGGCCACGCGTTCGAAGTTGTGTGGCCGACTGATGATCACGGCGTCGTAGTTGATCCATGGACACGATAGATGACGTTGGAGATCACCGGGGACAATCGCCACGCCGGCAGATGTCAAGGCGTCCAAAACGCCCTGAAAACCCACGGTCGGAGCGAGCGCCACAGCATGGCCACTCGCGGCGAGGTCCAATACGGCCGTGAACATTCGGCCATATCCCGCGCCGAGAGAGGGATCCGGAACTCTGTCATCGACTACCAGGACCCGCCTGGGAGCGCCACGTGCGCGCCACGCAGCGCGTACCAGTGCTCCAGGCTCGGTCGGCCGTGCGGGCTCCTGCCATCGAAGAGTGTCCGCCCATTTACGCCGGAGTCGATCCTGATTGCGCGTGAACAAGAAGCGTCTGACGAGTCCGTCCGAGCTGGCCGACTCGTGATGCCACACACGTGACCGGGGCTCCAGGAGTATTTGATAGCCCGACTCGCGCAGCGCGAGACACAAGTCGACATCCTCGTAATAGGCTGGATGGTAGTCGATGTCGAACCCGCCAACCTGCTCCCACGCACGGCGGGTCACGAGCAGCGAGCAGGCGGAGACGTGATCTACCTGGCGCACGAAGTGCCATTCCAGTGAGTCACCTGGAAGGTTGCGGCCTACTTGTATGGTCGATCCGTCGGCCCAGACAACAGACCCGGCTTCCTGAATGCGCCCGTTGGGGAACAACACGAGACTGCCGACCGCAGCTGCCTGAGGGTTTGCATCGGCCGTAGAGACCAACCAATCCAGCCATCCGGGCGCCACAATGCAGTCGTCGTTCAGCAACACGAAGTATTCGCCTCGAGCAACGCTGGCGCCCAGGTTGCACCCGCCACCGAACCCCAGGTTTGCCTGCGCTTCGACGAGACGGACTCCCTCCGTCTGGCTCCTCAGCGCATCCCTGGACGACTGAGGGGCGTCGTTAGAGGCCACGATCACTTCGTACTCGATTCGACCACTGATGGTGTCGGAGAGAGAACGCAAGCAGGTGAGCAACAGGTCGACTCGCTTCCACGCCAGCAGAATGATCGACGCCCGCGGTCGCTCCACTGGGGGAAATACGATTCGAGACATCAGCTTAGATCGTTCACAGGTCTACTGGCCCGTCGCACTCAGGTAGTCACGAGCGAGACGCCATTGGTCGCTACTCGTACACTTCGATTTCACCCCATGCCACCCATGAGGGACTCTTCAAGGTCACGACCCTCAGATACCGGACTTGACCTTTCACCTGAAGCTCCAGCCATTGCGCGTCAGCAGTATCGCCGTCGAGTACTCCAAGCGAAGTGAGGCTGTCTGGCGTCAGGCCTCCCAGAATTTGATGGCTCGTCGGTCCGGGGGGATTCTGCGCGGTTAATAGCCGCACCTTCGCAATCGTGGTTGGTTGTCCTAGATCGAGTTGGATCCATCCGGGCGCGAAGCCGCCGGAGTTCCATGGCTTCTGAGGATCGTGATCGAAAACGAAAGCGGCACTCTCTGGGCCGTTGGAGGCGGTCGCCGCGGTGATCGCGAGTCTTCCGGGCGGCGAAGGCGCTTCTTCGCCGGCGGGAGCCGCCCCTTTTGTTTCCTGCGCCGGCGTGGCTTCATTACTGCCGCGGCTGCACGCTCCCGGCAGAGCCAGACTCAAGGCCATGGCACATAGCGTGAGGCACCTGAACGAAGTCGCGCGTTTCATGTTGGAACCCAAGATAATTGTTGCTCCTTCATTTGTCCACGCCACATCAAGCATTCCTTGCTGGCTTCAACGCTCGACGTAACAGAGTTCTCCTGTACGATTACGAGACTTTGTGCTGGCAGCACTCGACGCTACAAGCGGAACTGGCTACTCATGATGAGTGGAATCGGCTCCGGCGAACCGCCGCCGAGACCTGAGCGCTCCAGCCAGGGGAAGCTGTGTCCATAGCGTCGCTTTGGCCCGACTATGCGCGTCTAAGGAGCTCGGGTCTCGTTCTCGAGGCCGACTATGCGGCGTGTTATCTGGGATCCGCGAAGCTGGCCCGGCTCTCCGTGCCGCACTACATCACGATCGGTGAGCGCCTCGGGTACCGTCCGAATCCATTCTTCGACCCGCGTCATTTCGCTAAGGCCACTGGCGGGGCCCACCGCTCACTCCTTGAATATCTGGACCATTACGCGGTCGGAGATGTGTCCCCCTCCCGAGAGTTCGAACACAGTTGGTATACATGGCAGAATCCCGACTGGTGCCGGAACCACGAACACCCCTTCCTCCACTTTTACTTCGAAGGGCTGACGCAGGGGCGGGACCCGGCGCCCGGCATCGACATCTGGAAGTTCCTGCGAGACGTCCCTCCTTCGAGTGGAGCCCCAATGCGCCACTTGTACGGTCAGGTGACGCGCCGCGGTCGCTTCGACCCATCCTTCTCGCTCTACTCGACTGAGGACCTCCGGCGAGCCCAGGACGCATTCAAAAACAGTATCGACCTTAAAGTTCACCGGGAAAGTCCTCGTGGGTCGCGGCGATTCCTAGTTTTTGTCCAGGCCAGCCGTGCGCTCGTGCGCGATTTTCTGTTCGAAGAGCGCGATTTCGACATCCTGCTCAACTTCTACGATGGTCCACCGGTGGCGGATTGGCCAGGAGTCGAACACCTGGTCAGCCAACGGGGCACGAAATCAACTGCCATCTCCAAGCTGCTCGAGGCGCGACCGGATCTTCTCTTGCGCTACGACGCCGTGCTCTTCTTGGACGACGATATCGTCCTGTCGTCGCCTGCCTTGAGCTGCTTCTTCTCCGAGATGGAGCGGTCCGGTCTCGATCTGGCACAGCCGTCTTTGACGGCGGACTCGAGCTGCGTGTGGCCGGTCCTCAAGCAGCCCGTGGTTGGCCCGGGCGTGCGCCTCATCAACGCTGTCGAGATCATGATGCCAGCAGCGACGCGCTTCACCCTTGAGCGAGCCGGGTGGACGTTCGGCCGGGCAATCAGTGGCTACGGCGTGGACCTCCTGCTTGGCCATGAAATCGTCGACCGGCTGGGTGGCAAGGCCGGTGTCATCGGCACGGTGGTCGCCGCGCACGAGAAGCCAATCGACGCCCGCAAGGGCAACTTCTACACGTTCATGCGCTCGCTCGGAATCAATCCGAAGCACGAATTGTGGACCATCATGAAGGAGTTCGGCATCGAGGCTGCCTTCGAGTACCGGGACTGATGCGTTCGTTCCAGTACTCGGGGACGACGGCCGAGATATCCTTTACAAAACGCTGTCGTCAGCATCTATGCACACCGAGGCTCTGATCACGGTTGCGATCTGCACCTACAACCGGCACGAGCATTTGAAGAAGCTTCTGCGGCTCCTTCTCTCCAATCAGACGCTGTCCGAGGATCTCTACCGGATCATCATCGTCGACAATAGCGATGAGAGGCAGGCGCGGCAAAGCTTTTCGAGACAGTTCTCGGAGCTCTCCAGTGTTTCGATCATCGAATCATCGCCTCCCGGCCTTTCCCTCGCCCGCAACGTAGCGCTCGAAGCATGTGCGACACGCTACATCGTCTATCTCGACGATGACGCGTCTCCCAAGCCGGAATGGCTCAGTGCCATCCTGCGCGCGTTCACCACGCATGATCCAGCCGTCGTGGCCGGGCCGATTTATCCGATCTGGCCGCACGCTCAGCCGGAATGGCTGCCCCACAAATACGTCGGCTGCCTTACGATTCTCGATCACATCGCAAACGATCGCTGGCTGTCGGGGAACGAAGTCGCCTTCGGCACCAACATGGCTTTCAAGGCCGACGTGCTCCGCGAGATCGGAGGATTCAACGTCGGCCTCGGGCGCAGGGGTGCACACAGCCTGCTGAGCGAGGAGGAAGTCGAGGCGCAGTTGGCGCTGCGCCAACGCGGGCACCGCACGTTCTATGCGGCGGCGGCGGGCGTCGATCACGCGGTGCACCCCGACCGGTTAACGCGGAACTATTTCCGAGCCAGGATGGCGTGGCAGGCGGTTTCCGCGCTCTTGCGCGACCCACCATTGCAGCATTCCGATTGGTCGCAACGGGAGATCAGAACGGCGGCGGACAAGCTGGGCTTGCGCGAATTGATTTCCAAACTGATGACAGACGGCGATGCGCAGACATTCTCCGCACAGCTCGACTTCATCTACCACCTGTTCGCGATTCTCCTGGAGTCGAAGGACCTGGACGATCTGTCAGTGGAGGGTATGTTCGCCGCGTCGAGTGACATGCCAACGCTAGAGCGACCGTACCGGCCGTCTCGAGACGCATACCTGCCGTACCAGCCGAATGCTCCCCTTCTGCCTACCACCAGACACCTCATCGTGGAGGGACAGCCCGCGCATTCTTTTCTTTATGCTCTTTACGGACAGTTGGCGGACAGTCAGCTCCTGGTGTTTCCGCAACCAATGTCGCACAACTTCGACGGGCCTTTGGCGTACGTCCAACGCTCTATTACACCCGCGGTGGAAACGCTCACGTTTGTGACCGTCGAGCCACTCGTTTACGGTCAGAGCAGACCCGCTTTCACGAAGCTGGTTCGGACGTCTCACTTGGCATGTTTCGGTATCCTTCATCGGCTCCCGGAAACTGCTCAACAGGCAGATGCCTTTCGAGAGATTGCGCCTCATTTCGCGGGCATTCTTGTTCTCGCAGAGGCGCTCGCCGAGGAATTGCAGCAGCGATTTCAACTCGACAACGTTTCGTACCTCCCGCTCCATCCGCCGTTCGCCAAGTACGCCACGCGAGACGCGGCAAGGATTCGCGCGACAATCGGCGTGCCTGCGGGACACGTCGTATTTTCAATACTCGGCGAGGCGCGCAGGGGCAAAGGCATCGACGTGCTGCTGCAGGCCTTAGATCATGTTCAGCGCGACGATCTGCAAAACATGTTCTTCCTGATTGCCGGCCGCTCGCAGGGTTTCGATGGCGATGTACTCTCGAGTTCTTTCCGGGAGAAGCGAGTCCATCACCACGTCGACGTGCGTTCCTCGGAACATCCGCTGAACTATGCTGTCCTCAACGAACGCGAGTTCGGCGAGTACGTCTGTGCCAGCGACGTCGGCCTGGCCTTGTACCAGCATGAGCAGCGCCACTGCATGAGCGGCGTGGCACCCAATTACGTGTGGGGGTTCAAGCCGATCGTTGCGTTCGCAGACAGCGTCATCGGCCGCACGGTCGCACGAAGTGACCTGGGCATCGTCGTGGAAGAGGAAACCCCGCAAGCAGTAGCAGAGGCGCTGACATACGCACTGCACGTGCACCGGCGCGGGTGGAAGCCGACGCCTTCGTACGATAAGTATCGGTCGGAAATCGAACCCGGTGCCGTCCTCGACAGGCTCGCGACAATTCTCGGCGACAGGCAGAGGCGGGACAAGCACACGACCTCGAGTTCGAGCGAACTGGCCGATGCCCGCGAAAAGGGCCAGTGAAGCGTGACGTCGTACGATGAGAAGTCTCAAGCGGCGCGACTCGAAGGCGCCGCGAGATCGGCCGCCGTCGTAGTCCCATTGCTCCTCGAGCTTTTCCCGTGGGTCACGTCAGTCGTGGATGCGGGCTGCAGCGCGGGTGCCTGGCTTCACGAATTTCAGTTGCACGGGATCTCGCGAGTCCTGGGCGTGGACGGCGCAGACATTCCTCCTCGAATACTGCAAATCGATGTTTCCGAATTCCGGCAACTCGACTTGCGTCAACCATTACCACCGTTGGGCCGCTTCGACCTCGCAATATCGCTCGAAGTCGGGGACTGTCTCCCGGGCGAAGCGGCACAGCAATTCGTGGCTGGCCTCACCAGCATGAGCGACCTGGTCGTTTTCAGCGCCGCCGTGCCCGGTCAATCGACGCATCAGACGCTCCATGAGCGGTGGCCGAGTTACTGGAGTGCCCTGTTCGCCGACTGCCGGTTCGCGTGCTTCGACATCCTGCGCGAGAGGCTCTGGTACGACCAACGAGTCGATTGGTGGTACGCACAGAACATGCTGGTGTTTGTGTCCGAGTTTCGTGAGGATTTGTTGAATCGCCTGCCCTCGACGCGTCGCGCCTGCATGCTCGACATCGTGCATCCTCGAGCGTATGAGTTTTTTCGAACCGAAGCCGGGCTTGGCAGCGATGCGCAGTTGATGCGGTATCCCTTTCGGGTGATCGAGGCAGGCTACGAAGGCTACAACATCCTTCAGATCGATACCGACAAGTTCCTCGCTCTCGCGAAAACCGAGGGCGCGTACTCTCCGGAGAAGTTGGCAGCTGGTGCCTACTCGCGCGCCTACGTGGGAGCCTCGCACGATGAGGTCAAGGCCCGGATTCCCCGCGAGATATTTCCTGTCAGGTTAGTCGAGGAGGGCCATCAGGGTTACGACATCCTGCAAATTGGCGTGAACAAGTTCCTCGCCCTCTTGCAAAGTGATGGCGCCTATTCCCCAGAGAAGCTCGCTGCCGGCGGCTACGAGCGCGCTCATGTCGCAGCCTCCATCAAGAAAGTGAAGAAAGCAATAGAGCTCGCTCGCTCGAGACGATGAAGGTCAGATTACCGCCTGGGCAAGCCGTACCGTTGCCACAACGCAGAAGCACTCGTCCATCGGTGAATCAGATTTCCGACTCTGATGGCGATTCGAACCAGTTTCCGTTCCCGTAAGTCAGCAAGCTCTTGCTCGCGGGCAGACAGTCTCTCTTTCGCGTGCCGAAGCCTATCCGTCGCCACGCCCTCGTCCTTGCGAAGGCCCTCCAGCTTCTTTTTAGTACGGTCTAACTTCTGATTCATCGCTGTGAGAGATCGATCGCGATCGAGCAATTGATCTCTCAGCTGTTGAAGGGAGCTGATTGCCAACGACAACTCGCTCACAAGACTCTTCTGCCGCGATCGCACGCCGATCAGCTCCTGCCGTGCGTCCGCCAACTTTTCCTGAGTGTGAGACAACTGTTGCTGGATACTCGCCAACTCTCGCTGGGCGCTCTGTGAGTCCTGAACCGGTATCGTTTCTGACGGCTCCTGAACGGCGGAGCGGTCGCGCACCAGGGATTCGTTCAGTTCCGCCTTCTGCTCACTCACGTTCAGGGACGCCCGCAGTTCGTATCGCGCAGGATGTGAGTTGGGACAGCATGTCGGATTCTACTCTCGGTGAGGATGTGTCGTGATTGCCTGTAAATAAGTTGAACCACATGCTTGAAAAGCGGCACTCACGTTACGCGTTGGACTAACTGTGCCTCATGGTTGAGGAACCAACGATACGTCCGTTCGAGCGCATCGTGAAACGGTACGACGGGTTGCCAGCCGAGCGCTCGAAGTTCCGATGAGTCGAGTGCCTTGAAGGGCATTCCGTCAGGCTTCGAGGTGTCGAATCGAAGCTCTCCTTCAAATCCAACGACGTCGCGTATCGCATAGGCGAGCTCCGCAATCGACGTGTCGTCACCGCCACCCAGGTTGAGCGGGCCGTCTCCTGCGTAGCGCTGCATCGCAAAGACGCAGGCACTCGCCAAATCATCCGAGTAAATGAACTCACGTCGCTGTTGGCCACTGCCCCAGATCTCGATGACAGGCGCTCCCGAGTACTTAGCTTCGTGCATTCGGCGCATCAAGCCGGCCATGACATGCGAATCCTTGGGGCTGAAGTCGTCCCCCGGTCCGAAGGCGTCGGCAGGTATGGCGGCGAAGAATTCCACGCCGTGCTGCAGACGGTAGGCCTCGCACATCTGAATCCCAGCCAGCTTCGCCACCGCGTACGACTGACTCGTGGGCTCGAGCGGACCGGTGAGCAGTGAATCCGGACGCATCGGCTGCGGCGCGAGCTTCGGATAGCTGCATGAGCTGGCGAGGAACATCAAACGTCTGGTGCCCGATCGCCATGCCTCATGGATGACGTGCGTGACCACGAGCAGGTTGTCGTGCATCAGGTCGGCCGGGAAGCGCTGGTTGCCGGTGATGCCCGCCGATCGTCCGGCCGCGACGATGACATGCTCGGGGCGGTGGCGCTCGAAGAACTGCCTGACGCTCGCGGGGCTGTCCATCTCGACTTCGCCGGCACCGTCGAGCACGTCGTACCCGTCCCGACGAAGGGCAGTCACGATCGCGGCGCCGGTCAGTGTGTCGGCGCCGGCAACGTAGACGGGTGTCGAGCGTTCCACGGACGTTCAGGCAGCGGCGAACTTGCGTTCGAGCTGGTGCGACGACATCTCGCGGATATGCGCGACCGTGTCGGCACCGAACCGGCGCTCGACGTACTCGAGATAGGACTTGTCCGCAAAGTATTGCTTGAAGGCATGATCGCGGAACTTCAGCACCTCGCTTGCCGGCAGGTACCTGGTCGGTAGTGGCAGGGTGTCCACGGCATGTTGGGAGTAGCCGCTCCAGGTCTCGGGGAGCGGCCAGCCATTGGCGATCGCCTGGCGATACAGCGGCGAGCCGGGATAGGCCATTGCCGAATAGAAGTTGGCGAACTCGGTCTTCAGCTCAATTGCGAGGTCGAGCGTTTCCTGCATGCTGTGGAGATCGTCCTCCGGCAGACCGAAGATGTAGTTGCCGATGATGTTGATTCCGGCGTCCTTGACCCGTTCGATCGTGTCGTAGACCTGCGCGATCTCGTAGCGCTTGTCGACGTCGCTCAACACGCGATCGCTGGCCGCTTCGATGCCGAACGCAAGCCAGTTGAAGCCTGCACGTTTCAGCTTGTCCAGCATGCCGTCCTTGACCGTGTCGACCCGCGCGTAGGCCCAGATGTTCAGGTCGTATCCCCGCTCGATGATCAGATCGCAGATGCCCGA
>Ga0247825_10001032_pt1 | contig 18109 bp, 18 predicted proteins | sample 13C_Vanillin_Day_FD_194413 | JGI IMG/M metagenome (GOLD analysis project Ga0247825, IMG submission 194413) | Soil microbial communities from agricultural site in Penn Yan, New York, United States - 13C_Vanillin_Day48 | ecosystem: Environmental > Terrestrial > Soil > Agricultural land | place... | reverse complement strand
CCCGCCAGCGCAGTTCCCCGGGGGGCGGTAACGAAGGCGACGTAGTCGTTATCGACCACGGCGGTCACCGGGGGTGTCCCCTGTGTCTTGTTGACGGCCAGGGTGGGTTCGAAACCTGCTCGGCGGCAAGCGGACACGAGAAAGTCCGTGTAGAACGAGACTCCTGGGGGCGCCCACACCACGAGCGTTTGGTCGGCGATGTCGCCGAGGTCGATCTGGACGCGTTCAGCGAGCGGATGGCCGGTTCGAACCGCGATCCGTAACGGATCGTAGGAAATCGTGGCCGCCGCCAGATCGTCCGGGGTGGTGGCCCCGCGGCGAAGTCCCACATCGATTGTTCCGTCGATCAATGCTTGATGCAGGGCATCGGGATACATCTGCCGGGCGGTAATCGACATCTGCGGCAGGGCCGCACGCACGGGTCCGACGAGGGTGAAGACCTCCTCGGACGTGACCGCCGGGGTATGCGCGACTACGAATTCCTCCGCCGCGCCCGCGGCGACGCGACGTGTTTCGGCAGTCAACGCCCGGGCTGCGGCGAGAAGGGGACCGGCGCCGTCCTTCAGTGCCTTCCCGGCCGGGGCCAACGCCAGATGGCGACCACGCCGGTCGAAGAGCACGACTCCCAGATCTCGTTCGAGTTGGCGCATGGCGCTGCTGAGAGCTTGCTGGGTCAAGAACATCTGCGCCGCTGCTTGGGTGAGGTTCTGATGCTCGGCCACCGCCATGAACTGTGTCAGCCGCCGCAGGTCGAGGGGTGACACGCTCTGTTCGCTCGCGGACGATGCCCCACCCGGTTCCGACTTCGCCATCGCCATCGCCATCACCTCCATGTACAACGTTCGCTTGTAGATTCACCACCAATGTGCGTTTTCCAATTGTAGAAGGCGGGTCTAGCGTCGAATGCGCACAGAGCAATTCCCCAAACTCAGGGAGCAACCAATGACCGTATCGCTACAGGGCAAGTCTGCAGTCGTCGCCGCCGGCGCGAAGAATCTCGGCGGACTGATCAGCACCACGCTCGCCGAACAGGGTGTGAACATCGCCGTCCATTACAACAGCGACGGCACCGAGTCGGATGCCGACAAGACGGTGGCAGCGGTGGAGGCCGCCGGTGTCAAGGCGGTGAAGTTCCAGGGCGATCTGACGAAGCCGCAGAACATCGAGCGCCTGTTCGACACCGCGATCGATGCGTTCGGCGGTGTTGACATCGCCGTCAATACGGTGGGCAAGGTCTTGCGGAAGCCGATCATCGAGACCTCCGAAGACGAGTACGACTCGATGTTCGACATCAATTCTAAGGCTGCGTATTTCTTCATCAAGGAAGCGGGCAAGCGACTCAACGACGACGGCAAGCTCATCTCCATCGTCACGTCGCTGTTGGCTGCGTTCACCGACGGCTACTCCACCTACGCCGGTGGCAAGAGCCCGGTCGAGCACTTCGCCCGTGCGGCGGCGAAGGAACTTGCACCGCGGGGCATTTCGGTGAACAACATCGCTCCCGGGCCGATGGACACGCCGTTCTTTTATGGGCAGGAAACCGACGAGCGGGTGGCGTTCCACAAGTCGCAGGCCATGAAGAACCAGCTCACCAAGATCGAAGACATCGCGCCGATCGTGTCCTTCCTTGCCGGGGACGGTTGGTGGATCACCGGCCAGACCATCTTCGCCAACGGCGGTTACACCACTCGTTGACCCGACCGATCGAACATCGGAGAACACGATGACCGACACAGTCCCAGAACCGGTCGCGCAACTGATCGCTGCCACCAATTCCCCTGACCTGGAGACATTCCTGGACACGTTCACCAGCGACGGAGTAGTCGACGACTGGGGACGCACCTTCCTCGGGCGCCCAGAAATACGGCACTGGAGCGACAACGAATACCTCGGCAAGCAGGTCACACTCGAGGTTACGTCGGTTCAGAACACACCGACCGGAGCCATTGTCGTGGCGCAGGTCGGTGGCAACGGATTCAACGGGCCCAGCACATTCTCGTTCCTCCTCAGTGGAAACAAGATTCAGCGGATGACGATCCGGGAATGAGCGGGTGCGCCGAACAGAAGGTAGGCAGCGAGTTGGCGCCCACAATAGTAGGACGGGCCATTGTGCTTCGCTTCGCGCCCCACGGCGGGAACGTTGTCGTCAATTACTCCAGAGACACCGCCGCCGCAGGTGGCGTCGGCACGGCGGCTCGAGCGACGGGTTCGAGCCGCAGTGTCCGTCGCGCAGGAGATCGACTCCCTCTTCGCTGAGGCTCTCCAAGAGAGCCCTACTTTGTGCGGCAGGCTGCCGCAAATCCGATGGGAGCGGATCCTCGATACCCTCGTCGAGTGCGGCCTCCAGCCCCGGCCCGGGCCGGGGCTGGAGGGGGACCGGCAAGTCCGCACGAAGTACCTCGTTCGGGTACTCGCCCAGGAGATCGGCCATCGTAAGGTCACCGTCGATTCCCCGGTCCCTGGACCGATCGTTGGCGCGGTAGTCCTCGCCGACAGCGCTGACGACGATTCCTACCAGAAGCGTCTGCTCGACACCGTACCGATGGGCAGGCTTGCGACGGCGCTGAGGTGGCGGGATTCTTTGCCGGAGAACGGTCTTCTTACTCATCGGTGCGGAGATCCTCATGAGTGGTGGTTCGAGCACCTGATCGACGTGGGGGCCACGGTGTTGTGATGGGCGCACCGGTCGATTCGTCGACGAGATCCCGGCGGGTGACCACTGCGTGGTTGCGCGTCATCGACGACGCTGTCGGTGTTCGATCCGGCGCGACAGTCGTCGTCGTCGGCTCACGGACTGACGCGGAACCGGCGGGGTGAATTAGCGATGTCGAGGTCCTATCCCGGATCGCTCGAACATCTGATCAGCATGTCGGGGTGGCGCCCATGCCATGCGAGTGCGGGTGCCGCGGCCCCACGCATGTCGGTCACCCGGACTCGGTGGCGACGCGGAAGCTATCGCGACGACGGTAGGCACGGTGGGAACGGGGCGGATCGTCGCGTCGGTACCCACCGTGCCGTGAGAACTGTGGCGCACTGTTCTGGTTCTCACTGCCCGGTGCACATCGCATCAAACCGGGGTGCGCCGCCCGAGCCTAGCGTTCCCGGTAGCCGGCAAGGTCGGGCGCTGCGCGCCGGGCGGTGGCGATCAAGTCCGCTCCCAGACTTTCGACCGCGGAGCCGGGCATCCGGGTGACCGGTGCCGCGATCGAGAGCGCCCCGACCGCCTCGCCCCGCTCGTTGTGGAGGGCGATCCCGACCGCGCGGACCCCCGGTTCGGTATCGGGGACGTTCAGGGCCAGCAATCCCCGATTAAGCAGAGCGAGCATCAATTCTCGCTGCCGACAACCCCAATGCGACACACCGCCGGAAACAAGCGTTGGCAGACGATCGACTAGGACGCTCAGCTCAAATCTGCGCCTCACGATCATCATCACGAAGCAGCCCGTCCTGTGAGGATAAAAGAAACGATAATGTCCAAACAACCGGAATTGAACAGCCGTTCGGAAAATCCCGAACGCAACACACCCACCCGAAACCACACGTCTATGTCCGCAGATTCCATCACCGACCAGCTGAGCGCCTACCGCCGCCAGCGCCGCCGCGCACGAATGTCCGAGGAACTGCGCCGAGCGCGACACCGTGACGTTCCACGAGGTGACTCCCGATCTCACCCGCACTCGGGTTCGTCCTCGTCCTCCGGCTCGGGTTCGTCCTCGTCCTCGGCGGTCTCGTCCTCCGACTCCTCCTAGCCGCGGCGGCGTCGTCCCCGGACGGCCGCAGCGAAGTGCCTTCGTTCCCGCCGACTACCCCGCGTCGGCGACGCTCAATCTGCGCGAAGCCCTCGAGTTCCGGGAGGGCTTCGCGCAGGCGAACTCGCCGTCATAGTCGGCGAGCAGTTCGTTTCGTCATGCGTCACGATCAGACAGGACCGCACCGAATGACCGCGGGGTCTGCCAGCCCTCGGAATACCCACGTAACGCAGTTGTCTGTGGGTACCCAGTGAACACGCTGCCCGCGCCGCGAAGACGGACCGGGCAGCCAGCCCCGCTCCGGCCGCCGAACCCCTTCGGCCGGCGGGGCGCCCCGCCGCGAGCGGACCGAGGTCGAGTGCTCGCCCACCCCGACCTCGGCCGCGCGCGACCCCGACCCTCTCACGTCGTGGATCACGCAAATACACACGAGAAGCACATGCGCCGACTTTGACGTCACCCCCATTTCCTAAATCGATTGCCCAGCAACATCATGGGCGGTTGGCAATTTCATAGTGCGAGAAATTCGCTTTCGCGAAACGCTCCTCGTCCCCGAGCGCGATAGGCATCGCACGCAAGGATCGACGATCCCGTGGATTCAACACCAGGAAAGGCGTGGATTCTGATGGGTTTGTAGGAATCGATTCACCCGTCGCGTTCGAGGTAGTGGCTGAGCGCCGCCTTCGACGGTGGCATCGGACCGAGTTATCAGGCCGCGGTGGCCCGGCTCACCTGGGGGCAGCCGGGCCACCGCCCTGATCAGCACGATCACCGGCCAGGTCCCCCTGCCCCGACCGCCATCCTCGGCCGTGAGGTGAGGCTCGGTCTACGGAGGTGCTCGGTCGGCGGGCGACCGCGCAGTCGAGTCGACATTACCTCCCCGAAATCGGGCCGGTCGAACACGGAATAGCCTTGCGCGAAGCGTGGTTCGAGAATGTGGGTCTCATGTCTACACAAGTTTTGCCAACATCGGAAATCCGAGAGTCCCGTGTCTGCATATTCATCTCACCGTGCACGAGGGTGACCGGTCTCGGAAATTCCCGGCCGCATGGACAAAGGAGGTGAACACCGAGTCTTCGAATCCTGCACGCCGGAGATCTTCCGTCAGTCCTCCGGCTTTGGTCTCACCACAAAGTCGTAGGGGGCCACGGGCGGGGCAACAACCTCAACCACACCTACTACCGGCGCGGCGCGTCGGTACCCCTCATCGCAGGTGAGGATTCCGCAAGGCGTACATGCCCATCGTACTGAACTCGATTGGCCACCAACATGAACCACCGTGCAGCTGTTGGGTGATCAGGTGCCCAGCCAGAGCCGTCGACGAGCGACCGTGGTCACCCGCTCGATCAGCACCGGCCGCAGCGGTGCCGGCGCAGCAACGTCGGAGGTACCCGGTGTCCGGAAGAACGCCGCGGTGTCCATCCCGAAATCGGCCCTGATGGCCTCGGCCGGGCCGCCGCCGTGGGCGCACCACCGCAATGCGAAGGCCACCATCCGGCTCAACTCGGTCGTGTCCGCGATCACCACCGCCCCTGGCGGTGCTGTGCACCGGTCGCCGCACAACGGGCCCGGGCCCACGTCTGTCGCGAACTCGGATACCCGGTGGCGGCGGCATCGCCGGCGACGGCCACCGGATCGAGGTGGGCACTCCGTCGGGTGGATCCTGGGCGTCGGACCCTATCCGTGACCGTGCGTCGTGGTGCGTCCTTCTTCGACTCCGCCACATCCTTCGGGATGGTTCCGCGGCGGCAAGATCGACGCTGCCATCCTTGGCGCGATGCAGGTGTCCCTGGTCGGGGACATCGCCAACTGAATGATCCCCGGCAAGATGGTCAAGGGAATGGGTGGTGCCATGGACCTTGTCCACGGGGCCAAGCGCGTCATCGTGCTCATGGAGCACGTCGCGAAGGACGGGGCGTTGAAGATCGTCAACGAGTGCTCTTTGCCGCTAACCGGCCGGCGGGTGGTCGAGCGGATCATCACGAACCTCGCCGTCATCGACATCACTGCGACGGACCTCACGCTGGTCGATCTCGCACCCGGCGTCCTTCCGACGAGGTGCGGGCGAAGACGGAGCCAGACCTGGTGCAGGCATGACTCCGGCATCAAGCGCAGTGAGCCGCCTTCGCTGCGGCCCAGGCGGATCCGGGATTGGCGCGGTTCGGGTGCTTGTCGAGGAGCGCGGCGTAGAGCTCCTCGGGAGTTGTCGTCGCCTCGCGCAGCGCGTCGAAGTCTTCAAGGTAGGACAACGTCTCGACAATGTCAGACGGGTCGTCGGGATAGTCGCTGTGCTTATGTCCTGCCACCGCAACTCGGGCATCGAGCTGTGACAGTCGCTCGAGGGCGGATCGCCAGTTGTCCCGCGATTGCGGAGTGGTCTCGGCGAGGTAGGGATGCGTGTGGTTGTAGACGACGTCGCCGCCGACGATCAAGCTCAGGTCAGGCACCCACACGACCGTCGTGCCCTCGGTGTCCGTGAAGCCCGTTGGGAGGATCTGGAGCTCATGACCGTCGAGCTCCAGCGCCGCCGACTCGATGACGTCGGGCACGTGCAGTGGTGACGGGATCTCACCGGGGAACAGCCTGTTCCAGAACGCGTCCACCATCTCAGGCGAGGCATGCTTCTCGGCTTGTGCGACGGTGCCGGCGGTTGCGACGGCAGTGGCGCCCTCGAACCGGTTGAGCAGTTGTCCGATGCCGAAGAAGTGGTCCCCATGTCCGTGGGTGGAATAGATCTGAGTCAGATTGCGATCGAAGGAGGCGACCCACTCGACCAGTTCCTCGTTCTGCGCCGCCGTCGTGAAGGTGTCGATCAAGATCGCGTCGCGGGGCCCATAGACGAGGGTTGACGTGTTCGTCACCCACTGGAGGTCGGCCGGCCCGTATGGGAGGTCACGAGTCAGGGAGGGGCGGCGGTTGACGAGGACGGCGTAGTTCAGGCCCTCGGCATCGCTGGGCGGCTGGTGGCTCATCGTTGTTCTCCTCTTCGGACGGCGGTCTGTTTGACTGTCATGAGGTACGCGAGCTCGACTCGCCACTTCGCATCGACATATGCATTAATCTTACATATATGTTGCTTGATCGGCGCCTTCACCGTCTCCTCGGCAGGGAGCGGCACGGCCAGCACCCCTTGTGGTACATAGCCAAACCTATTACGGTTATGTTGTCAATCGATCCAGATGCACGATGGCGTGTGCTCGGAAACGGTCCCACCCGCCGCATCAAGACATATCCATAGGGAGTTTTCATGGCCGACGCGGCGGTTGTGCAAGTCATCGACACTGCGGTTACCAGGCGCGGTGACGGTCAGTTCATGGCGGTCTTCGTCCACGGCTTCCTCGACGACCGGCACGTCTGGGATAACGTCGTCTCGCAACTGGACGCACCGCAATTCGAGTTCGTCCAAATCGATCTCGCCGGCAGCGGCGCACGGGCCGATGCCGAGGGGCCGTTCGACTACGACCACTTCGCGGCCGACGTCGGAGCGGTCGTGGACCACATCGGCAAGCCCTTCGTCATGATCGGGCACAGCATGGGATCGGCCATCGCAGAGCTGGTCGCCGCCGCCCGCCCGAACCGCGCCATGGGTCTCCTCCTGCTGGCTCCGGTGCCGCTGGCGGGAGTCGGCATGCCCGCCGAGGCCATCGAGTCGTTCCGCGGGCTCGGCGGGGACAAGGAGGGGCAATGCGCCTTGCGCAAGCAGCTCTCCGCCGGGATGCCTGGCCCGGAACTCGAACGGATTGTCACCGCCGGCGCGCAACTACGGCCCGATGTCGTTGCGGCGTTGGCAGATTGCTGGAACGGTGGGCACCCGGACGGTGTCAGCCCGTCTCGCTACGCGGGCGCGGGGCTCGTTCTGACGGGTGCCGCGGACCCGTTCGTCACCGCCGACGTCGTATCGGCGGGCGTGACGTCGCGGTTGCCGCAGGCCACCACGGCCGTGGTCGAGGGCGCCGGGCACTGGCCGCACATGGAACAAGCCTCCGCGGTCGCCGCTCAGACCAGTGAATTCCTCGAACGAACCGCCGCCGAGTTCCTGGCCGAAGCCCGGGAGCAGGGATGGACGCAAGCCTTCGCGGACAAGACCGAGTCCAGCTTCGCCGAGAAGTTCACCGAAGACGTCGTGCTCGAGGCTAGCGCATTGCAACGGCCGGCGGAGGGCCGCGACCTGGTGAAGGTCATTCTGGCAACAGCCAGCGGGATCTACGAGTCATTGACGTTCACCCACGAAGCCAGCCACGGCTCGCGCACCTACCTCGAATGGGAAGCGACTGCGTTCGGCGGGCTGAAGCTGTTCGGAATCACGGTTCTGAGCAAGAACGAGGACGGCAAGATCGCGCGCGCGGCGATTCACCATCGGCCGCTCGGCGCCCTGCAGAAGTTCTCCGGTGAGCTACGTCAGCGACTCGACGGCACGGTCGATTCGAGCTACTTCCACGGCGACTGACCGGCTCTACCACCGGCGCGCGACGAGCTCGGTTCAGTCCTCGCCGCGCGCCGGCACCGACTCGGGCTTGCGCCTGCGCGCGCGGGAGGCACGCAAATTGACCGCGTTGCCGCACAAGCGCGCGTCATGCCACACGGCACTGGTGTTGCGCGAACGGTCGTAGAACGCCCCACCGCACCGCTCGTTGCGGCAGATTTTGAACCTGCGCCAGATGTCCTGTTGCTGGGCAACGAACGCCTCGATCAGGACGATCGCGGCAACCCGCCGCCACCCTTCTGCACGCGGCTCCAATTTCACCGTGCCGTCCGGATCCACCCGGGCGCCCATCGTGGCCGAGTGCATCCGCGCCGCGGCGAGGCTCGGATCGGCGCGCGTGGCGAGGAGGGCATGAAGGTCGGCTCGCAGGTCACGCAGGGGTTCGAGATCGCGTTCCCGGATGACGATCCGATCTTGCGCGGCGTCGTTCATCGCGGACCATGACTCCAGGGCTGCGTCCAGCCACCTCTGAGCGCTGTCGAGATCACCCAGCAGGTCGGCCTGCCGTGGGCGGCCGATCGGCCTCGTGTTGAGCAGGTCTTGGACGAAACCGAGACCGCCGGGAGCGCCCATCAGCTCGTAACGCTCTGTTGCTGGCCATGTCATAGTCGCTACCCTACCCGGATTCACGCCCTCCTTCGCTGTAACCGTTGTCACTACGGTTCTGTCTACGGATACCCGGAAACGAATCGATGCCCACCTACTAGACAAGGGTGTACGGATTATGGTTATGTCATGGGTGTCAGGTGCATCTTCCTGATGCTTATGTCACAGCCCCCTCCGCGAGCGTTGATGCCGCGGCGGAGGTCAACCGAACGATTGGACGGTACATCGTGGTGTACGGCTCCTCATTGGAACAACAGCGAGGCCCGTTCGGGGTCGAACGCGAGGACGACCTGGCGATGACCACCAGGGACGGAGTCGTGCTTCGGGCCGACGTGTACCGTCCCGAGAAGCCGGGCCGATATCCAGTGCTGGTGCGCCGCACGCCCTACGGGAAACGCGTGAACGACCTCGCCGCAGACTTCAGCGAGGCCCACTACTTCGCATCACACGGTTATGTGGTGGTTGTCCAGGACACCCGTGGGCGCTTCGCCTCCGAAGGTGCCTGGTACCCGTTCATCTACGAGGCACAGGACGGCTACGACACGATCGAATGGGCCGCAGCCCTGCCCGGTACGACGGGGGCTGCCGGGACCTTCGGCCAGTCCTACGGCGCGATCAGCCAATACCTCGCGGCTACCCAGCGACCACCACACCTACGGACCTGCATCCCGGTCTCGGCGTATCAACTCGCGTTCGAGAACTACTGGTACAACGGCGGCGCGCTCGAACTCGGCTGGATGCTCAGCTATTTCGTGAACATGGCGGAGGCCGTGCTCGCCGCTGGGGGTGACGACGAGGCGATCGACGAGCTGACGAAGCTGAAGGTCGATCCGGCAGTGCGGTTCTCCGCGCTGACCGAGGACACGCTGCGACACCTGCCGCTGAGCGATTGGGCGGACCGCCTCGGCCGGGGTGCGCCGTTCCTGAACGATATCCTCGCGCACCCGGCCGACGGCCCGTACTGGTGGGCGACGGACCTCAGCCGGCAGTTGTTCAACATCGACGTGCCGATGCTGCACGTCGGTTCCTGGTACGACATCGCCAACCGGGACACGCCGAAATTCTTCACCGGCCTACGTGAGTCCGCGCTGGACGCGCGGAACGGTCATGCACTGATCATGGGCCCGTGGGCGCACCAGCTGCCGTTCAACCAGCCGACCTCCGGGGGCACCGGTGACATCGACTTCGGGCCCGAAGCCGCCATCTCCCTCGTCGACATCGAGCGCCGTTGGTTCGACCGCTACCTCAAGGACGACACCACCGAACTGCCGAGCCCGCCCGTCCGGATCTTCGTCATGGGCGAGAACCGATGGCGCGACGAACAGGAGTGGCCGCTCGCGCGCACCGCGTACACGCCGTACTACCTCCACAGCGACGGCTCGGCGAACACGCTGAACGGCGATGGGATCGTGTCCACCGACCTACCCGCGGACGAGCCCGCGGATCGCTACCGGTACGACCCAGACGACCCCGTTCCGACGGCGGGCGGCCGGTTCGTCGGTGGCGGAGTGGCCGACCAGCGGAAGAACCAGTCCCGCGCCGACGTGCTGGTCTACACCGGAGCGGAACTGACCGAGGAGCTCGAAATCACGGGTCCCATCACCGTCTGCCTGCACGCGATGACGACCGCCCAGGACGCAGACTTCGTCGCGGTGCTCTCCGATGTCCGTCCCGACGGCTATGCCCAGAATCTCGCCGAAGGCATCGCGCGCGGCCAATTCCGCGAATCCTTCATCAATCCAACGCCATTGGAGCCCGGCACACCCTACGAGTTCACGATCCAGCTCTGGAACATCAGCCACGTATTCCATGCCGGCCATCGCATCCGGCTCCACATCACCTCCAGCGACTTCCCCCGGTGGGACCGCAATGCCGGTACCGGCGCCCCGATCGGCACCGACACCACCTTGCGCATCGCCGAGCAAACCGTCCTGCACGACAGCCGGCACCCCTCCCGAATCGTGCTTCCCGTCGTGCCCCGCCCAAACAAGAAGGATTGAACTGCTGTGGACAAAGTTGTCGAATCGGCCGAGGAGGCCGTTCGCGATGTCGGCGATGGAGCGTCCCTCGCGGTAGGCGGCTTCGGACTGTGCGGCATTCCGAGCGTGTTGATCGCGGCGCTGTTGCGGCGAGGGGTGACCGACCTCGAGGTGGTCTCCAACAACTGCGGCGTGGACGACTGGGGTCTCGGCCTTCTCCTGCGCGAACACCGCATCCGCCGGATGACCTCGTCCTACGTCGGGGAGAACAAGGAGTTCGCGCGCCAGTACCTCGCCGGCGAGCTCGAAGTCGAGCTGACGCCGCAGGGCACTCTCGCCGAGCGGTTGCGTGCCGGGGGTTCCGGCATCGCCGCGTTCTACACCCGAACCGGTGTCGGCACCTCGGTCGCCGAGGGTGGGCTCGCGTGGCGATATGACTCGGCGGGCGGCGTAGCGATTGCCTCCCCCGCCAAGGAAACGAGGAATTTCGGCTCGGATGAGCACGGTTTCGAGGGCGAATTCGTCCTCGAAACCGGCATACGCAGCGACTTCGGGCTCGTCCGCGCCTGGCGCGGAGATCGGCACGGCAATCTGGTCTTTCGGGCATCGGCCCGCAACTTCAACCCGCTGTGCGCCATGGCGGGCCAGGTCACGATCGCCGAAGTGGAGCAATTGTGCGAGCCGGGCGAAATCGACCCGGACGACGTCCATCTGCCCGGCGCCTTCGTCCAGCGCGTCGTGCCTTTGTCCGCCGAGGAAGCAGCGGACAAGCGCATCGAGAAACTTGTCACACGGAAGGCCCCCGAATGAGCTGGACGCGAGATCAGATGGCGGCCCGGGCAGCACGGGAACTCTCGGACGGCGACTACGTCAATCTGGGCATCGGGGCACCGGCCCGTGTTCCCGCGCATATCCCGGCGGATATCGAGGTGGCACTCCAATCGGAAAACGGAGTACTCGGCACCGGTGACTACCCCGAGCCTGGGGAGGCTGACCCCGACTTGGTCAATGCCAGTAAGGAGACCGTCACCCTGCGACCTGGCGCCTCCTTCTGCGATTCCGCCACGAGCTTCGGGATGATCCGCAGCGGGAAGATCGACGCCGCCATCCTCGGCGGCATGCAGGTCTCCGAGTCGGGTGACCTCGCCAACTGGATCGTTCCCGGGAAGATGGTCGAGGGAATGGGCGGGGCCATGGATCTGGTGCATGGCGCGCGGCAGGTCATCGTGCTGATGGATCACGTCGCCAAGGATGGCTCACGCAAGATCGTTCGGCGCTGCACGCTCCCCCTGACCGGTCGCCGCGTCGTGCACCGGATCATCACCGATCTCGCCGTGATCGACGTCGAAGAAGAGGGCCTGCGCCTGGTCGAACTGGCCCCCGGGGTGACAGCCGATGACGTCCGCGCCGCGACCGAGCCACCTCTCGCCATCGCGACAGACCTTGCCGGTGACCGACAGTGGTGACCGAACCACCATCCACCCCTCGAGAAAGGGATACAGAAGTGGCCCACCTCAGCTGCACGATCGACGGCGACCTCGCGATCATGTGCCTGCACAACCCATCCCAGAACCGCATCGGTGTCGAGATGATCGACGAAATGCGGCAGGCGCTGCACACGATCGAAATCAGCGACGCCCGTGCAGTCCTACTCCGAGCGAACGGTCCCGACTTCAGCTACGGAGGTGACATCGAGCCGTGGCCCGAGTGGACAGAGCGCGAAATGCGCACCCGGTTCGAGACCTTCATGTGGACGTTCAACCAGTTCGAGCGATTGCCGGTGCCGACCGTGACCGCGGTACAGGGCCTGTGCTTCGGCGGCGGCTTCGAGTTGGCCCTCCGCAGCGACGTCATCTTCGCGGGCGAGAGTGCCCGGTTCGGCCATTCGGAACAATCCATCGCCATCGTCACCCTACTGGGCGGCGTCTACCGGGTCGCGGAGCGCGCAGGGCGATCCCGTGCCATGGAGTGGGCGATGACCTCTGAACAGGTTCCGGCCGCGGAGATGGAGCGCTTCGGGGTGGTCAACAAAATCGTGCCGGACGACGAACTCGACCACGCCGCAACATCTTTCGCACGCAAGCTCGCGCAGGGACCGACGAAGGCACACGCGGCGCACAAGGCGCTGCTGCGCACCTGGGCGATCGGCGGCGTCGCAGCGGCCGACGAAACCATGTTCGACATCGCACTGCCCCTGTTCCGAACCGACGACACCCGCGTGGCGATTCCCGCCGCGATCAACGCGTTGCGATCCGGCGCGCCACGCCCCGCGATGCCGTTCCAGGGCCGCTGAGAGGACTCCACCATGCCGACACTGTCCTACGACGTCCACGTCGCCCCGTCCATCCCGACCGCGATCCCCGATCTTCCCCCCGGCCTCGACCGCCGGTGGTGGTCACCGATCACCTCGACACTCATCAGCGGCGAATCCGACGCCGTCCTCGTCGACCCCTTGATGACCGTCGAGCAGGCACGCCACCTGGCGGACTGGGTGGCGGCCAGCGGCAAGAACCTCACGACGATCTACGTCACCCACGGCCACGGTGACCACTGGTTCGGACTGTCCACCCTCCTCGAGCGCTTCCCCCGAGCTCGCGCGATCGCCACCCCCGCCGTCGTGGCGCACGCTCGGCAACAGTGCGCGCCGGAGTTCGTCGAGTCGTTCTGGAGGTCCCGGTTCCCGGGGCAGATCCCGGATCGATTCGTCTTGCCCGAGCCCGTAGCCGGGACCACCTTCGAGCTCGAGGGCGAGGAGATCCAAATCATCGAACTCGGCCACACCGACACCGACGACACGACCGCGTTGTACGTGCCGTCGATCGGATTGGTGGTGGCCGGCGACGCCGCATACAACGACGTGCATCTCTACCTCGCCGAGTCGCCGGCCGAAGGGCGAAAAGCGTGGATTGCCGCGCTGGACGCCCTAGCCGCCTTGGAACCCGTCTCCGTCGTGGCCGGCCACAAGAATCCCGCTCGCGGCGACGGCCCGGAGATCATCGAGCAGACGAAACGATACATCCGGGATTTCGAGGAACTGGCCGCAATCGCCTCGACCACGCCGGAGCTCTACCAACTCTTGCTCGAGAAGTATCCGGACCGGGTGAACCCCGGAGCCGCGTGGGGATCGGCACGCTCAGCAAAAGGGTGAGCCGGGAAATGCCCGGACCCCTGGACAGGTCACAGCCCTAGGTACAGCGAATCCGACGATAGGAATTATTGATGATCATCGACGGGTCCACTTTGGACCCCACAGCCGCCTACAAGCTCTTGATCGGCAGCATCCTGCCCCGCGCGATCGGCTGGGTGAGCACGGTTTCCACCGATGGCGTCGCGAATCTGGCACCCATCTCGTTCTTCACCGCCGTCGGCCGCAAGCCACCGATGGTATCGCTGTCCATGCAGGCCCGCTCCGATGGCCATCTCAAGGACACCTTCGTGAACATTCGCGACACCGGCGAGTTCTGCACGAACCTGGTGTCCTTGCCGCATGCACACCAGATGCATCGCACCGCGGCGGAATTCCCCAGCAACGTAGATGAATTCGACGCGGTCGGACTGGAGAAGGCGCCATCCCAACTGGTGAAGCCTCCCCGGGTCGCGGGCGCCCCGATCTCCTTCGAGTGCACCCTCGAACGGATCATTCCCATCGGCGACCTCGACGATCACATCGTCTTCGGTGTCGTCGAACGATTCCACATCCGTGACGATCTGTACCTCGACCGCGGGCGCATCGATACGGCGGCCCTCAACCCCGTCGGACGGTTGGCGGCGGAGTACACCCTGGTCGAGAACGTGTTCACTACGCCACTCGAGGACCACATCCTTGAAGCCCGCCGAGAAGCGCGCATGAGGCGACTCGATGACAAGGACACCGACTTCTCGCCGATCGACACCAGCTCGTGGTCCGCGTCGGGTTCCATTCGAGACTGACCCGCACAACGGAAGAAACCAATGCCCATTGAACTCAGCCCCGATCCGGTCGCGGCTCAACTCGCCAACCGGACCGCAGAATTCATCCGCGCCATAGTGCTCGCCGTCGAGGACGAGCACCGCGGTGTAGCGAACTCGGAGGCCGTACGAGCGCAGCTGCAGCACGCCGCGAAAAGTACTGCTGCCGTTCATCAGCCGGCACAGCCCATCGGGACGCCTCGCGCATGCAACATGAACTCGACGCCGCCGTGGTGTTCCTTGCCAGCCCCGCCTCCTCCTCCTACAGCACCGGCACCACGCTCCGTGCACGGTGGCATGTCCGGACACTGAGCTCAGCCAGTTCGGCTCCCCGCTCACCCGGACCGCACTCGACGGCGGCTGAGCCAGACAACATCGAGGCCGACGCACGTCGCCCGGCCTCCCACACGCCCGCGGTGTGACACACCACCGCAGTGCCGGATCGAATAGAGACCAGCCCATGAAGACGATGATGCTTCCCGCGACCGGCATGGAACCCGCGCTCGAAATCGTGCACGCCCCCGCGACCGGTGTCGCCGACCGTTCACCGCTGCTCTTCGTGCATGGCCTCGGACACGGCGCATGGTGCTGGCACAACTGGCTGGAAGCAGCAGCCGCCGCCGGTCACCAGGCCTACGCGCTCTCCTTCCGAGGCCACGGTGGTAGCGAAGGCAGCGTCGCCGGGGCGCGGCTGCGCGATTATGTCGCTGACACGGTCCGCGCCGCGACGTCGATCGCGGACGGGAAGGGCGTCCTCATCGGACATTCGCTCGGCGGTCTCATCGTCCAGCACGCCCTGCCCGTGATCAAGCCCGCGGCCGCGGTCCTGCTCGCGAGCATCTCAGCCCACCCCGCCATTGGAACGGCCATATCCGTGGTACGACACGATCCGATCCAGGGACTGCGCCTCGTCGCAGGCCTTCCCCTCCATCTGGGCCCCGACATGCTCTTCACCGGACTGGACGCGGCGTCAGCAGCAGCAGCAATGGTGCGGATGACCCCGGAATCGGCGCTGGTGCAGTACCAGCTCCTGGCACGCACCCCGGCGCCGCTGCCGTCGCCGTCCATCCCGGTGCTGTCGGTTGCGACCACCGATGACCGTGTCGTCCCGATCCGCGCCACGCGGGCGACCGCCCGCCGGTACGGTGCCACCATCCGCGAGCTGGAAGGGATCGGCCACGACATGATGCTCGACGCCGGCTGGCAGACAGCGTGGGACGTCGTCGATCAATGGCTGCACTCGCAGGCAGTGGCCCCTACTTAGATAAGAGGTCTGCGTCACTGGCACCGGTGAACCAGCAGCGGCGAAACACGCCGCTCTGCAGGCGCTCCGGCCCGGAGGAGATTTCAAGGACAGCATCTGCACCGCGCTGACGATCGAACTACTGTCCTGGATCGCCACCTCGGCGGCGGATTTTCATACCGCCCCGCCCTCTCGAGTGCCGCGGCCGCAGTCTGGGCGTGGCTGGGGACCGGCGTCGAGGCGTTCGGCCCGCACCTTCAGGAGGATTCGATCTACTCAGCGCAGACCGCGGCAGAGGCCCTCGGAGAAAAGGAAGTCGCGGCCGTAGCCCGGCGGAACGCAACGATGACACTCGATGCGGCCGTCGCACTAGCACTCGGCGGGGAAGGTCGGTCCGAAAAGCCCCAGCGCACCCGCAAGATCACTCCTGTACGAAGCGAGAAAATGAGATCGCGAACCTAGTGGCAGAAGGATCGAGCAACCGTGCCATTGTCGAATCCGTGGTGCTGTCTCCACGCACCATCGACGGCCGCGTCGAACGCATCCTCACCAACTCGACTTCACATCACGCACCCAAATCGCCTCAGGGGACGCATCCCAGAAGAGATGACGCTCAACCGTTTCGCACTAGTGGGGCACTGTCACGTTGATCGAAAGAATAGGCGGCGAGAGTGTGATTACCCGCGGATGGGTTTCGGGAGCTGCGCCGCGCGGGGGTTACGGAAGGAGCCCGAGTCGGCGGGCGCGAGACACCGCCTCGACCCGGGAGCGGGCATCCAGCTTGCCCATCGCTTCACGCAGATAGTGCTTCACTGTCTCGGGTTTGATCGACAGTCGTTGCGCGGCTGCGGCATTGGTACAGCCGAGAGCAACATAGGTGAGGACGTCGACCTCACGACCGGACAATGTGATATCGGTGGCGGGAAGGTCGCCGCCACGGGATAGAACGGCGAGTTTGTCTGCGAGACCGTGCAGAGTTGTCGCGAGTGCTGAGTCCGGGGCGGTGCGCATCAGTGCCCGCAGGTCGGAGTGGATCTCGCGGATACCTTCGGTCAGCGCCGTTGCTGTGGGTGCCTGCCCACCATCGACAAGTGTGTCGATCAACTCGACCCGTCGGTCGACTTCGTCTCGAATTTTGATTTCGGTGGCGAGTCGGTCACCGGCTCGGGTCAGTATGTCGAGAATTCGACCCCCGCTCGGGGTGGCCTGACGAAGTGCGGCGTACATGATGGCGCGCGCTGCGCCGCCGACAACCACCGGTACCGCGATGATGGATCGCAGTCCTTCGTTGATGACGGGTCGGTCGTAGTCGTGGGTAATGGTCTGTGCCGTCGCGTAGTCCTCGACCCACTGGGGCCGAAGCAAGGTGATCGCGCGCCCGCCAAGTCCCAACATCGGTGAAATCAGCAGGCCGCGCAGCCCGACAGTTCTGGTGCCGAGTGTCTCGGAGATCTTCAGGGTTCCCGCGGAGACGGGGCCGCCGAATACCACCGGGGGTGTCGCGAAGCCCGCTGCGATGACGCGTAGCTCGGCGCGAAGGGCATCGTCATCGCGCGGTCGGAGCAACCGCGCTGAACCTTCTGCGTCTGACACTGCCACCTCTACCTCCTCCTGGCGTGCGCCCCGTGATACGTGACACGAGAAGCCTAGTCGTCCATCATCATTCAACCTGTAAGGACGGGCTGCAGGTGCAGCGCGTACTGCGGAACAGTGCAATTGATGCGCTGCACCCGGTGTGCTGTTCAGCGGGTGTAGATCGATTTCGGCGAGACGTAGGCGTCCAAACCTTCCGGTCCGAGTTCACGGCCGAGCCCACTGGCTTTGACTCCGCCGAACGGGGCGCCGATGTCGAGATCGAAGAAGTTCACACCCACGCTGCCGGTCTCGATCCGACGGGCCAGGTCGAGGCCTTTGTCGGGGTCGGAGGTCCAGACCGTTCCGCCCAGCCCATACTCGGAGTCGTTGGCGATTGCGACGGCGTCGTCGAGGTCGTCATAGGGCAGGACGGTCAGGACCGGTCCGAAAATCTCTTCCCGCGCGACGGTTGCCGAGTTGTCGAGGTCGGCGAACACGGTCGGTTCGACGAACCATCCCCGGTCGA
>Ga0247825_10001030_pt1 | contig 18126 bp, 17 predicted proteins | sample 13C_Vanillin_Day_FD_194413 | JGI IMG/M metagenome (GOLD analysis project Ga0247825, IMG submission 194413) | Soil microbial communities from agricultural site in Penn Yan, New York, United States - 13C_Vanillin_Day48 | ecosystem: Environmental > Terrestrial > Soil > Agricultural land | place... | reverse complement strand
GAACGATGAACTCCATCCGGACCCAGCCCGCGCCGTGGTTGGCCATCTGCACCATCTTGCCCTTGCGGTTGGCGAGGAGCTGGGTGATGGCGCCGAGGTACTCCTCGGGGCTGTCGATGGTGAGCTCTTCGAAGGGCTCGTGCACCTTGCCGTCGACCTGACGGGTGACCACCTGCGGCTTGCCGACGGTCAGCTCGAAGCCCTCGCGGCGCATCTGCTCGACCAGGATGGCGAGCGCGAGCTCACCACGGCCCTGGACCTCCCAGGCGTCGGGGCGACCGATGTCGAGGACCTTGAGCGAGACGTTGCCGACGAGTTCCTGGTCGAGGCGCGACTTCACCATGCGGGCGGTCAGCTTGTGTCCGCTGACCCGGCCGACGAGCGGCGAGGTGTTGGTGCCGATGGTCACCGAGATGGCGGGCTGGTCGACGGTGATCCGCGGCAGCGGGACCGGGTTCTCCAGGTCGGCGAGGGTGTCGCCGATCATGATGTCGGGGAAACCGGCGACGGCGACGATGTCACCGGCGACGGCCTTCTCGGCGGGCTGACGCTCGACGCCCTTGGTGGCGAGCAGTTCGGTGATCTTGGCCTTGGTGACGACGGGCTCGCCGTCCACCTCGCGACACCAGGAGACGGTCTGGCCCTTGGTCAGCTCGCCGTTGTGGATACGGACCAGGGCGAGGCGGCCGAGGAACGCGGAGGCGTCGAGGTTGGTGACGTGGGCCTGCAGCGGCGCGTCGACGTTGCCCTTGGGTGCGGGCACGTAGTTGAGGAGCACCTCGAACAGGGCGTCGAGGTTCTCGGCGTCCGGTGCGTGACCGTTCTCGGGCTGAACCTTGGACGCCTTGCCCTCGCGGCCCGAGGCGTACAGAACGGGAAGGTCGAGGGCGAGCTCGGCGGCTTCCGCGGCCTCGTCGTCGAGGTCGGACGCCAGGTCGAGCAGCAGGTCGTGGCTCTCGGAGACGACCTCTTCGATGCGGGCGTCGGGACGGTCGGTCTTGTTGACCACGAGGATGACGGGCAGCGACGCGGCGAGCGCCTTGCGCAGCACGAAGCGGGTCTGCGGCAGCGGGCCCTCGGACGCGTCGACGAGCAGGACGACACCGTCGACCATGGACAGGCCGCGCTCGACCTCACCACCGAAGTCGGCGTGACCGGGGGTGTCGATGACGTTGATGACCGTGACACTGCCGTCGCCGTGATGCTTGTGGACGGCGGTGTTCTTCGCGAGGATGGTGATGCCCTTCTCGCGTTCGAGGTCGCCGGAGTCCATGACGCGATCGACCAGTTCGGCGCGCTCCTCGAATGCCCCCGACTGACGCAACATGGCGTCGACGAGAGTGGTCTTGCCGTGGTCGACGTGTGCGACGATGGCAACGTTACGGAAGCTGGTGATGGTCACGCGGTGGCTCTCCTGGCTGAGTTGATTCGGCCACGCGAAAGTTCCCTCGCACGGCTTTCTGGCGGCCGCCTTGTCATCTCGATTCAGAATCCTCGTCGAGGCGATGGTAAATCGCCCAGTGCAGGCATCGCGGCCACGTGAATACTACCCGCCCGAGCGGCTACTTCGCGCATCGCCGGCTGCCCGAGCCCTGCCCGACCAGCGTAAAGTGATCTGCGCCACGTCGAATTCGGCCCGAATCGCGCGTGAGTCGGGGCCGAAAGCTGAGGGGACGCTAACCTGGGTGGAGCCGGCGATACCGGTGTTCCCCGTAGTAGGAAGGCCGAGCCGAGTATGGGCAAGGTGAAGGCCAGCAAGGTCTCGGGTCTCAAGCCGAAGAAGAAGTGCTGCCGCAGCAAGACGCGCTGCATCAAGTGCCCGGTGGTCATCATGCGCATGAAGAAGCTCGAGAACGAGGGCGCGTCCAAGAAGGAACTGAAGAAGGGGCTCAAGAAGGCCCGCGCGGCCTGAGGTCAGCCCCACCCGTTCAGGTGCAGCCGCAGGTCCGGCACCCACCCGCGGTCGTTGCCGACGAGGTCGATCTCCCCCAGTTCCCGTCCGTCCACCCACCGCAGGTCCGCGTGGTCGAGCGCGACGGGTGTTCCCGACACCAGTTCCACCCGGTACGCGCGGAGCACCCGGCCGTCGGGCAGCGGCACGTCGTCGCCGATCCGGTCGCCGCCCGACACCTCGATCCCGAGTTCTTCCCGCAGTTCGCGGCGCAGCGCGTCCTCGGCGGTCTCCCCCGCCTCCGCCTTGCCGCCGGGCAGCTCCCACAGTCCCGCGAGTTCCGGTGGCCGCGTCCGCTGCGCGAGCAACAGCCGGCCGTCGACGATGATCGCGGCCGCCACCACCTCTCCGGCGTGGTCGACAGGCCTTGCACGTTCCACTGGCACCGCACCATCATGGGGTATGGCCGAGTTGCTGTCAGACGGAGAGATCGACACCGCGCTCGCAGAACTGCCCGGGTGGCGGCGGGCGGGTGATTCCCTCGTCCGCACCGTCGAGTCGCCGAGTTTCCCCGAAGCCGTCGAGCTGGTCCGGAAGGTCGCGGAGGCGGCGGAGGCCGCGAACCACCATCCGGACATCGACATCAGGTGGCGCAAGGTCACCTACACGCTGTCGACGCATTCCGCGGGCGGGCTCACGCAGCTGGATCTGGATCTTGCTGCGCAGATCGACTCACTGGCGGGCTGACCGGGGCGGCGGCCACGGCACGCTTCGGGCGGCGCCCGGCGTAGGCCACCCAGGCGTAGACACCGAACGCGCCGACCACGTCGACCGTGCCCAGCCACGCGAGTACCGCGGGCCGGGAGATCAGCCAGATCGAGTCCTGGAAGAAGCTGAGCACCCACGGCACGCCGATGAGGGTGGTGACGAGCCAGTATCCGGCGAGGATCCGGGTGCCCAGCATCGATCCGTAGGGGCCGTGCAGCAGCCAGATCAGCATCGGAATGACCCACACCCAGTGGTGTGACCACGAGATCGGTGAGACGAGCAGCCCCAGGAGCTCGACGATGACGAGGGTGCCGAGCCGATCGTCCCGGGCGATCGCCCGCCAGGCCAGGACGGCGAGGACCACCGTGACCGCCACGGCCAGCAGCCAGAGGGCGCCCGTCTCGACGTCGTACCCGAGCAGCCGCGACAACGCGCCGCGCAGGGACTGATTCCACACCGAGCCGACCGGCCCGATGCGGTCGGCGTCGCCGAGCAGGTGGGTGAAGTACTCCCGCGCCTCCGAGCCGATCAGGAGATAGCTGACTCCGACGGTCGCGGCGAACGCGACACCCGAGAAGACCGCGGCCTTCCATCGGCGCTGCATCAGGAAGTAGAGGCCGGTGATCGCGGGGGTCAGCTTGATCCCGGCGGCGAAACCGACGAGCGCACCGGACAGCCACCACCGGGAGCTGCGGACCGCGGTCATCACGAGCAGCGCGAGGAACACGTTGATCTGGCCGTAGTCCAGCGTGGTGCGCACCGGTTCCACCCACACCCCCACCGTGGTCCACAGCACCGCGACCGCCCGCCAGTGCGGGCTGCGCGCGGCGTCACCGAGCACGAGCCCGAGGCTCATGCGCGCCAGCGCGTACAGGGCGAGGATGGTGAGCAGTTGCCAGCCGACCCCGACCAGCGGGAACGGCAGGTAGTGCAGGGGAAAGAAGACCAGCGCGGCGAACGGCGGGTAGGTGAACGGCAGCGGAAAGTCCGGTGTCACTTCCGAATAGGTGAAGTCGTAGAGACTGCCACCGCGGAGCGCCTCGGAACCGTCGACGTAGACGTGCAGGTCGACGAGGTTCATCCCGTTGGGACTCAACAGCGTCCACGCCATTCGCCCGAGCACCGACAGCACGAGAAGTACAGGCGCGCACCGTAACAGGCCGTGCAGGGCGGACGCTCCCCGGGACGACGTGGGAGAACGCTCGGATGACGGGTCGTCGGAGGCTGCTCCGTCGTCGGACGCTGCATGGTCGGACACAGTGTGGTGCTCTCCCCGTGAGGTGTGTAGATGTCTCAGCCGATCCCGAAACGGTCCCGCACAGCGTAGACGGCGCCCGCCGCGGACCCCGAGGTGTCCGTAGCCGCGCGTAACAGTTGCATCACCAATCACACGAACCACACGTGCCACAAGCTATGGTCACCGGAAGATCACCGTCGGGGTCTGTATGCCATACACTCCCACCGGGATGCCGCAGCTATCGGTGAACGAACTCGTGAGCTGTACAACCCGGGGGCGCTGTACATAGAGTGACCCCCCGAGCCGTCAGACGTGGATTGAGTTGTCGTCCACGCTGTTATGACTAAGGATGGGGAGACTGTGCTTCGAACCCGAGGTATGCGCAGAGCAGTAACTGCTCTCGCTGTTGCCGCAGCAGCCGCAATGGCAGTGCCGGCCCAGGCGAATGCGCAGCCGACGCCGCCGCCCGTGCCCGAAGGCATCCCCGTGGAGATGCTCGCATCGTTCGCACCCGCGATCATCGGCGCAGCCGCTGGTACCGAAGACATCGCCGCAGGACCTCAGGACGCGATCCTGGACCAGGCCCGCATCCTCCTCGAGTCCCCCGGCATCCCGCCGGAGCTCAAGTCCACTCTCGAGCGCGTCATCACGTTCCTCGACGGCAGCGGCGGCGGCGGCCCCGAGATCCCGCAGGAGAACGCACCCGTCATCGCGCAGTTCCTCTACCCGACGATCGGCAAGGGCTGCATCGGAGAGGGCGCCGACTCCGTGGGCACCGCACTCGCGGTCCCCGGTCCGGCCCAGCTGCCCCCGCCCGGACCCAAGGCAGGTCAGGCCGGTTTCGTGTTCACCGCCCTCGGAACCAGTTCCGTTGCCGCCGAACAGCCCGAGCCGCTGACCGTGACGTGGATCAACCTGGACAACCAGCGCCGCGCCACCCAGAACCTCACCAACGAGGCCAAGATCAACCCCGACGGACCGGCAACCCTGTCGGCGATCGCGGACACCGGCCCCGGCCGCGTCCTCGCGGTCGTGTCGGGTGGACTGACCACGCAGAAAGAGGGCGCCGCGCCGATCACGTGCAGCTTCCTCCCCACCGTCGGCATGTTCCAGGTCGCGTAACTCCTCACAGCTGACGAGTGAAGGGCCCTCCGGAAAATTCGGAAGGGCCCTTCACTCACGTCTGCACCGGTTCACTGTTTGCCGACGGCACCACCGTGGTAGACCGAGGAATGCCCTCGACGCATCACACACCCGACCACTCACTGCGATCGCGACACGCCCGGCGTTCGATACTGTCGATCCGTTCGGAGGGGTCGATTCTCTCGATCGGCTCCGCCTACTCCATCCTGTCCATCGGGAGTGTCGGCTCAGTGCTCTCGATCGGGTCGGTCGGGTCGGCCGGCTCGGCACTGAGCACCGCCTCGTTCGCCAGCCTCGGGTCTGCGCTGTCGGGGCTGTCGCGGTGGTCCCTGATGTCCTGGAGGGGGTGGCACGACTCGCCGCCGGAACACCCTCACCTCACGGTCATCGCCGAGGAACCGGACCTCGCCCGGGACGCGACCGCGCACGTCCAGTCCTGACTCGGTCCGGTCAGGACGTCCGCCCGGTGCGCGGCCAGGAGTTGCCGTCGTACTTCTCGATTTCGCCGTTGAACTTCGTCAGCAGCCGGCGCAGCTCGCCCCGGTCGTGGTCGCTCCACTCGGCGATGATGCGCTCGACGCCTTTTCGGCCCAGCGCCCGGTCGGCGTGAAGCTGTTCGAGTCCCAGCGCGGTGGCCTCGACCTTGCGGGCCATTCCCCCGTCCGGGTCGGGGACGCGTTCGACGAGGCCGCGCTTCAGCAAGGCGCCGATCTGCCGGTTGATCGTCGAGATGTCGAGCCGGAAGGCCTCGGCGAGCTGTTTCAGGCTGAGCGGATGTTCCAGTTCCAGTCGTCCGAGGAGGAGGTAGGCGGAACGGTCGAGTTGGAATCCCGCCCGTTGCGCATGGGCGTGATAGCGCGACAGCAATGTCAATTCGTTCTCGACAGCAGCCGCCACCTCGTCGCGTTCGGACACCGACACCTCCCGTAGTTACCGTCATTCTGCCCGAGGCATTATTGTGCACCATACACAAGATGTGTAGCGTGCACATCCCGATCAGGACCCGTTGACGAACAGCGCGGTGTAGAGGACCGAGGCGACGGTGTACACGAAATTGACGAGCAGCTCCATGGGAGAACCTCCGGGTTCCAGAGTGAAAAGAGTGACAACAGGTAATCGGAGTTGCGCCGAGGAGCGTTTCACGCCGTCCCATCCACCGGAAAATGCCCCACCCACGAACTGAAACGTGTTCTTATTTCCGGAGGCGCTCGCGCTCGGGTGCCGGACGAGAGAAGGGGATGCACACATGCCGTGGAGTCGTGCCGAGCTCGAAGAGGCCTTCGCGCACTACCAGCGAACCGTCAGCCGCTGCGTCGAACTCGGAGACTGGAACGGCTTCGCCGACCTCTTCACGGAGGACGCCGTGTACGTCGAGCACGCCTTCGGACACTTCGACGGACGCGAGGCCATTCGGAAATGGGTCACGCGCACCATGTCGGCCTTCCCCGGTAGCCGGATGACCGCGTTCCCGGCGAACTGGTACGTGCTCGACGAGGACCGCGGATGGGTCATCTGCGAGATCGACAACCCCATGGAGGATCCCGGCGACGGTTCGGAGCACGCCGCAGCGAACATCACGATCCTGCACTACGCCGGCGACAACCTGTGGTCGCGTGAGGAAGACGCGTACAACCCGATGAATTTCCTCGCCGCGGCCAAGAAGTGGTGTCGCGCAGCGGAAGCCGCTGGCACGCTACCCGACGACGCCCGGGAGTGGCTCACGAGGATGGGCGGGCAACCGGCGGCCTAGCGGTCACCACTGGCCGTAGTCGGGCTTGAGGATGTCGTTGAGATCGATACCGATCCCGTCGACGTTGCTCGCGTCGATCTCGTACTGGTGCAGGTGCGCCGACGGGTGGACGTACCCCTCGGGTGTGCCCCAGTCGTGCTGCCAGTACCACGACCCGAGGCCGGCGAGCACCGCCAGATCCAGCGTCGTGGAGTTGGCGTAGATGCCGGTGTTCGCCTTGCCGACCACTGACTCCCACCCGGCGAGGTACGGGGCGATCATGGTGAGGAAATCGGCGGGCGTGGGATTGTCGTCGATGGACGCGTAAATGGGTCGATCCTCGGAACCTCCTGCGGCGAGATGCAATTCGAGCCCACGCTCCGCGTGCCGCTTGCCCGCCTCGAGACCGCCGCGCCAATCGGCCGTCGGACCCTTGCCGAACTGATAGCACGAGACGACCGACAGTCCGGCGTCGAGCAACGCCTGCGCCTCGTCGGCGAGCATCGGCTTGCCTTCCATCCATTCGGCGCCGGGACGGCGGTCGGACACGTAGCGGATGGCGCCGGCATAACCGGCCTCGAGGATGGCGTCCGCCGACGGCACCCCACCGGCGTAGTCGATCAGGATGCCGAGACTGTCCGCCTTCGCGACGGCGACCGAGGACGTGGTGGACGTGAGCGCCGCGATCCCGGCCACGGCGGATCCCGCTGCCGCGTACCGGAACAGGTCTCTCCGAGAAATCTGCACTGTGGCCCCCATATCCGATCGGTCGCGCTCCGGCGTGTCTCCGACATTCACTCTCGCTCAGTCGGTATGTTGTCCGGTTTGCATTCCACCACACTCACACGGGTCCCGCCAGCCACTTGGACTACATCCGTCACATCGGACACTCGCGACCCGCGCCGAACCGGGCGGCGCAACGCGTCAGCGGAAGAACACCGCAGCCTGGTCGGCCAGATCGAGTGCCCCCTGCGGCAGGATTCCGAGCACCACCGTCACCACCACTCCGACCGCGATGGCCGCGGCGGTGAACATGCTGGGCACCACGATCGTCGGGGCGTCGCTCTGCGGCTCCGAGAAGAACATCAGGACGATGACGCGGACGTAGAAGAACGCCGCGATCGCGCTGCTGACGACACCGACGAGGACGAGCGGAACGGCACCGCCCTCGATGGCGGCCTGGAAGACCGCGAACTTGCTGACGAACCCACTCGTCAGCGGGATTCCGGCGAATGCGAGCAGGAACAGTGCGAAGACCCCGCCGACCAGTGGCGAACGCCGACCCAGCCCCGCCCACCGCGACAGGTCCGTCGCCTCGCCCCGGCTGTCCCGCACCAGGGTGACGACGGCGAACGCGCCGAGTGTGCTGAATCCGTATGCCAGGAGGTAGAACATCGTGGACGACAGACCCGCCCGGTTGGCCGCGATCAGACCGGTGAGGATGAAGCCGGCGTGCGCGACCGACGAGTACGCGAGCATCCGCTTGACGTCGTTCTGCGTGACGGCCATGACCGCACCGACCACCATGGTGAGGATGGCGACGCCCCACATCACGGGCCGCCAGTCTGCGCGCAGGTCGGGCAGAGCCACGTAGAAGATGCGCAGCATCGCGCCGACGGCCGCGACCTTGGTGGCCGCCGCCATGAAGGCGGTGATCGGAGTCGGCGCACCCTGATAGACGTCGGGAATCCACGAGTGGAACGGGACGGCGCCGATCTTGAACAGCAGGCCCACCGACAGGAGCGCGGTACCGATCAGCGCCAAAGTCTTGTCGTCGGTGCCCCGGGCGAGCGCGTCCGCGATCCGCGGCAACTCGACGGTGCCAGCGTAGCCGTACAGCAACGCCACACCGAACAGGAAGAACGCCGACGAGAACGCCCCGAGCAGAAAGTATTTGAGGGCGGCCTCCTGCGACAGGAGACGGCGACGCCGCGCCAGCCCGCACAGCAGATACAGGGGCAGCGAGAGCACCTCGAGCGCGACGAACATGGTGAGGAGGTCGTTGGACGCCGGGAACAGGAGCATCCCGCCGACCGCGAACAGGGTGAGGGGAAAGACCTCGGTATGCCCCGGGGCGTTCTTGGTGGCCTCCCGTTCGGCGACACTGCCGGGGACGGCGAACGCCTGCGGGGTGAAGGCGTCGGTTCCGCCTTCCGGCTCGGCTCCGCTCGCGGCCGTGACCTCCGCGGTCGCCACTCGGACCCCACTGTCGACGCTCCGCTCGGCGATCAGCAGGATCGCGGGTATCGAGATCAGCAGGATCGTCCCCTGGAGGAACAGCGTCGGACCGTCGACGGCCACCGCGCCCCCGACTGCGGAGTCGCGGGTCCCGGCGAGCATGACGACGGCCACGAACGCGGCGGTCAGTCCCCCGAGCGCGAGGACGAGATGGCTCGAGTAGCGGCCGCGCCGGGGCAGGAACGCCTCGACGAGCACACCGGCGACGGCCACGCCGAACACGATCAACATGGGTGCCAGCTGACCGTATTCGATGTCCGGCGCGCGCAGCGTCGTGGACTGGGCGAGTACGAGTTCGGAGGTACTCATCGGTGTGTGCCTCCCTCTGGGTCCTGCCCGGCGACGGTGGGTGCAGGATCGTGCTGACCGACGGTGACGAGGACGTGGCCGACCGCGGGGGTGATGACGTCCAGCACGGGCTTGGGGTAGACGCCGAGGACGAGCAGCAGTGCGATCAGCGGTGCCACCACCGCGATCTCACGGCGCACGAGATCGCGGACGGTCTCGTTGCCCTCCTTCAGCGGCCCGGTCATCATCCGCTGATAGAGCCACAGCACGTAGATCGCGGCGAGGACGAGCGCGAAAGTCGCGACCACGGCAGCGATCTGGTAGCGCGAGAACGTGCCGACCAGGACGAGGAACTCGCTGATGAACGGTGCCAGCCCCGGCAGCGACAGCGTTGCGAGGCCCGCCACGAGGAACGTCCCGGCCATCACCGGCGCGACCTTCTGCACGCCGCCGTAGTCGGCGATGAGGCGGGTGCCGCGCCGCGACACCAGGAACCCCGCGATCAGGAACAGCGCCGCGGTCGAGATGCCGTGGTTGACCATGTACAGCGTCGAACCGGCCTGTCCCTGGCTCGTCATGGCGAAGATGCCGAGAATGATGAACCCGAAGTGCGAGATCGACGTGTAGGCGATCAGTCGCATCACGTCGGTCTGACCGATGGCCAGTACCGCGCCGTAGATGATTCCGATTACCGCCAGCACCGTGACGAACGGAGCGAAGTATGCGGACGCCTCCGGGAACATCTGCAGGCAGTACCGCAGCATGCCGAACGTCCCGACCTTGTCCACCACGGCCATCATGAGCACCGCACTCGCAGGGGTGGCTTCCACCGCGGCGCCCGGCAGCCACGTGTGGAACGGCCACAACGGCGCCTTGACCGCGAACGCGAACATGAAACCGAGGAACAGTGCCTTCAGCACGCCGGGGTCGGCGTCCAGCCCTTCGGCGACGATCACCCGGAAGTCGAAGGTGCCGCCGCCGAAGACGTCCTGACGCGCCGTCACCACGTACACCCCGATGACCGCGGCGAGCATGATCAGGCCGCCGAACAGGTTGTAGAGCAGGAACTTCACCGCGGCGTACGACCTCCCCACCCCGCCGAATCCTCCGATCAGGAAGTACATCGGGATGAGCATGGCCTCGAAGAAGATGTAGAAGAGCAGGACGTCGAGGGCGGTGAACGACACGATCACCATCGCCTCGACCATCAGCGTCAGCGCCACGTACGTGTGGGCCATCCGCCGCTGCCCGTAGTCGGGCGCGGTGTCACCGTCGTTCCACCCCGCCAGCAACAGCAGCGGCACCAGAACGGTGGTGAGGAGCACCAGGACGAGCGCGATGCCGTCCAGGCCCAGGATGTACCGGGTGCCGAACGCCGGGATCCAGGCGTGGGATTCCACGAACTGGTACTGCTCGCCGGTCGGATCGAACCGGATCGCCAGCACGACCGCCAGGCACAGCACCACCACGGACACGCCCACGGCGACGGATTTCGCGAGGGCGCGCTTGTGGACGGGCAATGCCAGGACCACACCGGCGCCGACGAGTGGCAGTACCCAGAGGGCGGTCAGCCACGGGAAGCCGCTCACCACAGCCTCACCAGCATCGTGGCGACCAGGAGGGCCGCACCCGCGAACATGAACAGCGCGTACGACCGGACGAACCCGGTCTGCAGGCGCCGCACCCGCATCGACGTTCCGCCGACGAGCGCGGCGAACCCGTTGACGGCACCGTCGACGCCGCTGCCGTCGACGGTCACGAGTGTTCGCGTCAGTTCCTGCCCGGGACGCATCAGCGCCGCCTCGTTGAACGCGTCGCCGTACAGGTCCTTCCGGGCCGCAACAGTGAACGCGGTGACGTCGGCAGGCGCGACCTCGGGGATCGGCTGCCGGGCGTACTGCCGGTAGGCCACCGCGACTCCCGCGAGCACCACCACCAGCGTGAGTGCGGTGATCGCCCACACGGGCAGGGCGGGCTCGCCGTGGTGGGCACCGACCACCGGTTCCAGCCAGTGCTGCAGGGAGGAGCCGACGGCGAGTAGGGCGCCGGCGGCGACCGAGCCCACCGCGAGCAGGATCATCGGCACCGTCATCACCCCTGGCGATTCGTGTGGGTCGGCGACGGGAACATCCCCCTTTCCGTCGCCCGCCCCGGAAGCCCACCGCGGTTGTCCGAAGAAGGTCATCAGCATCACCCTGGTCATGTAGAAGGCGGTGAGTCCCGCGCCGAGCAACGTGACCGTTCCGAGGACGACGCCCTGGACGCCCTCGGCGGCGAACGCCGCTTCGATGATCTTGTCCTTGGAGAAGAAGCCGGAGAACGGCGGAATCCCGATGATGGCCAGGTATCCCAGCCCGAACGTGACGAACGTGATCGGCATGACGGTGCGCAGACCGCCGTAGCGGCGCATGTTCACCTCGTCGTTCATGCCGTGCATCACCGAGCCGGCGCCGAGGAACAGGCCGGCTTTGAAGAAGCCGTGGGTGAGCAGCAGCATGATCGCGAACGCGTACCCGGCCGGTCCCAGACCGGCGGCCAGCACCATGTACCCGATCTGGCTCATCGTGGAGGCCGCCAGCGCCTTCTTGATGTCGTCCTTCGCGCAGCCGATGATCGCGCCGAACAGCAGGGTCACCGCCCCGACGATCACCACGGCGAGCTGGGCATTCGGGGCCAGGTCGAAGATCGCGTTGGACCGGACGATCAGATACACACCCGCCGTGACCATGGTCGCGGCGTGGATGAGCGCCGACACCGGTGTCGGGCCCTCCATCGCGTCACCGAGCCAGGACTGCAACGGGACCTGCGCCGATTTGCCGCAGGCGGCGAGCAGCAGCGCGAGCCCGATCGCGGTGAGCACCCCCTCGCTCGCGGCGTCGGCACGCGTGAACACGTCGGCGAATTCGATCGAGCCGAAAGTCGAGAACATGATCATGATCGCGAGGACCAGGCCCATGTCGCCGACGCGGTTGACCACGAACGCCTTCTTCGCGGCCGCCGCCGCGGACGGCTTGTACTGCCAGAACCCGATGAGCAGGTACGAGGCGAGACCGACGCCCTCCCAGCCGACGTACAGGCCCAGGAAGTTGTCGGCCAGCACCAGCAGCAGCATCGCCGCGAGGAACAGGTTGAGGTAGGCGAAGAATCGCCTGCGCTCCGGATCGTGCGCCATGTAGCCGACCGAGTAGATGTGGATCAGCGAACCCACCCCGGTGATCAGCAGAACGAAGCACACGGACAGCTGGTCGAGTTGGAGACCGAAATCCACCTGGAGTTCGCCGACCGGCACCCAGCTGAACAGGGTCTGGTGCACGACCCGCTCGGCGGCGTCCCTGCCCAGCATGTCGACGAAGAAGACGACGCCGAGCGCGAAGGAGACCAATGCCGTCGCGCAGCCGAGGAGATGGCCCCACGCATCGCTGCGGCGGCCCGCCAGCAGGAGCACGGCGGCGCCGAGTAGGGGCAGAACCGGCAGCAGCCACACGGCCGACGAGAGCGTTCCGCTCATGCCGCACCGCCGATCGGGGCGTCGTCGTCGGGCAAAGTCACCTTCTCGAGGATGTGCGTCATCGGGGACCCGTCAGTTCTTGAGGAGGTTGGCGTCGTCGACGGAAGCCGAACGGCGGGAACGGAAGATGGTCATGATGATCGCCAGACCGACCACGACCTCGGCGGCCGCGACGACCATCGTGAAGAACGCGAAGACCTGACCGTCGAGGTTGCCGTGCATCCGGGCGAACGTCACGAACGCCAGATTCGAGGCGTTGAGCATCAGTTCGATGCACATGAACACGATGATCGCGTTGCGCCGGATCAGCACCCCGGCCGCACCGATCGTGAACAGCAGCGCCGACAGGTAGAGATAGTTCTCGGGGTTCATCGCCGACCCTCCTCGTCTGTCGCACCGGGTTCGGGAGTCGCGACGTCCGCGGTGCCCAGCGCCCGCGCGGGCAGGCTCGGCCGCCGTTCGAGCGATCGGCTGACGGACAGCTCGGAGAATGTGCCGTCGGGCAGCAACGCCGGTATGTCGACCGCGTTGTGCCGCGCGTACACACCCGGACTGGGCAGCGGTGTGACCCGGGCCCCCTCGCGGACGCGGTCCTGGGACAGCTCGCGCTGGTCCTTCCGCCGCTCGAAACGCTCCCGGTGGGCCAGCACCATCGCACCGATGGTCGCGGTGATCAGCAACGCGCCGGTGAGTTCGAAAGCCCACACGTACCGGACGAACACGAGTTCGGCCAGCCCCTCGACGTTGCCTCCCGCGTTGGCCTGATCGAGACCGGTGAACGCGGAGACGGACGCACTGCCGATGCCGCCGATCAGCAGGAGTCCGAATCCCAGCCCCGCCGCGATCGCGGCCACCCGCTGACCGCGGAGGTTCTCGACGAGGGATTCGGAGGAATCGACACCGATGAGCATGAGCACGAACAGGAACAGCATCATGACCGCCCCGGTATACACCACGATCTGTACGACACCGAGGAAGAGCGCGCCCTGGGCGATGTAGAACACGGCCAGGATGATCATGGTCGTCGCGAGGAAGATCGCCGAGTAGACGGCCTTGGTTGCGCTGACCACCCCGAGCGCGCCGATCACCGCCACGGTCGCGAGGACCCAGAACTGCACACCCTCGCCCGTCGAGGTCTGGGTGAAGGGTTCCGCGACCAGTTGGACCGCGGACGGCATCGTGTTCACCACGTCGGCTCTCCTCCCGCGATCACGGCCTGTCCCCCGCCGTGTCCTCGACCTCGGACTCGTCCTGAGCCGCAGCCGCCGCTCCCCCGGTCACCGTGCCGCGGTAATAGTCCTCGGCGGTGGTGCCCGGGGCCATCGGGTGCGGCGACTCGACCATGCCGGGCTCGAGCGGGGCCAGCAGCCGATCCTTCTCGTAGATCAGGCCGGCCCGGTTGTCGTCGGCCATCTCGTACTCGTTGGTCATGGTCAGCGCCCGCGTCGGGCACGCCTCGATGCACAGCCCGCACCCGATGCAGCGCAGGTAGTTGATCTGATACACCTGGCCGTACCGCTCGCCGGGCGAGAAGCGTTCCTCGTCCGTGTTGTCGGCGCCCTCCACGTAGATGGCGTCGGCGGGGCACGCCCAGGCACACAGTTCGCACCCGATGCACTTCTCCAACCCGTCCGCGTAACGGTTGAGCTGGTGCCTGCCGTGGTAGCGGGCCGCCGTCGGCACCTTCTCCTCCGGGTAGAACTCGGTGTTCGATTTCTTGAACATCGTCGAGAAGGTCACGCCGAAACCCGCTATGGGGCCGAGGAATTTAGTCATCGCTGTTCTCCTGGGTCGATCCGGTGGAGTGCGCGCCGGTGACGGAGACGGGCGTGCGCCGGAACGCAGGCAGCGTCTGACCCGGCATCGGAGGAACCGGGTATCCACCGGCCATGGGGTCGAACGGTTCGAGTGTCTCCGGGGACAGTTCGGCGCGTCCGCGCGGCTCGACCGGCTTCTCGGCTGCGCGAACGCGACCCGGGCGCAGCCGCTTCCACAACAGCACCACCACGACGAGGGCCACGACGAGGCCCGCGACGACGAGCGCGATCGTCCGGGCGTCGTACCCCTCGTTGCGGAAGGCCCGGACGGTGGCGACGATCATGACCCACACCAGCGAGATCGGGATGAGGATCTTCCAGCCGAGACCCATGAATTGGTCGTACCGCAGCCTGGGCAGCGTGGCGCGCAGCCAGACGAACACGAACAGGAAGCCCCAGACCTTCAGCGTGAACCACAGCACCGGCCACCACCCGGAATTCGCGCCGTCCCACAGGCTCAGCGGGAACGGGGCGTGCCAGCCGCCGAGGAACAGCGTGGTGGCGAGCGCCGAGACCGTCACCATGTTCACGTACTCGGCGAGCATGAACATCGCGAAGCTCAGCGAGGAGTACTCGGTGTGGAACCCGCCGACCAGTTCGCCTTCGGCCTCGGGCAGGTCGAACGGCGCCCGGTTGGTCTCGCCGACCATCGACGTGACGTAGATGAGGAACGACGGCAGCAGCAGGAAGACGTACCAGGTGTGTTCCTGGGCGGCGACGATGCCCGACGTGGACATCGTTCCGGCGTCCAGGAAGACGGCCGCGAACGACAACGCCATCGCGATCTCGTACGAGATCACCTGCGCCGTCGAGCGCAGCCCTCCCAGCAACGGGTACGTGGAGCCGGACGCCCAGCCGGCGAGGACGATGCCGTAGACGCCGATCGACGTGGCCGCGAGGACGTAGAGGACGGCCACCGGGAGGTCCGTCAGCTGTAGTGGCGTGTAGTGCCCGAAGATCGACACCGCCGGGCCGAACGGGATCACGGCGAACGCCATGAACGCAGGTACCGCGGCGATGACCGGCGCCAGGATGTAGATCGGCTTGTCCACACCCTTCGGGACGATCCCCTCCTTCAGCGCGAGCTTGATGCCGTCGGCGAGACTCTGCAACATTCCCCGCGGGCCCACCCGGTTCGGGCCGACGCGCATCTGCATCCACGCCATGACCTTGCGTTCGGCCAGGATCGTCAGAAGCGGGGTGAGGACGAGGAACACGAAGATGGCCAGGGCCTTGCCGAGCACCAGCCACCACGGGTCGTGCCCGAACAGCGCCGGGTCGGGGTAGACGCCCTCGATCGTCACAGCGGACCTCCCGGAACCATCCCGTTGGTGCCGGCCGCCCGGCGGACGTTCACGACGTCCCCCGCCCGGGCAGCCAGTTGCGGGTAGACAGCCGATCCGGGCGAGTTGAGCGGCAGCCACACCACTCGATCCGGCATGTCGGTGATCACCAACGGCAGGGTGACGGCGCCCCGTTCCGTCGTCACGGTGACCGGATCTCCGTCACCGGCACCCGACTCGGCCGCCGAGGCCGCGGACACCCGCACGACCGGCGTCCGGGCAGTGCCCGCCAGGTGCGGTTCCCCGTCCTGCAGTCGTCCCGAGTCGAGCAGCATCCGCCAGGTGGCGAGCACCGCCTCCCCCGGCCCGGGTTCCCGCCGCGGCGGGTGCGGGTGGCCGGGCGGATCCGGGAAGTCACCGTCCCAGGCGCCGAGCCTCTCCAGTTCGCGCCGTGCGGTCGCGGCGTCCGGAAGACCCAGCGGAACACCCATTTCGCCGGCGATCGCGTGCAGCACCCGCTGATCGGGCATCGACCCGGTGGCGCGGAGGGCGGCGTCGAAATCGCGTGCGCGCCCTTCCCAGTCGAGGAAGGTGCCCGGCTTCTCCATGACCGGTGCGATGGGGAACACCACGTCCGCGCGCTCGCTGATCGCACTGTGCCGCAGTTCCAGGCTCACCACGAAACCTGCCGCCTCGACGGCGGCCAACGCGGCCTGCGGGTCGGGGAGATCGTCGGCCTCGACACCGCCGATCAGGAGCGCCCCCAGCGTCTTCGCCTCGGCCGCGGCGAGGATGCCCGCGGTATCCCGGCCTGCCGTCTCCGGCAGATCTGCGACGTTCCACACCGACGCGACCTGCCGCCGCGCCTCCGGATCGTCCACCGGTCGGCCACCCGGGAGCAGTCCGGGCAGCGCGCCCGCCTCGAGCGCACCGCGTTCGCCGGCCCGTCGCGGCACCCAGGCCAGCCGGGCCCCGGTCTCGTCGGCCAGCCGGACCGCTGCAGACAGGGCCCCCGGCACCCCGGCGAGTCGTTCCCCGACCACGATGACCGCACCCGGCCTGCGCAGCAGCTCGGTGACACCGGAGTCCAGATCACCCGTGCGGAGTCCGTCGAGGACCTCCGCCTCCGCATTCGGCGCGGACCGGAGCAGCCGGCCGGACGTCTTCTCCAGGCCACGGGATGTGTACGGCGCGATCGAGTAGACCGGAACGGCCTTCGCCCGCGCGGCCTTGCGCAGGCGGAGGAAGACGATCGGTGATTCCTCCTCCGGCTCGAACGCGGCGAGAAGGACGACCGGAGCGGCGTCGAGATCGTCGTATGTGACCGCGAGTCGCTGCCCCGCCACCCGGGCGGCCAGGAACTCGGCCTCCTCGCCGGAGTGCGCGCGACTGCGGAAGTCGATGTCGTTGGTGCCGAGCGCTGTTCGCGCGAACTTCGCGTAGGCGTAGGCGTCCTCCCATGTCGACCGGCCCCCGACCAGAACACCCGCGTTGCCCCGCGCGGCGGCCAATCCCCGCGCCGCGACGGCCAGGGCCTCGGACCAGGAGGCGGGTGCCAGCGTGCCGTCGTCGCCGCGGACCAACGGGGCGGTGATCCGGTCGCGCTCGGTGGCGTAGGCGAACGCCCACCGCCCCTTGTCGCAATTCCACTCCTCGTTGACCTCGGGATCGTCGCCCGCCAACCGGCGCAGCACCTTCCCCCGCCGGTGATCGGTGCGCTGGGCGCACCCGCTCGCGCAGTGCTCGCAGACGCTGGGGCTGGAGACCAGGTCGAACGGGCGGGCCCGGAACCGGTACGCCGAACCCGTCAGCGCACCCACCGGGCAGATCTGGACGGTGTTGCCGGAGAAGTACGACTCGAACGGTTCCTTCGCGTAGATCCCGACCTGCTGCAGCGCGCCCCGTTCCATGAGTTCGATGAACGGGTCGCCGGCGACCTGCTGCGAGAACCGGGTACACCGCGCGCACAACACACACCGCTCGCGGTCCAGCAGGACCTCCGTGGACAGCGGAATCGGTTTGGGAAACGTGCGTTTGACCTCCCCGAAGCGCGACTCCGCGCGCCCGTTGGACATCGCCTGATTCTGCAGCGGGCATTCGCCGCCCTTGTCGCACACCGGGCAGTCCAGGGGATGGTTGATCAGCAGCAACTCCATCACACCCTTCTGCGCCTTGTCGGCGACGGGCGACGTGAGCTGGGTGTGGACGACCATGCCGTCGGTGA
>Ga0247825_10001029_pt1 | contig 18141 bp, 21 predicted proteins | sample 13C_Vanillin_Day_FD_194413 | JGI IMG/M metagenome (GOLD analysis project Ga0247825, IMG submission 194413) | Soil microbial communities from agricultural site in Penn Yan, New York, United States - 13C_Vanillin_Day48 | ecosystem: Environmental > Terrestrial > Soil > Agricultural land | place... | reverse complement strand
TGGGCCGCGAGGAGGTGTTCCGGGACATCTCCGGCTGGATCTCGGCCCATCTCTGACATAATCAGGACGCGGTCTTCTACGCGATTGGCGCTTTCCGAGGGTCACCGCATGGCACAGGGCGAAACGGGCATCATCGGCAAGGGCATTGTCATCAAGGGCAGCCTCACGGGCGGTGGAGATCTCGTCATCGAGGGGAGGGTGGAGGGGCAGATCGCCCTGAAGAACCACCTCACCATCGAGGGCACGGGCAAGGTCCAGGCGGACATCCGCGCCGAGGAGCTCACCATCAACGGCGAGGCCAGCGGCAACATCGACGCCTCGGCCCGCGTCTCCATCAACGCGTCGGCCAAGGTGGCCGGCGACATCAAGGCTCCGCGCGTCATCATCGAGGATGGGGCCGTGTTCAACGGCTCCATCGAGATGGAAGTGAAGCTGCCGGACGACATCTAGTCCCAGTTGTCGAGGGACGACGAAGCACAACCCTTCGGGAGGGGTGCAACACTCATGGCGAATACGGTCATTGGTTCGAGCATCGTCATCGACGGGGAGATCTCCGGTGACGAGGATCTGGTCATTCAGGGCACCGTGAAGGGGAAGATCTCCCTCAAGGAGAGCCTCTTCGTGGAGGGCAGCGGCGTCGTCGAGGCGGACATCGAGACGCAGAACGTGGAGATCGCCGGCCGGGTGACGGGCAACATCGTCGCCAGCGACAAGGTCGAGCTCAAGCAGGACTGCCGCGTGGTGGGCGACATCAAGGCCCCTCGCATCCTCATTGCTGACGGCGCCTCCTTCAAGGGCAACGTCGACATGGATCAGAAGGAGCGGTGACGCGTGGCCACTGCGAAAGACGCGGCCGGCACAGCCGGCGATAACACCGTGGTGGGGCAGTCCATCCTCATCAGCGGCAAGCTGACGGGTGACGAGGACCTCACCGTCCGCGGCCGGGTCGAGGGCGAGCTGACGCTCAGCAAGACCCTCATCGTGGAGACCTCGGGCGTGGTGAAGGCCAACGTGGCGGTGAGGAACGCGATTGTCAGCGGCGTGGTGGTGGGCAACATCAACGCCACCGAGAGCGTGGAGCTCACCCGCGAGGGACGCATGGTGGGCGACATCCGCGCCCCACGCGTCATCATCGTGGACGGGGCCAGCTTCCGTGGCCGCGTGGACATGGGTGAGGTGGAGCCAGGCCGCGTGCCGGCCTCGCGCCCGGCGGTGACTCGGCCCACGGTGCGCCCGGGGACGATGGTGACCGCGCGTCCGGGAGCAGGTGTACGGGGTACCGTGGCGCGTCCCACGCCTCCTCCGCCTCCACCTCCGGCAGCCAGGACGGCGGCCAAGCCCATGCCTCCGCCTCCTCCGCCCCCGGCTGCTGCCGCGGGTGGGTCTGCTGGGGCAGCGAGCAAGGGAGAGCCAGCCGCGCCGGTCCCGCCCGTTGTTGGTGCTGGCGCGAAGAAGAAGGTCGTGGTGAAGAAGAAGGCCCGCTAGAACGGGCTTCGTCGTGCCGCCACGGTCACGTGCGCGGCACGGTGCTGGACCGAGCCAGGGGTGCCGATGGACGCCGAGAACAGGGCCGACGGAGAGGACGGGAAGCCGGAGCTGCCAGGGGAATCATCCTCGGCGCCGGCTCAGGGTGAAGGCTCGCCTTCGAGCGCTGGCCAGGCCATCCTGCTGGGTACGGGAGAGCCTGTGCCGGAGGCGCGCGTGGAAGAGGCAGAGCCACCGCAGCAGCCGGAGCAGCCAGAGCAGCCAGAGCCCACCGCGGAGGAACTGGCGCCGCGCTCGCTGGGGCAGAGCACCCTGGCCACGATCTCCCTGGAGCAGGTGGCGGAGGACACCACCTTCCAGATTCGCTCAGAGGGGGAGATCTCGAAGCTGGCCACGGATGTGGCGCGGCTGGGGCAGCTCTTCCCGGTGGACGTGCGCCCCCTGGGGCCGGACCGCTACCAGATCCTCTGCGGGTTCCGCCGTGTGGCGGCGCTGCGCTTCCTCAAGCGAGACAAGGTGCAGGTGCGGATCCACACCGATCTCTCGGATGAGGATGCGCTGCTGCTTGCGCTGGCGGCGGCCATCCACGCCAGCCCGGTGGATCGCGAGGAGCTGGAGGCCAAGCGCGCCGAGTTGGAGAAGCAGGGCCGCCTGAGCGCCGCCACGCGGGACATGCTGGAGAAGGCGCTGGCCACGGAAGACACGCTGGCGCCCGAGTCGGTAGAGGAGGAGGTCGACGCGGACGAGCTGGCCGCGGACGCGGCGCAGCGGCTGGGCGCGCTCAACCAGGATCTGTCGCTGTTGGCGGACGTGTTCAACTCGCTGGACGAGTCGCGCCGGGCGGAGCTGCTGATGCAGCTGCGGTACTCGGCGGAGCTGGTGGCATACCTGGAGGGCCTGTAGATGAACAGCGCGCTTGTCCGGGACCGGGAGCGGCTGTTGGGGTTGCTCACGGAGCGCTCCTTCGAGCGGCGCAAGGTGGTGCTCTCGTCCGGCAAGGAGTCGGACTTCTACATCGACTGCAAGCGCACGGCGCTGCTGGCGGAGGGACACTTCCTCATCGGCCGCCTGCTGCTGGACGCGATCGTTCGCGAGGCGCCACTGGCGGTGGGCGTGGGCGGGATGACGCTGGGAGCCGATCCGATCGCCTCGGCGGTGAGCCTCACCAGCTACCTGGCCGGCACGCCGCTGGAGGCCTTCATCGTCCGCAAGGAGCCCAAGGGGCACGGGACAGGCCAGTGGATCGAGGGGCTGGAGGCGCTTGGGCAGAACGCGCCTGTGGCTATCGTGGAGGACGTGGTGACGACGGGGGCGTCCACGATCAAGGCCATCGAGCGGGCCCAGATGGAGGGCCTGAAGGTGCTGGGAGCGTTCGCTTTGGTGGACAGGCTCGAGGGCGGGCGGGAGGCCGTAGAGGCCGCGGGCTACCGGCTCTCCACGCTCTTCAACCGCAAGGACTTCATCCCGTGAAGCAGGGGCTCTGCGTCGCGTTGCTGCTGGGGTTGCTCTCCGGCTGTACGACCACACCACCGACGATTGGGGATCCAGCGCCTCGGCTGGCGGATCACCGCAAGGAGAAGGCGTACCAGGAGATCTTCGGGAAGTTCACGGATCAGGCCGAGGTCTACGACGGCTTCGACACGCGCATCTTCACCGCGGCGACATTCCAGTCGGCGTCGTTCCGAGAAGCGCGGGTGCGGCGCCGGGCGGAGTTCCAGTTCCTGCCCAAGCCGCGGGTGGAGGAGCTGCTAGCGGCCGAGCGCGCCGAGGACGCTCAGTTCAACGAGTTCCACATGGGCGTGCACGTCAACGATCCGAAGTTCGAGGACTTCGCCTTCCCCAGGACGTCCATCTGGCGGATCGTGCTGCTGACACCGCTGGGAGAGGTGGAGCCTGTCAGTGTCGAGCGCGTTGGCCGGGCGACCCTGGAGATGCGCGCCTTCTACCCCTACTTGGGGGTGTTCTGGGTGGCCTACAAGGTGCGCTTCCCGAAGGTGCTCAAAGACGGCACGCCGATCATCCCGGAGAGCGCCTCGCACGTGACGATGCGGCTGGCCTCCCCGCTCGGGCACGCTGAGCTGCGAGTCCACGCGCGCTGAGCCTCACGTCTCGTCGGTCCGGCGCAGCCACTTCTCCGTCGCCTGCATCGTCGGGCCCGCCTGGAGCCGGTCCAGCAGCTCTCCTACGGAGGGGCTCACGGCGAAGGGCTGCGCGTGCTCTGGGGGGATGAAGCCGTCCTCCACTCCCCGGCGGAGCATGGTCAGCAGCGGCTGGAAGTAGCCGCCCACGTCCAACAGCCCGATGGGCTTGGTGTGCAGGCCGAGCTGGCCCCAGGTGATGATCTCGAACAGCTCCTCGAAGGTGCCGAAGCCGCCCGGCAGCGCGATGAAGGCGTCCGCGCGCTTGGCCATCAGCGCTTTGCGATCGTGCATGGAGTTCACCAGGTGCAGCTCGTGGAGGCCCGTGTGGCCGATCTCCCGCTGCTGCAGGCTGACGGGCAGCACCCCCACGGCCCGGCCTCCCTCGGAGAGCACGGCATTGGCCACGGCGCCCATGATGCCCACGCTGGCCCCGCCGTAGACGAGCGTGAGCTTGCGGCGAGCCAGCTCCGTCCCGAGCGCCGTGGCCATGGCCAGGAACTCGGGCCGCGCGCCGGGACGGGAACCGCAGAAGACACAGACCGATCGGAGCTCCAAGTCAGCACCTCTACCGCCACTTCGGGTGCGCGGCGAACGTCGCCACCATGGCGGTGATGAAAAGGATGATGGGGAGCGCCCGGCTGAAGACAGGGGCACCCAGCCGCAAGGCCACGCCACAAGGCAGGCCGAAGAGGAAGCCTCCCAGGTGCCCGGCCCAGCTCACCCCGGGCAGGAGGCTGATCACCACCACCTGCACCAGCCAGATGCCCAGCTCCTTCCGGCCTTGCTCGGTGGCGATGGGGAGCATGGCTCCCGCCCAGCCGAGGATCATCCCCGAGGCGCCCACCATGGGCACGTCGAAATTGAAGATGAGCGCGAAGGAGGAGGAGCCCAAGGCGGTGACGGCGCAGATCCCCAGGAAGCGCAAGCTCCCGATCGCCCGCTCCAGCATGAAGCCGAGCGTGTAGACCACCGACATGTTGAACAGGAGGTGCAGCGGGCTGCCGTGCTCGAAGACACAGCTCAACATCCGCCAGTACTCGCGTTGTTCGACGAGCGGCCCATAGAGCGCGAGCGGAATCCCCTCTTGCGCCAGCGCGATGCCGTCCGGGTTCGAGGAGAGCGGGGGCACGAGGTGGTTGCGGCCCAGGAGGTACATGACCACGGAGCCCACGATGACGGTGCCGCACACCACAGGCCAGCCCTGCTTCGGCCCTGGTGGAGGCTGCTGCTGCTGCTCCGGGGGAGGGCCCTCGGGAGACGGATTGTCGAGGATACGAGGTGATCGCGCCATCGGGCCTCAGAGCTCCCGGGAGACGACGGTGTCGCGCTTCCAGTGGTGATCGTCCGCGTTGGAGTAGTCGAGCGTGAAGTGCAGTCCTCGGCTCTCCTTGCGGCGGCTGGCGCAGTCGACGATCAGGTGGGCCACATCCGCGATGTTGCGCAGCTCGATGACGTCCCTCGTCACCTTGAAGCGCCAGTAGTAGTCGCGGATCTCCTCGCGCAGCAGATCCAAACGGCGCCGGGCCCGCATCAACCGCTTGTCCGTACGCACGATGCCCACGTAGTTCCACATGAGGCGGCGGATCTCGTCCCAGTTATGGGTGACGACGACGCTCTCATCCGAGTCCACCGCGCTGCCGGGATCCCAGTCCGGTGGCTCCTGAGTGGGCCCGGAGAGGCTCCGCACCTCTTCGGAGGTGACGTGGGCGGCGCGGTGTCCGAAGACGAGCCCCTCCAGCAGCGAGTTGGAGGCCAGCCGGTTGGCGCCGTGCAGTCCCGTGTGAGCCACCTCGCCAATGGCGTACAGCCCCGCTACCGAGGTGCGGCCGTGCAGATCCGTCATCACGCCGCCGCACATGTAGTGGGCTGCGGGCACCACTGGGATGGGCTGCACGGCCATGTCGATATTGAAGGCCTTGCACGTGGCGTAGATGTTGGGGAAGCGCTCGCTGAGGAAGGCGCGGCCCAGGTGCGTCATGTCCAGGAAGACGCAGTCATCACCGGTGCGCTTGAGCTCCGCGTCGATGGCGCGGGCCACCACGTCGCGCGGCGCCAGGGCTCCCAGCGGGTGGTAGCGCTCCATGAATGTCTGCCCGCTGCGCAGCCGCAGCTTGCCGCCCTCGCCGCGCAGCGCCTCGCTGATCAGGAAGCTCTTGGCCTCCGGGTGGTACAGGCACGTGGGGTGGAACTGGTAGAACTCCATGTTGGCGACCTGCGCGCCTGCGCGGTACGCCATCGCCACCCCGTCCCCCGTCGCGACGTCCGGGTTCGAGGTGTACAGGTACACCTTGCCCGCCCCGCCGGTGGCCAGCACCGTCACCTTGCCCAGGAACGTCTCGATGTGGCCGTTCTCCAGCAGGGCGTAGGTGCCCAGGCACCGGCTGGCCCTGCCCGGGCTGGGGCGCCGATCCAGGATCAGATCGATGGCGGCCGTGTTCTGGAAGAAGGTGATGTTCTTCTGCTCGTCACACGCGGCCAGCAGCGCCCGCTGCACCTCGCGGCCGGTGATGTCGCCTGCGTGGATGATGCGCCGCGCGGAGTGGCCTCCCTCGCGCGTCAGGTCGAACTCGCCCGTGGCGCGCCGGTTGAACTCCGCGCCCAGCGCGACGAGCTCCCGGACGCGCTCGGGGCCCTCGCGCACCGTCACCTCCACCGCGTCCTGATGGTTGAGCCCGGCGCCCGCCACCAGCGTGTCCTGGACATGGGCCTCGAAGCTGTCCGTGGGAGCCAGCACGCTGGCGATGCCGCCCTGGGCGTACTGGGTGTTGCTCTCGTAGCGCTCACGCTTGGTGAGCACGGCGACGGAGCCATGCCGGGCCGCTTGGAGGGCAAACGAGAGTCCGGCGACGCCACCGCCCAGGACGAGGAAGTCGAAGCGCTGGGGCATGAGAGCCAGCCTTAATGGCTGTAAGTGCTGGAAACAAGGCGTTTTCTTGAGGACTTTCTGGCACCCGTCTAAGGTTTGGGGGCCACTATGCGTCCTGGCCTCGCCTTGCTGACAGCCCTGCTGTTGATGCCCCTGGGGGCCTCTGCCTCCGAGGGCATTTACCGGTACGTCGAGAAGGACGGCACCATCATCTACACCAACGTGCCGCCCCCCGGGAGCAAGCGGGCCAAGCGTCTCAAGGGCACCTTCACCCAGGCCCAGGCCCCCTCGGCGCCGGTGCGTGGCCGCGCGAGCGCCCCGGCGGATCTCGAGCCGCACATCGTCACGGCGGCCCGGCGCTACAAGATCCCCGCTTCCCTGGTGCGGGCCATCATGCAAGCGGAGAGCAACTTCGACGCGAACGCCGTGTCCCCCAAGGGCGCATGTGGGCTGATGCAGCTCATGCCTCCGACGGCGGCGGAGATGTACGTGAAGGACATCTTCAACGAGAAGGAGAACATTGAAGGGGGCGTGCGGTACCTGCGGGTGCTGGCCAACCAGTTCGACGGGGACATGGTGAAGATGATCGCCGCGTACAACGCGGGACCGGACGCGGTCCGCAAGTACAGGGGCAACGTTCCGCCCTACGAAGAGACGCAGGGGTACGTGCGCAAGGTCCTCCAGCTCTACTACCACTACAAAGAGCGCGAGCGGCTCGCCCAGAACGAGCCCCGCGAAGCGAGCAGCGATGGCGACAACGCGAGCGACGGGGTCCGAGCAGAGTCCCGTTGACGACGAGTTCCTGGACCTCCTCTACCGGGGCGGAGAACTGCTGGCTGCGGGCAAGGTGATCGAGGCCAAGGACTTCCTCGAGCAGGCCCACAAGCTGCAGCCGAAGCACGAGAAGGGACAGAACCTTCTCGGGCTGACGTACTTCAAGCTGGGGTTGTTCGACCGGGCGGCGGAGCTCTACGAGATGCTCGTGCGCGACAACCCGGTGGATCCCACGCTGCGGGTCAACCTGGGGCTGGTGTACCTGAAGACGAACGCGCTGCAGCGCGCGGTGCGCGAGTTCGAGGTGGCCGTTGACCTGGCGCCCGACCACAAGAAGGCGCACAACTACCTGGGGCTGGCGCTGGCCCAGCAGGGCGAGTACGGCCGGGCGCGCGAGCACTTCCTGCTGGCGGGCAGCGACGCCATGGCGGAGAAGATGAGCCGCGCCATCGCGGGAGAGGGCTTCAGCCGTCCGGCGCCCGTGCAGCCGGCGAAGGCCCGCGGCTTCGCGGAGCTCGAGGGCGCCGAGGTGGTGCGGGAACAGGGAGGCGTGCCGGTAGCGGAGACCGTGAGCGCCGAGATGGTGATCGATGTGGTGGAGAACCCGCCCGTGCAGACCGCGGCGCCGGTGCCTCCACCGCCTCCGCCCGAGTCGATCTCCGAGGCTGCGCCTACACCCAGGCCTCCGCCCCCGCCGCAGAAGGCGGGTTCGGCCGAGGATGACTGGGGCGCGCAGTTCGGGCTCGATGAGTCCACACAGCAGGCGGCAGAGGAGCCGACGCCCGCTGCGCCCGAGTCCGCCCTGCAGGCTGGCCAGGAACTTCCCGCCACTACGGGAGAGACGGGCGCCCTCCCATCGGAGCAGGGCCCGGCGGCGGCCGCCGCTGCAGAGCCGGAGCTCCCGGTGTTGGCGATCGAGGAGGTCTCTGCGGACGAGATGCCGGAGGTGACGGCAGCGCCGGAGAATGCGGAGGATCTGGCCGCCATCGCTCAGCACGAGCAGCCACCTTCGGGTGAGACGCAGGTATTTGCGGGCGCGTCCAGCCCCGCGGTGGCTGCGCCAGCAGTCCCCGTCGAGGCGCCACCGGCGATGGCAGCGCCTGCCGCGCAGCTCCAGGCTCCTGCTCCGGCCGGGCTCCCAGAGGCCGCGCTGGAGGAGGCCTGGACCGTAGGCCCCCCGTCAGCGGGCCTGGGCAGCCTGAGCCCCATCCCCGCGACGCCGGCTGCTGTCCCTGAGCCTGCTGGGACGGGCGTCTTCCGAGAAGGGGTGGTGCCCATTCTCAGGGAGTTGGCCCCTACGATCACGCTGGGCGGCGCCACGGCGGAGAGCCCGTTCATGGTGGGGACTGGGGGCCTCTGCGCGCGGGTGGATGGAGAGCTGCTCACTCGGATGGAGGGGCTGGTGGCCTTCACGGGACAGCTGTCCTTCAAGCCTGAGATGAAGCGGTTCCGGGGGCGGACGACGGACAAGCCGTTTGGGGAGGGTCCGGCGAGGGTGGTGCGGGCCATGGGCCGGGGCATGCTCTTCATCGAGCCGGGAGAGCAGATCACGTTCCAGGCGCTGGACCTGGGCGACGAGTCCGCCTACTTCCGGGATGAGAGCGTGTTCGCCTTCGAGGAGCCGGTGATGTTCGAGAACGGCCGGGTGCCCTCGGAGGTGGCGCCGGACCTGGACCTGGTGCACCTGCGAGGCAACGGGAAGGTGCTGCTGAGTCTGGCGGGCCCGCTGCGCTCGGTGGTGGTGACGATGGATGCGGCGGCGACGGTGCCGTTGACGCACCTGGTGGGGTGGCAGGGAAACCTCACGCCGCGGGTGGTCTCGCTGCTGCAGGGGGCGGGAGGTGAGAGCTTGAAGACAGCCGTGGAGCTGAGCGGCGAAGGATTTGCCCTCATCTGCCTGCCAGTTCGCTAGAAGGGGGCTCATGGACCGAGCGACCAGGAAGCAGCGGAAGCGGGAGGAGCGGGCGAAGCGCCGGGCTGAGCGCAAGCCGAGCATCCTTGTCCAGGAGTTCTGGAACCTGCCCAACATGCTGACGCTGGGGCGGATCCTGCTGATTCCGGTCTTCGTGTGGTTCACGTACGACGCGGATCCGTTCTACTCGTTGCTGGCGGGGGCGGTGTTCGCGGTAGCGTCCATTACGGACGTGGTGGACGGGTACCTGGCGCGCAAGTGGAACCTGATCACGGGGGTGGGGAAGTTCATGGACCCACTGGCCGACAAGCTGATCGTGATGGCGGCGTTGGTGATGATGGTCAGGTTGGGGCGGATTGCCGCGTGGGTAGTGATCGTGCTGCTGGCGCGGGAGCTCATCGTCAGCGGCCTGCGGACCATCGCGGCGAGCGAGGGGATGGTCATTGCGGCGGGGCAGGAGGGCAAGTGGAAGACGAGCTTGCAGCTGGTGGGAGTGATTTCACTGTGTGTCCACTACGTGCACCCGCTGCACCTTGGGGCATGGCAGGTACCGGTGGACTACAACAAGGTGGGGAAGGTGTTGGTGTACTTGTCGGGTGCGTTCTCGGTATGGAGCGCGGTGGTGTACTTCCGAGCGTTCCTCTCCATGCTGGCCAGGCGGGGAGGGGGCGAGGACGCACAGAAGGCTTGACGCGGTCGGGACAGGTAGGTATATCCGGCCTCGCTTCGACGGTGCGGTGACGCAGCAGTACGAAGTACCAGATGCGGGAATAGCTCAGCGGTAGAGCATCGCCTTGCCAAGGCGAGGGTCGAGGGTTCAAATCCCTTTTCCCGCTCCAGAATGAAGTCCGGCGGCCGGAATCCTCCAAGGGTTCCGGCCGCTGGCGTTTCAGGCATCATGTGACCCGTATGTGCCCCTGGCTGGGCTCGGCGAGTCGAGCACGTGCACGGGGTCCCGTTTCACGTCCGTCCGGGCGAAGCCACCTCCCCCTACGCTGCGAACTGCACGTGGGGCTCGTCCGCGATCGCGAAGAGCGCCTGCTGCTTCTCCCCGAGCGCGACGAGGAAGACACCTGGTCGGGATGGCCAGGCGCCAGCGGGCCGTAAAGCGCTCGCCAAGTACTTATACCCAGGTAGGTCCGGCTCCTTCGCTGCGTGAACTCACGTGGAGATCGGAGCCGCTCCGATAGACCTATCAGTCATGTAGCTCTGATAGGTACATGCCGCCTTGGGATCATCGACCGCACGTGATACCTATTGCTTTCAGCTCGGCAGGCACTGTCGGCAGGGACACTTCCGCCTGGAGGACCGATATGAATGATGCAGAGAAGCCAACCGAGAAGCGCACCGAGGACGAACTGGGGGCGAGGAAGCCTCCGCTCATGTTCGTTCTGGACGGCATCTCCTACGAGTCGATCCGGGAACTGGAGTGGCGGGGCAACGGTGAGCTGCTGGTGCTGGCCCGACGTACCTTCCAGCAAGGAGTCGCCGGCCACGTCGCCATCAGGACCCTGCGCAGTCCGAGCCAGTTCATGAACCGACGGCGGCTGGTGGATGCGGTGAGGCTGGCTTTCCTCCTCCCTCACCCGGCCATTGCCCAGGTGCACCACCTGAAGATCCACCAGGGAGCACCGCACGTGATCATGGAGTACGTAGACGGCCCCTCCTTGGACACGGTCCTCAACCTCGTGGCGATGCTCGAGCGCCCGGTGTCACCGTCCTTCGCTCTCTATGTGACATCCGAGATCGCCGATGCGCTCCACCATGCGCACACGCTCAGAGACGACCAGGGAACGCCCCTGGGCATCATCCACCGCGACGTCAGTCCCCGGAACATCTACCTGGATATGCATGGCGCAGTGAAGCTGACGCACTTCGGCGCGGCCTACTCGCTCATGGTGGGGCGAGAGGAGACGCCGCACCTGCTGCTCAAAGGGGATGTGGCGTACGCCTCGCCCGAGTACCTGCGCCGCCAGCACCTGGCGCCCTCGTCGGATGTGTTCTCCCTCGGGCTCGTTTTGGTGGAACTGCTGATTGGCCGCCACCTCTTCAATGTGGAGGATGTTGGAGAGGCGCGCTCACTCTTCCTTCGTCCTGGCGAGCCGGTGCCCAAGCCAGAGGAGTCGCCCTCGCTCCCCTTCGAGCTGATGCGGAACATGATCGAGCGCTACAGGCCAGAAGACGTGGAGAAGGCCGTGAGGGGCCTGCCCGACACGCTCACGGCCATCATCCACAAGGCTCTCCAGAAGGTCCCTGCCGAGCGGCACTCCACCGCGGCCGAGATGTCCGATGCGCTGCGGGTCTGCCTGACGCAAATGCCACAGCCGTATGGCCGGAAGGAGGCCCGGGAGGAGGTCTCGCAGCTGATCGCCGATGCCAGCGCTCACCGCGACCGGCTGGAGCTCCCCCAGGAGGGCATCTTCCCCGAGGGGCTGGAGCAGCACGAACTGTCCTTGCGCCCGTGAGGACGCCTGTCTTGCTCGGAAACTGGCGGCTGCCCTCTATCGGAGGAGGGCACCTGCCATGCCGGTGAGCGCCTGGAGCTGGGTTTCGTCCATCCGGAGCACCAGCGTGAGCAACCGGCGCAAGCTGGGCGCGGCCTCCTCCTGCTTACGGCGCGAGTCCTTGGTGGGCTCTTCGGCGGCTCCTGAGCCAGACAGCCCCAGCAGATCATCTGAGGAGATGTGAAGCACGGTGCAGAGCCGGCGCAGAGTCGGGACACTGGGCATCACCTTCCCGCGCTCCATGCGGCTGTAGACCATGGAGGTGATCTCCACGAGAGAGGCCACCTCCGCCTGGGTCAGTCCCGCGCGTTGCCGAGCCTCACGGGCCACCTCGCCGATCATCTTCGCCAGCTCTTCGTTCATGGGTGAGCGGAAGAGTACTCGACAGGGCTATCCCCGTCTTGCGCGATTTGGGGTCACGCCCTCACGGTGGGCGAGCCCAGGAGCGTGTCCGAGGAGACTCCGAAAAACAGGCACAGATCCACCAGGGTCGAAGGCGTGGGCAGAAGCTTGCCGCGCTCCATCCGGGCATACGCGAGCAGAGGAAGATCAACGGCTTCAGCCACCTGGGACATCGTGAGCCCGGCATTGAGCCGGACGCTGCGGATCATCGTTCCGATGGTGGTTGCCAGGTGCTCAGACATGCCAACCTCAGGGTAGGGGATGCGCTGCTTGTACGGAGCTACCCTGATATACCCAATACGGGTAGTAGAGGGGTAGAAGTTATGGGTACATGCTCCTTGCCAGCAGCAGGGGCGGGGTAGTGCCCGGGTCTGCTAGCGTTGCTAGCTCCTGGAGGTTGAACGCATGGACGAGGGAGCTGCCCCGATACGGATGAGCCCGGATGGCCTGGCTCTCGGAGCGAGGGCATGACGGCGCCTGCGCCCTTGGAGATCCCTCCTGGAACGGATGTCCGCGGCTTTCTGATCGAGGGGAAGCTGGGAGCTGGCGGTTTCGGCACTGTGTACCGAGCGCGTCGGGGCGGGCAGCTGTACGCGCTCAAGTTCATCCACCGGAAGGCAGCAGGGGGCTGGGAGAAGCGGGAGGTGGACATCCTCATGCGGCTGGCCCATCCGAACGTGGTGGGCTTCGAGGGGTGTGGCTTCTGGCCGGATGACACGCGCGAGTACCTCGTGATCATCATGGTCTACGTGGAGGGGCGGCGGCTGGACGTGTGGGCCCAGGAGGAGAACCCAGACGCCCGCGCGGTGGCCCAGAAAGTTCTCAGCGTGGGGAAGGCCCTCGCGGCAATCCACCGGGAGAACGTGGTTCACCGGGACCTGAAGGAGGCGAACATCATCGTTCGCTCCTCGGATGGTGAGCCGGTCGTCGTGGACTTCGGAGTGGCGGGTGGCCCGAATACGCCGAGGGTGACACGGGATGTTCTCCCGCCCTGCACGCTGGAGTACCGCTCCCCCGAAGCGTGGCGCTTCTTGCACGAGAACGTCCGCCGGCTGGACGTCCACTACCAACCAGGCCCAGCTGATGATCTCTACGCCCTGGGGGTGATCCTCTACTGGCTGCTGACAGGCAGATACCCGTGTGTCGGTGCGACTGAAGCGGAGCAGGCGGAGGCCACCCTTCATCACGTCCCTGATCCACCTCACGTCGTCAATCCTCGGGTACCCGAAGCGATCAGCGCCATCTGCATGAAGCTGCTGGAGAAGCAGCCTGAGAACCGCTATCCGGACGCGGGGGCCATGGGGCTGGCCTTGGAGGCGGAACTGGCGAGGGCAGACGGCGCCTGGAGCGTGCCCCTGTGCGACGCCCATGCCCCCGACAACCTCACGACCGAGGGCAATCTGGCCCGGGAGGATGGCGACGATGGCGTCGACCACTGGCTCAGAGAGGCACGGCACGAGCACGAGAGACCCAGGAGGGGCAGGCGGCCAGCTCCAGCTGCTCCAGAAGGAAAGCCGCTGCTGCCATCAGCGCTCGAAGCCGCTCCAGCTGCACAGCTCGAGCCTCCGGCAGCAGCGCCTCCGGTGGAGCATCCGGGAAAGGTTGAGGTCGAGGGCTGCCCACCTGGTCCCGTTTCCTCAAGCAGGGTAGGGCAGCCGATTCGCGCTGCCGCTCTGAGCATCCCGCTCGTGGGGACTGCGGCTCTGGTCCTCGTTCTGTGCGTGGCCGTGGCCGTGGTCCAGCTCCATCCTCGCCTCGCGAGATCACCACCGACCGCAGCTGCGGTAGCGGAGGAGCCACACGCCCAGCTATTCGAGGTTCTCCCGGAGACACCTGGGGGGACTACCTGGCAGGTTGGCTGGAAAGTGGCGTCGCTGAGGAAACCGCCGGAATCTGAGCAGGTCGCAGCTTCGCTCGATGCGGAGCCAACCCCTGCGACCGTCGCCTCTCGAGCGACGCCTTCCAAGGACATGCCTTCCGTGAAGAATCCGCAGCAGAAGCAGCCCCAGGGCCTTGGGCCTGTGGGCAAGATGATCGGCACGGGTGCAGCGTGCCTCACCATGGCCTGCACCGGGCCGCAGGTGCGTCCCGAGCCACCAGCCGAGCCTTGCCCTTCCGGCGCGGTCGAGGCCATGGCCGAACTGGGCATCGGCATTGGCGATGACAACGAGGCGGTTTTCCCCTCTGGTCCGACTGCCGAGGTCATCTCCGTGCGAGAAGGCTGGACCAGCTTGAGGCTCTTCCGCTGGGGGGAGTTGCGTGCGTTCTCCATCCTGAAGGGGCGGCTCGTCTTCGGGAGTGAGCGCGTATACGGACGGTTCACTGAGGTGCAAGAGGCCGAGGGCTCCCGCACGTGGCCTGTCTGCATGGAGTTGCTCGACACGTCGGAAGAGCGCGGTCTGAAGCTGAAGCCCGGCTCCACGGCTGAGGCCGCGAAGGTGTTCAACTCCGTGGTGGTGAAGGCGGTGGACCGCTTCCAGTAAGCAAGGGCCAGACGCGCGAGCCTGGGGCGCCGGGGCGCTCTTGAGCCGGAAGGCGTGGTAGAGGCGACGCCACAGGGCGCATACGTTGCGCCCTACTCAGGAGGTCTATTCCGTGCTCGCTTCGTCCTCGGCCGTTCTTCTGGCCCTGGTGCTCCTCGTGGGCGCCACTGCCACCGCGCAGCCCCGAGCCATCCCCTGCGAAGCAGGAACCCGGCGCATCGAGCTGAAGACGGAGCCCTCCGACGAGGTGCCCGAGGTGTGCATCAGCCCGGGGCTGTCCAGCACCCTCCTCCTGTACGGTGCGGAACTCCTTCCTGGCGGCGTGACAGTGGACGGGCGGGAGCGCTTCACGCTGGTGGAGGTCGGCAACACGATGCTCCGGCTGGTTCCCTCGGAGCGTGTGGTGCCAGGAGAGCGACTCCGGCTGACGGTGCGCTTCCGGGATGGATCAGCTCCGGCGAGCGCTGCTTTCTGGCTGGTGGTGTACGCCGGGCAGGTGGAGCCGCTGGTGGAGGTATACCGCGAGAAACGCACGCTGGAGTCCTACCAGCAGCAGGTGCAGGAGAAGGATGCCCAACTCCGCGAGTGCCAGGAGGACAACGCGCGGCTGCAGGCCGAGAAGGAGAGCCCTGGGGGCCTTACAGGGCTGCTTGCCACAGGGCTCATGGGGGAGAAGGGTGTCACCCCCAAGAATCTCTCTGAGAGCGTCGTTCAACATTCGAGGAATGCCGTCCACGTGGTGCGGGTCTTCAGCTACCGCTCTAAGAACAGTGTGGCTGTCGAGCTGAAGCTCGAGCCCATCCCCGGGATGGAGCCTTGGCGCGCAGTGAGAGCGGAGTTGGTGGGGCTAGGCCGTCGTGCTCTGCGGGTGAAGCCACCCTGGCAACGCGAACCCCTCCGAGACGAAGCGAAGGACCGGCGTGTGGTGATCGAGGCGGAGGCGACGGAAGCGGAGATACTTGGCACCTTCACCATGAAGGTGTGGGATGAGGATGGGACCCGGACCCTTCTCCTGACTGGAGTCGTCTTCCCGTAGCCGGGTGGCCACCAGTTGCGGCTCCGGGCCGGGACGCACCTCAATGGGGCAGGTCACGCTGGAAGTCAGGCAGGCACGCATAGGGCATGCGTTCCTCCAGCCGGTGGCAGGAGTAGCCCTCGCCGCACACCTCGGGACCCTGCGGATCGCAGGGCTGCACGCAATCCCATCCGTCGCAGACCCACCCCGCCTGGCAGGGCGGGTGCCCTTCACCACAGCGCGCGACGCAGGCCATCCATACCTTGCCAGGGTGCGGCGGTTCTGTCCGCACCACGCACCTGGAGCCCACGGGACACGGGGTCTGGAGGCAGTTGGGTCCGTATACCTGCGCGCACTTCGAGGAGCCCTCTTTGAAAGGGATGCATTGCTGCCCCGGAGGACACCCCTGAGTCTCGCAGGTGGGCAGGCATACGGGCTGGGGAATGGTGTCCGCGCAGAAGAAGCCCTCGGGACAACCGTTCGTATCGCCGGGACGGCACGGCCGGGCGCACCAACCATCCTGGCCACCGCACAGCAATCCGGCGACGCAGGCGTTCTCTTTGTGCCTCGGAATCTCAACGCAGCCCTCTCCCTCCTGACGAGGTCCAACGGGAACGCAGACACGGACCTGCGGTCCACCTCCCCAGGTGGCAATGCTGCGACAGACCTGACCTTCCGAGCACTGCTCGTCTTTTTCGCACTGGCTATCGGTGCAGTACGACCGCAAGTAGCGGACCTCGAACAAGCAGCCCAGCGGGGGCTCACACTCCGCGCCCGGTCCGCAGTGTCTGCCGTAGGTCATCAATCGCATGCGCTGCTCGCCTGTCAGCATGGGGCTCATGCGTACCCCTCCTGGCGAGTCCTCGGGTACCTCCGGTCTCAGCAGCCCCCACAGCAGCAGCACGAGTGGCAGTGGCAGCAGCACGCCCGCGCAGAGAGCCACGACTTTGCGCCAGCCCCCTCTCTGCACTTACTGCACCCCTCCACGTTTGCACTTCCGGCAGTCGTCCGAGTCCTCCTTGCCAGGTGCGCAGACCTCCTTGTACCACTTTTCCTCGCACTTCGTGATGTAGAGGAGGTGTTCCTGCGTATCCTGGTGGACGGCCTTGCCAACACGGCCGTCCTTGCCGAATTCAGAAGGGCAGCCTGTCGTTGCCATGGCTGAAAGTATGACGACTCCCACCCGGAGCCAACGCATGAGTCCCTCCCTTGAAGGACCCTCGACGCTACCAGCGTGGATCAGGCCGCGTCCACGCCACGGCACGTAGGCGGCACCCAGCGGGTGGTGGTGATCCCGCAGGTTGCATGTGCCACCACTGGGATCGCGAGCCGCTCAGGCCGGGCGTGAAGGACAGGTGCGTGGTGAGCAAGGTGGAGGCGACGGAGGCTGAAGCCCGAGGCAGCTTCACTTGACAGCGGGCTCCGATTCGCTCCTATGGAGCTCAGTGGGGCTAAAAAGACGAGGGCCCAGATGACGAGGAGGTCTTCACCCCCTCGTCACCCGGGCACGAGTCACATGGTGCGCGACGTACGAGCCGAGGCCCTGCTCGAGCCGGTCTTGGCGGTGGGAGGAACCGTGTCACCCATGCTCGGCTTGGTGAGCCCGGTGGCTCCATTGCCCATCTTCCTGCGAGTCGGCGGCGGCTCGCTGGCTCCGGGAGCGGCGCCGCGGAGGCTCGCCTCCATCTTCTCCTGGCGCTCGCGCATCTCGGCCAGATCCTTGGTGAGGCGCATCGTCTCGGTCCGATGCGTATCGATCTGTCCCTGGAGGCCCTTGCGCAGGTCGGCCACCTCGGTCTTCACCTCCTTGGTCAGCGAGCGCATCTCGCTCAGCGTGGCGGCGTTGGCCTGGGTGAGCTTCTCCAGCAGCTCCGAGTGCTTCCGGTCGAGCTCGGCCAGCGTCATCTGGCCCTGGAGCTGCCGCACTTCCTGCGCCTTCTGGCGCATGGACTCCTGCGTCTCCGACGGCTCGTCGTCGCCGACCAGCCAGCGACCGATGGTCTTGCGGCTGGCGTAGCCGAGAGTACCAGCTGCCATGGTGGCGGCGATCTTGCCGAGGTTGTTGGTGATGAGGGAGAGGAAGGGCATGCAGGGACTCCTGGAAATGCCCAGGAGGAATTCCCGGGCTCATGTGCTGATACCCACCGGGAGCCCTCGATTTCGGATGCTGCATCAGGGAGCGGGCGGGTCCCTCTGGCGGGGCCTGAGCATCCGCTCGACGTGCGCATCGAAGCAGCCCAGGATGATGTCCGTCCGTTCCTTCGTGCTGCCCACGAGGAACCGTACGTGCAGCAGCAGGCTCTCCTTCGTCAGGTGGGTCTTTACCGTGTAAAGACGCAGCCGGAAGGGGCGGGCCATCCTCCCGGCCAGCTCGTGGTTTCGGGCCATGGACTCGCTCAAGGTCAAGCAGAGGATCTTGGCCTCTTCAAGAGTCATCGACCGGAACGGGCGCCAGCTCCGGACTGCGTGGATGATCTTCTTCACGTGTCCTCCATGCAGCGCAACGGAGGGCGTGGAGCCCGCGTGGCGCGCGTGATGCGCGCCAGCGAGGCGCAGGGT
>Ga0247825_10001028_pt1 | contig 18167 bp, 11 predicted proteins | sample 13C_Vanillin_Day_FD_194413 | JGI IMG/M metagenome (GOLD analysis project Ga0247825, IMG submission 194413) | Soil microbial communities from agricultural site in Penn Yan, New York, United States - 13C_Vanillin_Day48 | ecosystem: Environmental > Terrestrial > Soil > Agricultural land | place... | reverse complement strand
CAGGTAGAAGCGGAACTCGCCCGAGTTGACGCCGTAGGCCACATCCACGCCCACCAGCGGTAGGACGACGCTGCGCAGGAACAGGCGCAGGCCCAGGCCCAGGCCCTGCGCCACCGTGACGCCGCCAATCCCTTCTTTGGCGTCCGGTAGGTAGCCGCGCACCACTCGACCGTTCACGTCCCGGAGCTGCCGGTCCTCGGGGATGTTCCGCCACATCATCATTCCCATGTCCGAGAAGGCCACCCCTCGGAAGGCCAGTGAGCGCACGGTGAAGAGCGGGAAGTGGTACTCGGCTGTGAAGAGGGCTCGCGTGTCACCTCGGAACTGCCGGTAGAGGAACCCTCGCAGCGAGCTGGCGCCCGCCACGTACTCCTGGTGGAACGGCAGGTCCACCCCCGCGGCCACCTCGCCGCGCAGGATCAGGTTCTGCTCCTCGAAGATGCGCAGGCCGTGCCGGTAGAGCAGCCCGAAGCGCTTGTAGCGGAAGTGGCTCCCCACGTCCGGGTTCGACAGCTCCAGCGAGCCTTCGATGTTCAGGCCCTCCATGATCGCGTGGAGGTTCTGCCGCGTGTCGAACCCCACCGTCAGCCGCAGCGAGGTGTCGCGCTGAACGGGGCCCGGCTCGAACGCTGGCTCCGTCACCGGCGTGTCCGTGCTGGGAGGCTGAGCGTCAATGAACATCAGCCGGTACTTCGCTCCCACACGCACCCGCTCGGCGATCATCACCGAGAGTTCGCTCGCGAGGGAGGCGGAGTTGAGCCGGGTCCGGCGCGCCACCTCGGGCTCTTCCTGGCTCGGATCCGGGTCATACTCCTCCACCCGATCGCTGCGCAGCTGGCCCTCGAAGCTCAGCCGCAGCGGGGGAAAGCCGAACAGGTTCGGATCCAGAAAGCCCACGAACAGGCCGCTCTCGGCCGTGCTCACCTGCGCCGCGGTGGCGAACTTCTTGCTGCGGCCCCACAGGTTGGCCTCCGCGTACAGCACCCCGCCGCCGATGTTCGAGTTCGACAACGAGAAGGTGGGCGCCACCACCCACGAGGCCTTGTCCTTGACCTCGAGCACCACCCGCACCCGGCCATCCCCCAAGGGCTGAGGCGTCACCTTCACATCCTGGAAGAGCCCCGTCGCCACCAGGCGCCGCTCCACCCGAGTGAGCTCCTCGGCGGTGATGCTGTCGCCCGCATCCAGCCGCGAGTACGCCTGGACCGTCTCCGGCTGTGTCTTCTCCGTGCCAACCACGGAGACCTCGCCCACCACCATCCGCTCCGCTGTAGCTGGAGGAAGAGGCGAGGGTGGAGGCGTGGAAGGTCCGGGCTCCTGTGCGGCCGCTCGCGGCGCGGAGAGGCCCAGTGCGATGGCCAGGCATGCTCCCAACCAGGGACCGCGGAGCCAGCAGAGAGCTGCCTTTGTCACAGCGATCCCACCAGGGCTCGGAGCTCTTCGTCCTCGGGGATGGGGGAGAGGGCTCCACCCTGGAGCCCCCGTGAGCGTTGCTGCTCTCCGCCAATCTGGAGTGACTCCGCCAGCAACGAGCGCGCCTGATCGCGCCTGCCCAGGAGGAAGGCGATGTAGCCCGCATTCCACAGCGCGCTGGAGCTGCGTGGCTGGCGCTCCAGGGCTGCCGAGATCTTCGCGCTCGCCCGCTCCAGGAATGCCAGCGCCTGGTCCCGCTTCTGCGCCCAGCGCCGCTTCGCCTCGAAGATCAACACCGCGCCCGCGTCATTGAGCGCCTCGGTGACACGCTCCCTCACGGAGGAGTCGGTCTCCGCTCCGAACCGATCGAACAAGGTGTCATAGGTAGACAAGGCCTCGTGGGGGCGGTTCAAGAGTCTCAGCTGGAGGGCCCTGCTCAGGAGCGCCAGGCCCGCCTGGTAGCGCAGCACCGCGTCGCCCGCACCGCTGAACCGCTGGAAGGTCTCGTCATAGAGACGCAGGCCGTCCTCGAGCTGGCCCACCTCCACCAGTGCGTCGGCCTTGATGAGCAGTGCCCCAGCCACCACCACCTGCAGCTCCCGCTCGCTGGAGCCGTCGTGTTGCTGGAGCAGCTCGCCGGCGAGGGCCAGGGCCGCCGGGGGCTGGCTCAGGTTCATGAGCGCGTGCGCCTTGTGGAACTGCACCTTGGCCATCAGCTCTCGCAGCTTCCCGTGGTTGGCACCGTCCAGGTGCCGGAGCGCCTCGTTGCAGGTGGACAAGCACTCCTCGAACCGCTCCAACTGCCCCAAGGCGATGGCCTTGCCGATGAACGCCTGGGCCACCTGCACCCGCACGCCCTCCTCGCGGGCCCCACCCAAGAGCAGGATGACCTCGCCACTGAGCGACAGGATCTCCTCGAACCGGCGCTGGTCCAGGAGCGCGTGGATCCTGTCGACGAGCGCCTGAGCCACCCGTTCGGGCGGCTCGGCCCCGCTCCTCTCGCCAGACCGTCGGCTCACTTCATTCTCGGCAGCCATGGGCTCCTCGCGCACTGATGTCTCGTCCCTCTCCCCCTGGCCGTGTCGGGCGGAGCATAGGACGGACCGAGCCGCACTTGCGACCCTTGTCCGCTTGTGTTCCAAGCCTGAGCGCGCCCATGAGCCAGGACCCTGAACCCCCGCACCCCTCGCGGGTCCGCATTGGGGCTGTCACCCTCGCGTCCCTGCTGGGGGCAACCCTGGCGGAGCTGCTCCACCTGCCCGCTGGAGCCCTCCTGGGGGGCTTGCTGGTGGCGGTCCTGGGCTCCTTGTGGGCTTCGGTGCATGTCTTCGTGCCCCGTGCCCTGCAGCTCGCTGCCCCGGCCGTCATTGGCGCCGCCCTCTGCACGGCCTTCAAGCCCACAGCCTGGGCCGCGCTCGCCGAGCACTGGGTCATTGCCCTTGTCAACGTCGTGGGAGTGGTGGCCGTCTCGCAGCTCGTGGCGGTCATCTACGCCCGGGTGAGGGGGGCCGACGCCCGGACCATCTCCCTCGGACTCATGCCGGGCGGGGCGTCCGCCATGGTGGCGCTCAGCGAGGAGCTCGGCACGGACTCTCGCCTGGTCACGGTCTTCCAGTATGTGCGCCTGGGCGTCGTCATCGTCGTGGCCGGCGCGGTGGGGAGGTGGGCCGGCTACGCGCCAGACCTGCACGTGGCCACCCCCGCGGAGTTCACGGGTGCGCCGTCACCCTGGCTGGCATGGGGTGTCACAGCCCTGGACGCCGTCGTGGGGGGCTGGCTGGGCGTGCGGCTGAGACTTCCCGCGGGCGTCCTCCTCGGCCCTCTTCTGCTGGGAGTCCCCTTGACCGCACTGGGCGTTCCCGTGGGCGCGCTGCCCCCGGGTGTCCTGCCGCTCGCGATGTGGGTGCTCGGGGTGCGCGTGGGCAGCCAGTTCACGGCCTCGGGCGTGCGGCAGATGCGGAGCATTGTTCTCGGAGCGCTGGCCGCCGGGGTGGCTGTGGTCGGCGGCTGCGGGCTGCTCGCCTGGGCGTGGTCTGCCCTGGGCGGAGTGGATCTGCTCACCACCTACTTCGCCACCTCACCCGGCGGAGCAGACACGGTGCTCGTCATCGCGCTCGACACCCACGCGAGCCTCTCGCTCGTGCTCGCCGTCCAGGTGGGAAGGCTGTTGCTCATCTTCTTCATTGCTCCCAGCCTCTTGCGGCGCCTGTCGGGCCGCAGGTGAGCGGCCGGGGAGCGTGTGCCATCCCTCTCATCCTGGTTCCTGCGGGCGTGGGTGAGGCATACAGTCGAGCCATGTCAGGACGCCATCGAGTCATGTGGGGGCTGGGGGCGCTCGTGGTCGCCGGAGCCGCGCTCTGGCTGTTGCTGCTTCGTCCCGGTGAGCCCGCGGGCACGGGCCGTGAGGCTTCCGCGCCTCCGGCTGTGCCCACCGCGGCCCCGGACTCCTCCACGCCAGTGCCCTCCGCGAAGGCGCCGAGCGCACCCCCTCCTGCTTCCGCCGCACCATCGGAGCCCGTGCGGCAGCTTCCGAGAGTCACCCTCGAGCGCAGTGCCTCCGTGCCAGCGGGGGCCTTCGCGGGGCGAGTCGTCTCCGCGACGACGGGGGAGGGCATCCGTGGCGCCGAAGTGACGCTGGCGGCCTCCAGCGGCGCGGCCTCGCTGGTGACGGATGCCGAGGGACGCTTCGAGTTCCGGCCCTCCGCACCGGGGGTGTACCAGGTGGCCGCGATCCGCGCCGATGGCTTCCTTCCATTCGGGCCGGAGTGGGGCAGGAGCCCCATCTCCCTGTCCGCGGTTCCCGGTGTCCAGGTGCGCGAGGTCGTCATCGCGCTGACGCCCACGCCAGATCTCGTGGGGCAGGTGCTGAGCGCTTCGGGGGCTCCCGTCTCCGGCGCGACGGTGCGCCTGCTCACGCAGCGCGTGGGTGAGACCGTGCTGTTCCCACTGCGGGATCGGTTCACCTCGGATGAGCGAGGCGAGTTCCACTTCACCGCTCCCGAGGATGCCACGGTGGAGGCTCGACACCCGGCACATGGCATGGCGCGCACCCGGGTGCGAGCGGAGACCCTTCAGACCCGGCGCCTCGAGCTCCGCCTTCCCGGGGCTGCTCCAGAGAGACCTCGCGCGGAGGCTCGTGTCGAGGGGCGTGTCCTGGCACCCGATGGCAGCGGGGCCGCGGGCGCGCTCGTCTCCGTGGATTCGGCGACCAGCGCCTATCCGCGCGTCTTCGGCGAGCAGTATGGCTATGAGGTCGTCACCGAAGCGGATGGGAGCTTCGCGCTCGAAGGACTGGAGCCGGGCCTCTATGACATCTCGGCGCTGGCGATGGGGGTGGCTCCGGCGCGCCTCTTCGATGTGCGCGTCCCCGCGAGCGGGCTCGTGCTGCGGCTGGCGGAGGGAGGCGCGCTCGTGGGCCGCGTGACGGAGGAGGGTGGAGCCCCCGTGCCGGCCTTTGTCGTGGAGGTCCGGACGCAACGCGGACCGCTCGAGTGGCTCTCCTTCGCGCAAGCCCGGTTCATCGATCCCGAGGGCCGCTACACATTCCGTGGGCTGACGCCTGGGCGTTACATGCTCCAGGTGGCCGCCGCCGGCTTCGTGCCCGCGGAGCGCCAGGTCGAAGTGACGGACGGGGCCCGGGAGGTCCGCGCCGATGTCCAGCTCGCGCGTGGGTTGCGGCTCGAGGGCAAGGTCCTCTCCGCCGCCACACGGGCGCCGATCGCCGGGGCGCGCGTCTCCGTGGAGGGCCTGTCTGGAGCCGACGCGCTCGCGCCCCTGTTCGACGCGGTGAGCTCCGCCGATGGAACGTTCTCCATGGAGGGTGTTCCGCAGAAGGGCGTGACGCTGTCGGTGTCCGCCCCGGGGCACAACACACGGATCCTCCAGGGCGTCCAGCCCACTGCCCCCGCGGTGATCGAACTGACACCCACGGAAGCAGACGCCGGGCCCAAGGTGGAGCTCGTGGGCATCGGCGCCGTGCTCAAGGCCCGAGGGGATGCCCTCGTCATCGGCGATGTCGTCCCGGGAGGGGGCGCCCAGGTTGTCGGGCTGGTGCCAGGGGATGAGATCCTCCGCATCGACGGCAAGCCGGTCACCGAGCTGGGGTTCACCGGCTCCATCCAGGCCATCCGCGGCCCCGAGGGCACCCAGGTGCTGATCGGCGTGCGCAAGGCAGGCCAGACTTCCGTGACGGACATTGCGGTGCCTCGGAAGAAGATCGGCGCCTGAGGCAGCGGTGAGCGGGTGAAGGGGTGGCACCTACCTGCAAGGCCCTCGGAGGCTCGCTTGGGCCCCATTCAGGAGGAAGCCTGAAACCCCGGGGCGCTTCGCGTCACTCTCGCGTAAAGTCCGGGGGCTCGCGGCCTTGGTACGCCCGGGCCTTTCAATCGATATCGATGGAGTGAAGAGATGAAGACAGGTGTCACGGGCCTCGTTGTTGGCGTTGCGCTGGGAGTGGCCCTTGGATGGGGGATCTGGAGCCCCAAGACCCAAACGGACTCGCCGAAGGCGGCCGAGCAGACCGCTGCCGCCAATCCGGCCGCCGCGGCCGCCGCGGCTCCAGCCCAGCCCGCGCAGCCGCCTCAGCGGCCGCTGCTCTCGCCCACCGTCTTCAAGGTCCCCCTGGAGGAGTCTCCCTCCCAGGGCCCCGCGGACGCGCTGGTGACCATGGTGGAGTTCACCGACTTCCAGTGCCCCTTCTGCGCCCGGGCCAACGCCACCGTCAAGCAAATCCAGGATGAGTACGGCAACAAGCTGCGCCTGGTGGTGAAGCAGCACCCGCTGCCCATCCACCCGCGCGCGCGCCCGACGGCCATCGCGTCGCTGGCGGCCCACAACCAGGGCAAGTTCTGGGAGTACCACGACAAGCTCTTCGCCAATCAGCGGACGCTGGATGACGCCAGCCTGGAGACGTTCGCCAAGGAGGTGGGCCTGGACGTCAAGCGCTGGAAGAAGGATCTGGAGGATCCGAAGCTGGCGGCCATCGTCGATCGGGACGAGAAGCTGGCCCTCTCGCTGGGGGCGGGCGGCACGCCGGGCTTCTTCGTCAACGGCCGTTTCTTCTCGGGCGCCCAGCCCATCGAGGTGTTCCGGGCCGTCATCGACGAGGAGCTCCGCAAGGCGCAGATGATGGTAAACGAGGGGATGAAGCCCTCGGAGATCTACGCCTCGGTGCTGTCGCACGGCGTGAGCGCTCCGCCCGCGCCGGCCGAGCCGCCCGCGCAGAAGGTGGACGTGGGCACGGCGCCGGCCAAGGGCTCCAGCGACGCGCCCGTGACGCTGGTGGCCTTCTCGGACTTCGAGTGCCCGTTCTGCTCGCGCGCGGCCAACACCGTGAAGCAGCTGGAGGAGGAGTACAAGGGCAAGCTGCGCGTGGCCTTCAAGCACCAGCCGCTGGCGCGTCACCCGAACGCGAAGATCGCGGCGGTGGCCTCCATGGCGGCCCATGAGCAGGGCAAGTTCTGGGAGATGCATGACAAGCTCTTCGCCAACCAGACGGCGCTGGATCGGCCCGCTCTGGAGAAGTACGCGCAGGAGCTGGGCCTGGACATGGGCAAGTTCAAGGCGGCGCTCGACTCGACCAAGTACGACGAGTACATCGCCCAGGACTCGGAGCAGGGCTCCCAGCTGGGCGCCAGCGGCACGCCGACCTTCTTCATCAACGGCCGGCAGATCGTAGGCGCCAAGCCTCCCGAGGTGTTCCGCCGGATGATCGACGAGGAGCTGAAGAAGGCGGGCGTGGCCTCCGCGAAGTGAGTTCGTAGTAGGCTCCGAGGGGCATGGCTCGCCGCAAGAAGCTGGATGAGACGCCCGATCGAGTGCGCAACCTGATAGCCCTGGACGCCGCGTTGATCATGCGGCGCCTGGAGGCGCGCCGGGACGAGATGTTCACGCTCTTCTCGCGCCTGCGCAGCCGCGAGCCGATGCTGAGCACCATCGCCACGCGCTTCACCAGCGCGACGTTCCACGACCTGGTGCACCTGCCGGAGAAGGAGCAGGCGGTGGTGCACGCCTTCTACGAGCGGCTGGACGAGCTGCGCTGGTACTTCACGTACACCGAGGACATGCCCAGCACGGTGCAGCAGACCTTCACCGCCCTGCACCGGCGGCTGGAGGAGGCGTACCGGTTGCTGGTGGTGGCGCTGGGCCCGCCGGTGACGCCGGATGTGGCGGTGGTGGAGGCCGAGCCCGTGCGCCAGGAGGAGGCCGTCGAGAAGACGGAGCTGACCCGTCCTCTGCGCAAGCGCTCCTCACCCGCCGCGTAGCGGTTTCCAGGAGTTGCCTCCCCGCCGACCCATGGTAGTTGTCGCCACAGCTCCGATGCAGCAGGGAGTTCCATGAGGGCAGGCCGGGCAGGGGTGCCTTACTTCCGAGGGTGGTCTCCTGGGAGGGTCGGCGGGGCGGCTCTGACGGGCTCGCTCGTCTTCGGGGAGCTGGATTCCAGCCGGCGCAGCGCGGCCTCCAGCGCGGCGCGCAGATCCAACCCACGCAGGTGGGCCAGCTCCGTCAGGGTGTGAGTGCGAGCCAGCTCTCGTGCTACCTGGTAGCCCACGAAGTAGCCGCTGCGAGCGGGGATGTCCTGGCGGGGAGAGTTTCCCCAGAAGAACGCCTGGTAGTCCTCCGGGGTCTTCGAGTCGAGCTTCTCGCGCAGCTCCGCGGCCAGCTTCGGCAACATCCCGCGTGCGCGCGCCGGCATATCCTCGGGGAGCCCGAAGAGGATGTGCTCGGAGACGCCCGGGTTGAGCGCCTCGGCGACGTAGGTGGCCAGCCCCTCGCGCCACAACGCCCCGGCCACTGTTCCCTCTGCCTCGGGATTCGGGAACTGCTCGTGATAGATGTGGAAGAGCTCGTGATCGAAGAAAGGCTCCACGTTTGCCGTGGCGCCGTAGATCGTGGCGATCACGTCCACGCCAAACAGCAAAGCCGTTTTCCCCTTCACCTGACGGGTCGCCCCGTCGAACGCGCCGAGCGAGTTGAGGAAATAGACCTCGCCCGTGTAGCGCAGGTCCGGGAACGTGCGGCGGAAGCGTGCCTCGTAGCTTGGGAGCTGGAGGCGCAACTCCGCGGACAGCCGCCGCATCGTGTCGAAGTGAGGAGACACCCACTGGAAGTACTTCGGGTAGCGTTTCGCCAGCTCCGCGTCGAAGGGCCGTTGCGCGTCGAACCCGAGCACGTTGGCTGTATAGAGGTCCGGGTGCGCTGCCACCACCTGCTTGTGGAAGAGGCGCACCTGCTCAGCCTCGGGGAGCCCGTGTGCCTTCTCCCAGTACCGCCAGAACGTGGGCATCGCGTCCACGACGCGATAGCTGGATGGGGGAGCATCGGCCCAGGCGGCTGAGGGCAGCGCGCAGAGCAGCAAGCCCAAGGAGATGCGGCGAGGAAGGCAGCGGAGCAACATGGATTGCGCAAGCATACGGCCTCCTACGTCCAGGCTCTCCTACGATTGCTGCCATCGGTCCTCAGCCGCGCAACGCCTTCGAGATAGCGGCGAGGCCGCCGGTGAGCTCATCGGCCGTGGGCCAGCCGTAGCCAAGGCGGAAGTGCGTGTCGGGCACCTCGAACCAGTGTCCGGGGCCCACGTACGTGCCGTGCTGCTCGAGCAGCCGCTCATAGAAGGCTGCCACACCGCCTGCCGGCTCGGTGCGCATGCGCGGGAAGCACACCACGCCTCCAGCGGGCCGCACCCACTCGAGCCGATCTTCACCCTGCATCCAGAGGGTGACCTGATCCCGGCGCCGACGCATCTCTGCCAGCGTCGACTCGAGGAGCGACTGCCGGTTCTGCAGCACCGTCAGCGCCACGTGCTCGTCGAGAATGCTGCCACAGATGCTGATCTGTTCCTTTGCCGCGAGAAAGACTTCCTGCAGGCGCGGATTCGTGGTGATCAACCAGCCGACTCGGATGCCAGGGACACCGTACGCTTTCGAGAGTGACGACACGCTGATCACGTGATCGCCCAGCGACGCCGCGAGCGGCAGCACGCCGTCGTACGACAAGTCACGGTAGGTCTCGTCGACCAGCAGATAGCAGCCTCGCTGCTTCGCCAGGTCGGCAAGCTTGCGAAGCTCGGCCTCGGTCAACATGACGCCGGTCGGGTTATGCGGGCACGTGATGCTGATGAACTTCGTCCGCGGCGTCACGGCCGCGGCCAGCCTGTCGGGATCGATGCGGAAGCCTTCCTCGAACCTCAGATCGAAGAAGCTGATGTCGCACCCGATCGCACGCGGCGTCTCGAGATTCGTGGCGTAGTTCGGCCTGACGACAACCAGGTGGTCTCCGGGGCCAAGTAACGCCGTCGAGATGATGAACAGCGCGCCCGCGGCCCCGGTCGTCATCAGGACATCATCAGCGGTCAGGCCGTTGCCGCCCGCGGCAATCAGCTCGCGGAGCGCACCGTTGCCACGATGTTCGCCGTAGAGAAGTGTGAGGTCCGGAAACGTGACCTTCAGATCGGATAGCTTCTGGTCCGCGATCGAGCTCTCGGACAGGTTGTAGCGGATCTTGTCGTAACCGTACTCTTCAGGTGATTCCACCTCGATCGGCATTCGGACGTAGCGCATGCAGCCTCCATCGGTCGAAGGGACTATAGGCGACTGGCCTGCTCACGAAGGTCCGCCAGCGCGCTGTGGAAAGAGCGCACTCCGCCCGCATCGCTAGAAGTTCCAAGCGGCGGCCTCGATTCCCGCCGCCTCCAACTCAAGTGGGCTAACCATCCTGAAGGGTCGCTGGGCTTTTCTTTGAACTGCTTATTGCCGCGGGATGTCAGCCTTCAGGTCTTGCCGGATGCGGTGCAGCACCTCCGCGAGCGGATTGTCCGGCTTCACCTCGACCCAGAGCTTCAAGCCCAGGAGCGTCTCCAATTCGACGAGTGCCTTCAGCACACGCCCTGGCTCCAGAGTGTTGACCTTCACGGTGACCCACCGCGACTCGCCACGGACCTCCAGCCGGTCGTCTGACTTCAGGTACGGACGCAGGTGCGGAACGATGCCGGGTGGCCCGGACTCCTTCACCTCGAAGGTGGCCGATACAAGGGCGCGCTTGCTGGTGAGCACCAGCGCCGTGCCACCCTGGCGGTGGGCGAGAAAACCCAGCCGTGGCCCGAAGTGGTCCTCTTCGAACAGGACATGCCGGCCGGCCACGGTGACATCGCCACTCAGGTCTCGCGCGTAGCGGGTCGCAGCCTCCGCCGAATCGAAGCGGGCCCACATGCGCAACCGGCCCGCCTGGGGACCTCGGAATGCGAGGTGCTGCTCCAGTCGCGGCTCCTCGGGCTTCCGCACCAGCTCCGCTGAGACGGCCGCACCAGCTTCCCGGGCGATGGCTTTCAGCTTCTCCACCAGGGCATCGAGGGACTCTTCGCTGCGGTGGGGACCCCAGAAAGGGACGAGCCCATAGAGCTGGCTCGCGTGGCGGGTGAATGCCCCCAGCTGCGCGGCGTTCAGGGCCTGCTCCAGCTTGCCGAGCATGCCGCTCTCTCTCGTACCCAACCCAGCCGCCAGCAGGAGCTGATCGTGTCCGTGAATCACAGAGGAGACCGCGTATCCCTTCCGCTTCCACAGCAAGGCCCGCAGCGCAGGGAAGTCATCCTCCAGCGTCGAGTCCGTATGGAGCATGACGGTGCGGCCGATGGACGTCATCACCTCCGGTGCGTACTCGTCCTTCCGGAGCTGGATGCCCTCGGCGGCCAGCAGCTCCCGCCAACGCTCGGGGTAGGGGCTGCCGGACTTCCAGTCGGGGAGAAGTGCTTCGACATAACTGCGGGCCTCCTCGGAGGTCTCGAAGCGTCCCACGAGCACGCAGTCGCCGCTGTTGTTTCCCGAGAACCCGCGCCAGATGCGGATCCCGTCTGGAAGCGCCTCCGCACGCGGTGAGCCCGCTCGCGCACAGCCCTGGAGCGGCGAAGGGGCCGCCAGCACCTCCTGCCGTCCGTTCCACGCCGCGAGCACCTCTTCCGCCGAGGCCACCGGAATGCCTCCGCCCTGGAAGGAGCAGGCCTTCAGCCGCCGGTCCGAGGTGAGGGTGACGAAGTCCAGCCCCGCGCCACAGTCGCCCCCAAAGAGCCGGGGAACCTCCACCAGGGTGTCGCCGAAACAGACCGACAGCCGCGTGCGCAGGGGGCTCTCGGCGATCACCTCCGTGAGCCGGGCCTCTTCCACCGCGCTCAGCCGGAGCCGCTGATCGTTCCCGACGTAGCGCAGCACGGCGGCGTCGCGGCAGCCGAGCTGGTGAAGCGTCTGGAGCTGCGCTGCCAGCCGGGAGACCCGATCCGGAGTGGCGAGGATGTTCACTCCAAACGTCTGCCCCGAGCGGCCCAGGCGCTGGATGCACCCTTCCCAGTCGTTGTCGTCGTAGAGGGACACGCGGATCTCTCCCACGTGCGGAGACAGCCGCGCCAGGCGCTCCTCGGAGAGCAGCGTCCCGTTGGTGGTGAGGTGGACGGCGAGAGGCGTCTCGCTCGCGAGCCGGCGGACCAGCTCATCGAAGCCCCGGAAGGCCAGCGGCTCACCCCCACCGAAGGCGACCTCGAGGGTGCCTGCGCGCGCCAGGCCCGAGAGGACTTCGAAGGCCGAGTCCACCGTCCATTCGCTCCGGGCCTCCCGGTCTCGCGAGCAGAAGGTGCAGGTGAGGTTGCAAGCGTTGGTGATGCCGAACAGGACCAGCCGGGGCGCCCGGCGCCGCAGGTGGCGGGTGTCAGGGCCATCCATCCGGAGGTTGGTGCCCGTCTTCCGGTGGAACCAGAGGAGGGCGCCATCGAGCGCGTGGGGCCGCCAGTCGGGGTACGGCTGCATGCGGGACCTCGGGAAGTGGGGAGTTCCCATACGTGCAGCTTCTCATGCGGCTGACAGCCGGCGCTTGGGGTCTGCTTCCAGGCAGTAGAGCGTGGTGACCTCGCGCGAGCGCGCGGCGTGCAGCGGATCCAACCGGTCCCTCGCCTTGGAGTGCCGCGCCTGGGTGGACCGGGTCCACTTGACGGTCAGCCCGCAGCGCTCGAGCTGCTCGTCGAGCCAGCCTGCCGGGCGCAGGCCCAGCAGCACCGCCAGGTTGGACAGGATGAGCAAGCCCTCTCCGCCGGGCTCGAGGTGCGCGGTGAGCCCTTCCAGGAACCGCCGCAGAAAGAGGTTGTCCTCGTCAAACACCGCGCGGTCCACCCGATTCTTGGGAGGCTCGGGGATCCACGGAGGGTTGCTGACCACGAGGTCCGCCTTCCCCTCGGGGAAGAGATCTGTCTCCACCACCTTGAAGCGGTTGGCAAGGCCCAGCCGCTCCGCGTTCTCTCGCGCACAGGCCACTGCCCGGGCGTCGCAGTCGGTGGCCACCACGGAGGTTGCACCGCTCTGGAGGAGCAGAAACGAGAGCACGCCAGCCCCAGTCCCCACATCGAACACGCGCTTGCCCTTCACTTGTGGCAGCGGGAGCAGCAGCTCCGCGTAGTCGGTGCGGGTCGGCAGATAGACGCCATAGTGCGGTTGGAGCAGGCCCTTGAGGCCAGGAACGGCCAGGCCCTTGCGCCTCCACTCCGCAGCCCCGAGCATTCCGAGCAGCTGCTTGAGAGGGACGACGGTGGTGGTGAGCTCAGGCTCGCCCCACACCTGGCGGCACGCCTGAGCCACGTCCGGCGCCCGTGATAGCCCCAGTCGGTAGTCCCGATCGAGCGCGACCACGATGCGTGACAGCGTCTCATGCTCCAGCTGCCGTGCGCGTCGCTCAGCCCGGAACGCCTCGAGCAGCGAGCCAGTCCCCGCCGGGCGCGAGAGCCGGCGGCCCATTGCGCCGAGCAGCTGCTTCGCGTTGTGGAAGTCGCCAGTATACAGCAGGTACTCGCCGCGCCGGACGCGCTTGAGTGCCGCGTCGGCGCTGAGCCGGTCATCCACCGGCGAGAGGTGTGCCGGCGTGGGCTCGTCGCTCTCCGAGCGCCACCTGAACGGCTCTCCCAGTGAGGGCACGGGCGGCTTGGCGGTGAGCGATGGCCGCTCCTCCTTCCCCGGCGCTCCCTTCCTCTTCATCGGCTCCTCGGCGTGGAAAACGCTCAGCACCGTAGCCTTCCTCCGCCTGCTTCGACTCGGGTGGGCTCGCGCTCTCCATAGGGGGACGCAGGCGACCAAGGGGTTGGGCCCGATGACTCGCCTGCGCTCCGTCTATTGTGGACGGAAGCGCGCGGTGTCTGCAAAGCATGTGTCACGATTTGTCACGCTGAGACCATGAGCGCGCCTCCGGGGAGTGGGGGAGCCAGGGACTCAAGGAAGCGCTCACGGTGTCATCGCAGCCGCGCGCGCGGTGTGCCAGAAAGGCGCGGTGGGCCAGCGGTCCTCGAGGGCGTAGACGATGGCGAGGTGCTCCTGGTAGCGCTGGCGGATCGCGGTGATTCGGGCAGCGTAGGTGCCGAGTGCGTCGTTGGTGCCTGCAAGTACAGCTTGGGCGCCGCGCAGGCCGGTGTAGAGGGCGTGGAACAGGCCCTGAGAGCTGAGAGGATCAAAGGCCAGGGAGGCGTCTCCGACAGCGAGCCAGCCAGGACCAGCGGGCGGATCGGTGGCCGCGCCGCCAGCGTCGACGGCGCGGGCTGGTGGGGGCGGCGGGGCCGGCCACAACCGCCGAATATGTGTGGTGGCGCCAAGTGCGTCGTGCCACGCGGCGGTGCTACGGCGGATCGCCTGGGCGCGGGCGGGTGTCGTGTGGAGTACGGCGATTCGCTGCGCGCCCGGTAGGCGAGAGCTGTACCACCAGCCCTCCTGCGTCCCTTCCACGAGCGTGCGCATGTCCGCGTCCTCCGCGGTAGCCGGCGCCCAGGTGGGCAGGGCGATGAGCGGCATGTCACGTCTGCGCCCGGCGCCGGCCCGGCGAGCGATAGCGGCATAGCGGCCGGTGGCGTCAATGATGAAACGGGCGTCAAGACATTCGCTCTGGGTGCTCACCACCTGCCAGCATGGCGGTGCACCACGGAGGGCGCGGACCTGGCCTGGATACAGCTCCGCGCCGGCGTTCTGCGCTGCTGCGCGGAGCTGCCGGTCGAAGAGGCGCCGGTCCAGGTGCCACCCAGGGCCATGGGGATCGCGGATGAAATCGGTGGGTACGAGGGCGTCACTCCCCCACGCGCTGACGTTGCCCGGCGCCAGGACGTGGGTGCTGTCCACCATCTCAGCCAGCCCTAGATCCCGCAGGAGAGGCCGCGCGGCGCCGGGCAGGGACTCGCCCACGCGCGGCCCCGGACGCTCCTCTGGCAAGACATCCAGCAGACGCACCTTGCGGCCCGCGCGGGCCAGGACCAGGGCGGCCACAGCCCCAGCCGGACCCGCCCCAGCCACCAGCACATCCGTGGTGCTGCTCATCACCTGTTTCTAAAGCGCGCCGACCGCGCGGCCTCCAGCTGCTCGTCGCTGTTCCAGCCGGCACGGGCCAGGCGGGTGTCACTCCGAGGCCTGGGGCTAGCCGCGGCTTTTGCCAGCAGCGCCTTCTGGAGGCTGGGCCCCACGGGCTTCTTGGGGAAGTTTGCGACGAACATCACCTTGGGGAGGTCCGGGTGGTCCACTCCGGGCATTGCCAGCACGATGCCCTGCTCACTGAAGGTGTCCACCATGAGCTGGGAGTTCACGGCCACCGATGTCGACGTGAAGCGGCTCAGCCAGTTGGTCCGTTCCTGGAACGCCGCGATGCGCTCCGCCCATGGCAGGCTCTCGTCCATCACCTTCTCGTAGGCCTCGGGCATGAGCACCTGGTTGGGCACCCGAGCTGGCCAGAATGTGGGCAAGTAGGGATCGTACGCTGGATCGTAGCCCGAGCGGCAGTACGTGGTGTCCTCCTGCCACGGCAGCGCCATCCACCGCGAGATGTCGCCGGGCCGCTGTGCGTAGAGCGGGCCATTCGGTGCCAGCGCCTCCTGTTGGGTCAGGGTGCTGCCCATCTCGGGCACGAGATCGCCTGGCGCCCGGTGGCGGATGCGGAACGGCGACATGTACAGGGTCGCGTGCCGCATGGGCCACGTCATCTCGCAGCCTGGGTGGAACGCGTCGGCCAGGCAGAAGTGCAGATTGGCCTTGTCGAGCATTGCCGGTTGCTGTGCCACGGGCACTTCCTCGATGCGCCGCGGCGGCTCGGCCCGCGCATCCCAATCGCCGGCAAAGTCCCCTTCCACCCACTTTTTCAGGATCGTGCCCTGCACATCGGGGAGCTGCAGGTACACGTTGGGGGCAGTCGTGGTCTCGGTGCCGTACGCGTCGCCGTAGACCCATGGCCAGGTGCTGGGGGTCGCAGCTTGCCCCTGGATGGGCCGGAATGAATTGAACACCGTATTGCGCAGCTCGTGCCACGGATCGCTGCCGTCCTTGGCGGGCGGTGTGGCCAGCTTGGCAATGAGGTTCGGGTCATCGAAGTTCAGGGGGCCGCTGGCGCCGAACATCGCGGCAAAGCCCTGGTTGACCCATTGCAAACCGGTCATGCGCTGCAGGAGCGGCAGCACGTCGCGGCTGAAGCGGATCTTTTCAGGAAAGGAGATCCAGCCCGCCTGGATGCTCACCGCTTCGAGGAGATCATAGAGCGTGCGCCAGCCCACCGCGTTGGGAGCGAAGTCCGGCGGCGCTGTCACCACCCACGCGGGATCCACGGGGATCAATGCGCCGTCGATCTTCAGCCTGGCGGCGACGCTGCCGTCGCTGGTGTCGTCGTACCATCCGTCGGCGTTGTTGAAGCCATATGTGTTCGCCGGGTCGTAGATGGGCGCGCCCGAGGGTGATGCCGCCTTGCCATGACCGCCCAGAAAGAGCAGCCGTCCCTTCCCGTCAGTGCGCAGCTCGCCGAGGTTCACCGGCGTTCCTTCGAAGGCGCCGTCGAGCTGATAGCCAGCGCCTTGGGTGTTGATCCCAGAGATACTCTTGGGCCCCGGGTCGATCACCAGCGAGGAGCGCTGCTCCGCCGGCACCCGGGGGTTGCGCAGCGGCACTGCGGTGGTGGCGGCCTCTGGGATGTCCATGGCGCGATCGAAGGCGTACCACTCGGCCTTGCGATTCACCGCGTGCACGGTCCACTCGAAGGACACCCCCTCATCGCCGGCGACGAGCTCCCGGACCACCTCGCCTTGCGCGTTGTAGCCGTAGATGCGGAACAGCGCGCCCTGCCGCTTGATGGCACCGGTGGCGTCGCGGATGTCCTCGGGTTTCACCAGCGGCGGCGTCGTGACCTGCGGACCGATATAGTAACCGTCATCCTGGGTGCTGTTGCCCACCCGGGCGATGCCGATGGCGGGGTGGATGGCCGCACGAACGATACGCGTGTCGGTGGGGGTCGCTGAAGGCGTGCTCATGTTGGTTCCCGTGAGTGGGGCGGCGAGGAACTGCCTGCGCCTTGCCTGAGTGTCGCGGGACGCTACGTCTGAAGCCGTCAGGTGACTAGGGAAATCAAGCCTCTTCGGAGGGCCGCCACGAGCGTGCCGTTGACTGCCCCTGGTAGCTCGGGCGCTCCTCGCACGGGATTCATCTGACTGGAGACAGTCTCAGTCCAGCCAGATGAATCCAGGGTGAGCGATCGGTGTTAGACTGGGTAGGTATGCGTTACCTCGTCAAAGCGCGTGTCAAGCCGGGCCTGAGCAAGCCTTTGGCCGAGGCGATCAAGTCGGGTGAATTGGGGCGGGGCTCGGTGGCAGGGGAGGAGTATTTCCGCAATATGCAGCAGGCGCGGGTAGATGAAGGCGGAGCTGTGCAGTGGATTGAGGCTTGTTTCTGTGCAACTCCGTTGGCGGAGGAGCGGCCTTACTGGGAGAAGTACTTTGAGCTGCTTTCCATCAAGGACGCGCATGCGCGGCGGAGTTGCCACGACGAGACGGGCTCGAGGCCCTGGGCCTGTCGCACTTGCGATTGCACGGTCCGGTTGGAGGCACGTCTGAAAGAATCAGGGAAGCCGTTCCTGGAAGAGCTTCGCCGCAAAACATCAGAAGGATAGGGGCCCTATTGAAAGGGTGACCGCTGAGGAGGAGCCCGGGCTCTTGCGGAGCAGACGGATGGCGAATCGAAGATCGTCGCGCAGCTCGCTCATGCCGCTCCCCTCCGCGGCATCATCCGGCGTGTGCCCAGTCTGTGTCCACCCGTTCAACCCCGTGACGTTCGGAGTGGGCCAGCCAACACACGTCTTGCCCAAGAGTGCTGCTCACTTCCGCCTGGGAAGATCACTTCCCAACTTCCAGGCGCCTCCGGGGAATTCCGGATAGGACGGAGAGGCGGCGTCGACGGTCAGGCACGAGGATCCTCGGGGGGGGCCGAGGTTCCTCGCCACGCCCACCACACCCCGGTTCGTAACCGCTCGCGAGAGACGGAACCGGAACATGACCCAAAAAGAAGCCAACGCCCTGGTCAGGCCGCTGCCTGGCCATGAAGTCACCCGTCCACCCAACACGCCGGAGGAGAAGCCCCAGGCCGCTGGCGCCCCGTTTGTCTTCACCCCCAGTCCACCGAGCACCTCGACGGCGCGCCCGCCGGCACTCCGGTCCAGGACATCCGCGGGCACGGAGCGCTCGAGCGTCCGGGAGGGGACGGCCTCGGGGCTGGAGTCCGGCCCCGTGCCGGAGCCTGGCACCCGCATCCATCAGTACGAGCTGATCCGGCAGATCGGCAGCGGAGGCATGGGCACGGTCTTCCTGGCGCGTGACACGCGGCTGGGCCGGCGCGTGGCCATCAAGTTCCTCCACGCCTCCAGCGCGGAGGTGACCCAGCGCTTCATCCGCGAGGCGCAGACGACCGCGCGCTGCAGCCACGAGAACATCGTCATCATCTATG
>Ga0247825_10001027_pt1 | contig 18170 bp, 15 predicted proteins | sample 13C_Vanillin_Day_FD_194413 | JGI IMG/M metagenome (GOLD analysis project Ga0247825, IMG submission 194413) | Soil microbial communities from agricultural site in Penn Yan, New York, United States - 13C_Vanillin_Day48 | ecosystem: Environmental > Terrestrial > Soil > Agricultural land | place... | reverse complement strand
GAACCAGCAATCCTCATGAGGGCTTGCGGGAGCCCACCTCCTCTGCGATTTGGGCCCCATGGCCGTCACATGAAGAAAGGCGCCCACCGGAACATGAAGCCGCGGACTCTGACGCGACTTGGCACGTCCTTGGGATTCTGCGCTCTCGGGTACTAACATCCGCAAGGATGCGCCGTTCGCACATCGTGGGGTGGTTCCTGGTCCTGTGCGTGGTGGTGCCGCAGTGGGCCCACGGCTCGCCGCCAGGCACCCTTGCGCCGCAGGTGCAGGGAGCCACCATCACGGACTCCGCGCGGGCAAAGGTGCTTGCGCATCTGGCACGCGGAGAACTGGCAGAAGCCATTCACGCCTACGAGGTTGCCACGGGACTCAAGGCGCCGCTGTGGCTCGTCGGGTTCAAGGCCGCGTTCGACGCGAGCAAGCAGGTACCAGGCGCGTGCCAGGGAATGGCGCGGAGCATCCACACCGTGTTCACACGGTTGGGCGGCAAGCCAGAGTACGTTGAACTCACGACTCGGGTCGCAAACGAGCGGGCAGACTTCCACATCGTCTTTCGACTGGCGAATGGCAAGGATGCGCGAGTCGCGGATACGGGGCTCCACGTCCTGGTCCGCATGGGTGGCCGTGCGTATGACGCCTATACCGGTGCCGCGGGGCTTCCCTGGGCCGAATACATGAGTCGGCTCGGCGCGCAGGTGCCCATCTTCGAGAAGGTCGTGGAGTCACCATGAGCCAGCAACCGCCACGTCCAGGGGTCAAAGCTTCTCCGACACTGGTTGATGTGCTCCTCCAGATCCGGAGCGACATGCGGGCACGCCAGTCACCGCCCTATCTGTACCTGGGCATCCCTCATACGGGCCGGGTCAGGAGCTTTACACAGGGTTATAGTGGGTGTGCGCGTCACCTCGGCATGGATGAAGGCCAGGACCAGCTCTGCTTCTTGTGGCTTCGTGATGTGAAGAAGGCATTGCCCGCTGAAGGTTGGGCGGAGGCCTACCTGCGGGAGTTCGATGGCGACCACACCCGCGCGATCCGCAAGTACCTCGACTACGTGGCCGAGTTCCGCAGCCTGTCCCTCGAGGAACTCGCGGCCATGCCCTTGAACACCGAGGAGAGAAGCCGCCTGGGCAGACCGCCGGCAATGCGGCCTACCCAACCTCCCGTGCCGACCCTGGACGAGCTGCTGGAGATCCGCCGCGTGGGACGCATTCTCATGTACATCGGCGAGGCGAGCGTGGAGCGAATGGCCGGGTACATCGACGGCTACCGGCTGTGTCTCTCCCTGGCGGGCCTGAAGGACGAGGAGTACGTGCGCTTCGAGCGCTGGCTCCAGGATACCGGCCGCGTCCCCCCGGGGCGCACCTGGGAGGAGGCCTTCCTCCAGGCAGCCAGCGGTGATCATGAGGCCGCCATCCACCGGCTCCTGGACTGCGCCGCTGAGTTCCGCGCCCTCCCTGCAGCTCCTTGACCCAAGCGGTTTCACGCTCCGCAGAGCGGGAGGAATTCACCGCCTCTTGAAGGTTCCGATCCTTTCTGAGATTTGGGTCCCCACGGCTCACTCATGAAGAGAGGGGCTCGCCCAGCATGGAGTCTCCCGGCTTTGGCGCGACTTGGCGCATCCTTGGGACTCTGCGCGCTCGGGTACTAACATCCGCAAGGATGCTCCGTCCGCTCCTTCTAGGGTGGTTCCTGGTGCTGTGCGTGGTGGTGCCGCAGTGGGCCCACGGCTCGCCGCCAGGCACCCTTGCGTCGCAGGTGCAAGGTGTCACCATCACGGACTCCGCGCGGGCGAAGGTGCTGGCGCATCTGGCACGAGGAGAGCTGGCGGAGGCCATTCACGCCTACGAGGTCGCCACAGGACTCAAGGCGCCGCTGTGGCTCACCGGCTTCAAGGCCGCGTTCGATGCGAGCAACCAAATGCCGGGCGCGTGCCAGGGTGTGGCGCGCAGCATCCACGCCGTGTTCACCCGGTTGGGTGGCAAGCCAGAGTACGTCGAACTCACGGCTCGATCCGCAAACGAGAGGGCCTATGTCGAAATGGTTTTTCGACTGGCGAATGGCAAGGACGCACATATCTCGAATGCGGGTCTCCATGTCCTGGTCCGCCTGAATGGCCGTGCCTACGACGCCTATACCGGTGCCGCAGGGCTCCCTTGGGCCGACTATATGAGCCGGCTCGGCGCTACCAAGCCCATTGTTGAGAAGGTCGTGGAGTCGCCATGAGCCAGCAACCGCGCTCTCCAGCAGCGAAGGCTCCACCCACCCTGGTCGAAGTGCTCCTCCAGATCCGAGGAGACCTGCGGATGCATCAGACACCGCCCTATCTGTACATGGGTATTCCGAATGTGGGGCGACTCAAGGGTTTCACGACAGGATACTGGCGGTGCACTGATCATCTAGGCATGGATGAAGGCCAGGACCAGTTGTTCAACCTGTGGCTGCATGATGTGAAGAAGGCGTGGCCCCCTGAGGGTTGGGCGGAGGCCTACCTGAGGGAGTTCGATGGCGACCACACCCGCGCGATCCGCAAGTACCTCGACTACGTGGCCGAGTTCCGCAGCCTGTCCCCAGAGGAGCTCGCGGCCATGCCCATGGGCAGCGCGGAGAGAAGCCGCCTGGGCAGAGCGCCGGCATTGAGGCTCACTCAACCTCCCGTGGCCACCCTGGACGAGCTGCTGGAGATCCGCCGCGTGGGACGCATCCTCATGTACATCGGTGAGGCAACAGTGGAGCGAATGGCCGGATACATCGACGGCTACCGGCTGTGTCTCTCCCTGGCGGGACTGAAGGACGAGGAGTACGTGCGCTTCGAGCGCTGGCTCCAGGACACCGGCCGCGTCCCCCCGGGGCGCACCTGGGAGGAGGCCTTCCTCCAGGCAGCCAGCGGTGATCATGAGGCCGCCATCCACCGGCTCCTGGGCTGCGCCGCTGAGTTCCGCGCCCTCCCTGCAGCTCCTTGACCCAAGCGGTTTCACGCTCCGCAGAGCGGGAGGAATTCCTTGAGGGTTCCGATCCTTTCTGAGATTTGGGTCCCCACGGCTCACTCATGAAGAGAGGGGCTCGCCCAGCATGGAGTCTCCCGGCTTTGGCGCGACTTGGCACATCCTTGGGGCTCTGCGCGCTCGGGTACTAACATCCGCAAGGATGCTCCGTCCGCTCCTTCTAGGGTGGTTCCTGGTGCTGTGCGTGGTGGTCCCGCAGGGGGCCCACGCATCGCCGCCAGGCATCATTGCGCCGCAGGTGCAAGGCATGACGGACACCGCGCGGGCGAAGGTGCTTGCACATCTGGCTCGCGGAGAAGTGGCAAAGGCTGTCCACGCCTACGAGGTGGCCACGGGGCTCAAGGCGCCGCTGTGGCTCACCGGGTTCAAGGCCGCGTTCGACGCGAGTAAGCAGGTGCCAGGCGCGTGCCAGGGGGTGGCGCGCAGCATCCACACCGTGTTCGCTCAGTTGGGCGGCAAGCCGGAGTACGTTAGGCTGACGACCGTAGCGGACGAGACCGGAAACAAGGCTGGGTTCATGGTCTTCAGGATGGCGGACGGGCGGGACTTGCGGGTGACAGAGCTGGGATTCCACGTCGTGGTCCGGATGAAAGACCGCATCTATGACGCATTCACGGGTGCTGGAGGGCTCTCCTGGCAGGAGTACATGAGCCGCCTGGGCGCGAGGACTCCCATCATGAATGAGGTCGTGAGCGCACCATGAGCCGCCCGTCGCCTCCAGCGAAAGCAATGAAGGTGCCTCCTCCGCTGCTGGACCTCGTGCTCCAGGCCCGCTCTGGCACATCGAGGCGCGAGCTGGATCTCGAACTCTTCGAGGGACAGCCTGGCGTCTCTCGCACGGTGGGCGTCACCGTAGGGTACCTGGATTGTTCGGGTGACCTGGGGGTAGGAGACAGGGAGCACAGCGCCTTCATGGGTTGGATGCAAGAGGCTGGGAAGACGCTCCCCGGCCAGGGCTGGTGGAGCGCGTTCCTCCAGAAGTTCGACTCGGATGAGCGCCAGGTCTTGCGCGCATTCGTAGCTATCGCCGCCGAGTTTCGCGCGCTCTCCCCGGCTGAGCTGGCTTCGCTGACATGGCGGTACGGCGGCTCACCGCCAGATCCCACAGTTCCGCGAACTCTCGCTGCGACTTCCCGCGCGATCCTGGATGTTCTCCTCGAGATGCGCCGTGTGGGCCGCATCCTCATGTATATCGGCGACGCGCGTGTGGAGCGCATGGCCGGATACATCGACGGCTACCGGCTGTGTCTCTCCCTGGCGGGACTGAAGGACGAGGAGTACCTGCGCTTCGAGCGCTGGCTCCAGGACACGGGCCGCGTTCCCCCAGGACACGCCTGGGAGGATGCCTTCCTCCAGGCAGCCAGCGGTGATCATGAGGCCGCCATCCATCGGCTCCTGGACTGCGCCGCTGAGTTCCGCGCCCTCACAGCATCACCCTGACTGCAAGGCCACTGTCACACTTATCCGGAACACACCTGTCAGCGTAGCATGACGGGTACCTACGCTTTGGGTAGGCTGCGCATGGGCGAAGCAGGCTGCCCCGTGCACGCAGAGGCGCTCAATGACGGACACGCAGACTCCAGACTCTCTGCGGCCGGGTGCCCTCGTAGGCCCCTGGCAGGTGGAGGGCTATGCCGGCCGGGGGAGCTATGGCGCGGTGTACCGCGCCCGGCGTGCGGGCCAGCCCCACTCCAAGCCCGTGGCGCTCAAGATCGCGTTGTTCCCCTCGGACCCGCGCTTCCACCGTGAAGTGGAGCTGCTCTCGCGCAACCCTCACCCGGGCATACCGCAGTTGTTGGATCAAGGCGTGTGGCATGCCAGCGCCGAGGTGGCGCACCCCTACTTTGTGATGGAGTGGATCCGCGGGCGGACGCTGTACGAGTGGGCCCGGGTGCACAACCCCTCCTGTCGCGACGTGCTGCAGGTTCTGGCGCAGGTGGCGTGGGCGCTGGAGGTGCTGCACAAAGGAGAGTGTCTGCACCGCGATGTCAAAGGCGACAACCTCCTGGTGGAGCCCGAGGGGCGGGCGATGCTCACGGACTTCGGCTCGGGCACGTGGAAGGGAGCCCCTCCGCTCACCGAGCGGGTGATACCGCCGAACACGCGGGAGTACCGCAGCCCCGAGTCGCTGCGCTTCGAGTGGACCCACTGGCACATCCAGGGGGCTCATTACGAGGCGCGCCCGGCGGACGACCTCTATGCGCTGGGAGTGGCGGCATACCGGCTGGTGACAGGGGTGTATCCACCGCTTGGGACAGAGCCGGAGGCGCTGAAGGAGCAACAGCAACAACCACCTGCCCGGCGGCTACCGGCGCATGAGTTCAACAAGCGCGTGGCGCCGGAATTGTCGGCACTGATTGAGCGGCTGCTGGCGAAGGAGCCGGAGGCCAGGGGCACGGCGCGAGAGCTGGCCGAGGCAGCGGAATCCGCTGCGAAGCACGCGACGTCTAAGGCGAATGTGCCTTTCCTCGAGTTGGAGCGGCCGGATGCCCAGCCGCATGCAGGTAGCCCTGCCAGGCCCGCCAGGCCCCACGTGCACACGCGATCTGGGCGGCCCTTGCGCGAACTCGCAGTCGCGGCCCTGGTTCTTTCCCTGGGGGCATCGTGGGTGGCATCTGGACTTCATCCCTTGGAGATTCCTTTCGGTGCCTGCCAAGAGGCCACGGAGGCCGAGAAGGCGGACACGGGGCCAGTGGGACTTGGTGAGGCGGTGGTGGCTGCGTCTACGAAGAATGCCCCCGAGCCCTCCAGGCGCGAGGCCCTGGCCGAGGACACACTCCCGGAGCCGCTGCCGGGGCAGCTGCGGCCCGATGCGAAGGGCCGGTGCCCTCACAAGCGGCAGGTCGCGCTGAATGGTGGCTGCTGGGTGGGTTGGGGGAACTCAGATCGTGAGAAGTGCGAGGCACTCAACTCCAACGGCTACATGTACAGGAACACGTGCTACGTGCCCGTCTTCTCATCTGGACGCCCACCTACTTCCCAGCCCATCGACAGGCCGTGAGAGTTTCTCCGCTGTCGCACTGTCACCTCCCAGGCCACTCGGGGAAACGAGTCCTGGCAAACGCCCGCTCCCTGCGGCATGAGGAGGCATGCGCGGGAGCATGGGATGACAGACGGCGAAGATTCGTCAGGTGACGGCGGACTCTTCTCTCGGGCCCGCGCCCCACCACCTGGAGAGGGCCGACTGCGCCGGGTGCTGGTGATCGGCGGCGTGCTGCTGATCTCGGTGGGAGTGTGGATGTGGGTACAAGGCTCGGAGGGGGGCGCGCTTCGCGCCATGTCTCCGGCACAGCGGGAGGCCTTCTACCAGGAGACCTGGAGGGCCCAGCGCGTGAGGTGTCTCGCGGACGCCGGGCCCACGGAGCCTGCGAGCCGCTGCCGCCAGCGCGCCCAGTACCTCCTGCAGTTTCCTCAGTGCGATGAGGCCTGCCGCGCAGAGCTGGCGCCCTGGCTCCAGGGCCCTGGACCGTGACGGACGGCCACCCGGGAGCCGTCCTCCATTCGTCCCCCCGGCTTGAGCGGTGATAGGGTGTCCCCACGTGAGCGCTCCTCCGTCCACCGCCCTCCGCTGGATGCTGTACGGCGCCTCTGGCTACACCGGCCGGCTCATCGCCGAGGAAGCCGTGCGCCGAGGCCACCGGCCTGTGATCGCTGGCCGCTCGCGCGAGAAGCTGGCGCCTCTGGCCGAGCAGCTGGGCCTCGAGCTGGCCGTGGTGGAGCTGGATGACGTGCGCGGCCTGGTCGCCGCGCTGCAGGGCTTGCCTCTGGTGCTCCACGCGGCCGGTCCCTTCGTCCGCACCAGCGAGCCCATGGTGCAGGCGTGTCTGGCCGCCAGCGCGCACTACCTCGACATCAACGGGGAGATCCCCGTCTTCGAGAACACCTTCCACCACGACGCGGAGGCGCGCGCGCGGGGTGTCGCCCTCATGTCCGGCGTGGGCTTCGACGTGGTACCCACCGACTGCCTGGCGCGCTACGTGGCCGAGCGCGTGCCCGGCGCGCACGAGCTGGACATCGCCATCGCGGCCGGCAGTCAGGCCAGCGCCGGCACCGCCAAGTCCGCGCTGGAGCAGCTGCCCTCGGGCGGACGCGTGCGCCGCGGGGGGGCCCTCCAGCCCTGGCCCATGGGCAAGGGCCTGCGCCGCGTGCGCTTCTCCGACGTCGAGCGCACCGTGGCCCCCATCCCCTGGGGAGATCTGGTGACGGCCTGGCACACCACCGGCATCCCCAACATCACCACCTACATGGCCCTGCCGCGCGCCGCGGCCCAGGCCATCCGCTTCACCTACCCGCTGCTCAAGCACGTGCTCGCCGTGGATGCCGTCCGCCATGGCGCCGAGCGCCTCATCGAGTCACGCATCCATGGGCCGGATCAGGTGGCCCGCAGTGAGCACCGCTCCCACCTCTGGGCGGAGGCGCGCGCGGCGGATGGCCGCCGAGCCCAGGCCTGGCTGGAGCTCCCCGAGAGCTATGCCTTCACGGCCGTGGCCGCCGTGCGCGCCGTGGAAGAGGTGCTGGCCCAGAAGCCTCAGGGCGCTGTGACTCCGGCGCGGGCTTTCGGGGCTGACTTCGTCCTCTCCATTCCGGGATGCCAGCGCCAGGATGTACTCTCCTGATGACAACCGGCTGGCTCTCCGCCAGCTCTCCAGACGACCTGGCGGGTTGCCCCCTGCGTCCCGCGCTGTCAGGACTGTACGCGCATGTGTTGCCGGGGGTTGGGTACCGGGCACGGGCGGTGGGGAGTCCTTGAGTCAGAGGGGGATCGCGCGGCTATCCTGCGGGGTAGGGTGTACCTGCGCTGCTGGGGCTTTGGGCGTGGTTGGGTAAGAGGCAATGACGCTGACGCTGACGTTCAAGCGAAAGATGATGCTGCTGCCCGGCCTGGCGGCGGTGTTCCTGTTGTTCATCCTGGGGCTGTCCATCCTGAACGGCATCCGGATGGGGGACGCCCACGACATCATCGAGAAGGGCCACGCTCCGGGGCTCGCGCGCAGCCAGGCCCTGCTGGCCCAGCTCCGCGCGCTCCACCACGAGCTGCAGGACACTGTGGCCAAGAAGGACGTCCACCACCTGGAGCCCATGAAGGCGCTGGGCCGAGCGTTCTCCGCGGAGCTGGACGCGGCGCGCCGCAACCCGGTCCTCAGCGCCCAGCACCTGACGGTGCTCCAGCAGGACTTCATCCAGTACCTGGGCGAGCTGGAGCAGGTGGTGGAGCTCCAGGCCTCGGGGGAAGAGAAGGCCCAGGCGGTGCTCGTCCAGTTGAACACGCGCTATGAGTCCATGCAGAGGGCGCTCCAGCTGATGGTGGACGAGCAGCAGCGCGGCCTGGATGGGGCCTTCGCCCGGGCTCGCGTGGCGGGCTCGCGCAGCCGGGCGCTGGTCGCCGTGCTCGTGGTGATGTGCATCCTGCTGCTGGCCGGCGCGGCCTGGTGGATGGTGAGGGAGGTGGCCGAGCCGCTGGAGCGCCTGTCAGAGACGGCGGCGCGCATCGCCAAGGATGGCGATCTGACGCTGTCCATCGACGTGAGCGCCCGGGATGAGGTGGGCGAGCTGGCCCACAGCCTGGAGGCGCTGGTGAAGCGGCTGCGCGCGGTGCCCGTGGCGCTCCAGGGCGTGGTGGGCGAGCTGGCCACGGCCTCCGAACGGCTGACGAAGGTGAGCCAGGAGCAGATCAGCTTCCTCACCGAGCAGGCGCGTGGCCTGTCCGAGGCGGGCTCGACGATGGCGCAGATCGCCTCGACGTCCAGCATGGCCTCCAGCCGCGCGGAGATGGTGCTCAAGGTGGCGGAGCAGGCGGACAGCTTCACCGCGGCCAGCCAGCAGTCCATCGAGCAGAGCGCCCAGGGGCTGGAGCAGATCCGCCGGCGCGTGAACGCGATGGTGAACAACATCGGCGGGCTCTCGGAGCAGGCCGTGCACGCGCGCGAGATCATCGCCAGCGTGAAGGACCTGGCGGACCAGAGCAACGTGCTCGCGCTCAACGCGGCCATCGAGGCGTCTCGCGCGGGCGAGGGCGGGCGAGGCTTCGCGGTGGTGGCGCGGGAGATGAGGGCCTTGAGCGGCCAGTCGCTGCAGAGCACCGAGCGCATCGGGAAGATCCTGTTGGACATCAACAACGCGATCCGCCAGGCGGTGTCCTCCGCGGAGGGTGACAGCAAGCAGATGGAGGAGGGCATCGAGCAGGTGCTCTCCTCGGCGGACCGGCTCAAGGAGATCACCCACGTCATGCAGGAGAGCAGCAAGGCGGCGCGGCAGATCGTCGCCTCGGTGACGCAGCAGAACGCGGGCATCTCCCAGATGACGGACGTGATGACGCAGCTGTCGGGGATGATGGGGGACGTGGTGCTGGCCACCACCACCGCGGAGGAGGCGGTGGGGCAGATCAACTCCACGGTCTCCCAGTTGCGGAAGATCGTCTCCGACTTCCGCGTGTAGCCCGGGCCCGAGAATCCACGGGGGTCTCGGGCCTTGCTCGGGCAGGGACTACTTCCCGAGGATGCCTCGCAGGCGCTTCTTGGCCTCTTCCTCGGCCTTCTGCTTCGCCTTCTCCTTCTCGGCCCGAGCGGCTTCCTCCAGCTTCGCCTTCTCCTCGGCCGCCTTCTGCTCCAGCTCCTTCTTCTTGCGCTCGGCCTCCTCACGCGCCGCCTGCTCGCCGCCCGTGATGAGCTGCTCCACCTGCTTGCCCTTCTCGCCGAGCAGCTGCCCCGCCACCCCCACCGCCGCCTGCTTCGCGATGGCTGTCGCCGCTGGCTTCACATCCAGTGACGTGATCTCCGGCTTCCACGCCAGTCCCGTCAGCTTCAGCGTCACCGGGATCGCCTCCGTAGGCGTCACCTTCCCCAGCGTGAGCTTGTTGATCGTCTGCGGCGTCAGGCTCACCGTGCCGTTCAGATCCAGCACTCCGTCCAGCCGGATGCCGCCCTCGAAGCGCATCGCCGCCTCCGGCCTCGTCCACGTGATGGGCCTCTCCAACTGCGCCACCCCGCTCTTGATCTCCACCCCGAACGGCAGGTTCTCGCCCATCGCCATCAAGTCCCCGCTCTTGAGCGCCCTGGCCGCGAAGGGCAGCGCCTTGGCCAGTTGCTCGGAGATCACCGAGAGCACATCTACGCCCAGGAACGTGCTGTCCTCCAGGTTGCCGTTGATGGCCCCCAGCAGCGTCTCCTTCAGCTTCTCCGGCGTGTAGCCCACGCCCTGCAGGTCCACGTTCCCGTTGAACTTGCCCGTCATCACCTTCTTCGGCGTGAGGTCCGCCAGCACCGAGGCCGCGTCCACCTTCTGCATCGTCACCTTCGCCGTGAAGGGACGCTTCTCCGGCAGTGGCCCCAGGTTCACCTGTGTCCCATCCGCCACCACCGTGCCGCCGTAGGCCACCGCGGAGAACTTCTCCACCTTGATCAGGTCATCCACCATCGTGATGTGGGCCACCATGTTGGACAGGTCCGCCCCGCTGTAGCGCAGCGAGGCCACCTCGAACTTCATGTCCCCCCGCATCCCGTTGAAGCGCGCAGGGTCACTCGAAGGAGGCGGCAGCACGCCGGTGTTGCGTGCCATGACCTCCTCGTCCTCCATCAGCAGCGCGTCCGCGTTCAGCCGCTGGCTCTTCATGTCCAGCGCGAACGTGGTCGTCTGCTTCTTCCCCTGGCCCGCCAGCGCGAACGAGGCCTTGCCCCCCACCGTGTCCTCCAGCACGTTCGCCGTGAGCTGGCCGATGTCCACCTTCATCCCCTCCTTCGTGGGCTGGTAGGTGCCCGCGGCCGCCACATCGAGCCGCTGCCCAGGCCCCTTGTTCAGCAGCAGCCCAGGGCGCAGGTCCACCCCGTCCAGGCCTGCCTTCGCGTCGAAGCGCAGCGCCCCACCGCTGGCCGCTGCCCCCGTGAGCCGAGCGGTCAGCCTCATGGGCGCCCCCGCCTCCTTGGAGAGCTGCTCGGGGACGCGCAGCCGAACCGGCGTGAGGTCCACTTCCAGGTTCAGCGCCTGCGCCTCCTGCGTGCCGCTGCCCCTCACCGAGAGCCCCACCGGCCCGGAGATCATCCCGTTGAGCTGCTTCTTCAACGGCGGGTAGTACTCGGCCAGCACCGCGGGATCCAGGTCATGGCTCGTCAGCTCGAAGCCCTCCACCGCGGGCGAGGCCCCCATCATCCCCTTCACCCGGCCCTTGCCGCTGATCCCCGCGGGGCCGAAGTCCAGCTTGAACCGATCCAGCGCCAGATCGCCTGCGTCCAGGTCCGCCTTCACGTCCGTGTCCAGCACCACGTCGAGCGCCTTGCCTCCCTCGGCCCCCGCGAAGCGCAGGCCCAGCGCACGGATGACGCCCTCCAGCCGCGTGGGCCCCTTGCCGCCAGGCACCACGCCGCCCAGCTCCGCCTTCCAGTCCGCCGTCAGCGTGCCCGCCTGGAACCCCACGCTCGGAGGCAGGTATGGCCCCAGAGGCGCCAGATCGATGCTCTCCGCCTTCAGCGTGAGGCGCTCCGGCGTTGGCATCAGCGTGGGTGGCAGAGGCGCGGCCGCCAGCGTCGCGAACAGGTTCTGCTTCTGCGCCAGCACCGCCGCGGCCAACTTCACCTCCAGCGGCTCGCCCACCCGCAGGTCCTTCACCTCGATGTCCAGGTCCGAGATGGCCAGCTCCTGCGCCTTCTCGCCCGAGCGATCCACGAACCGGATGGTGCCATCGGTGAGCGCGGCCCGCTCCACCCGCACGCCCGAGAGGTCCGCGGGCGGCTTCTCCTCGGCAGGCGGCTCCTCGGGCTTCTTCTGCTCCGCCAGCTTGTCCATGAGCCGCTGCACGTTGGTGGTGCCGTCCGGCAACCGGATGACGTTCACCGTCAGGCCCGTCACCTCGGCGTTGAGCACATGGACGTCCTTGCCGCGCGAGCGCAGCAGGGGCATGGCCGCCACCTGCACGTCCAGGTTCTTCAGCTGCGTCAGCGGCAGCTCCTCTCCCTGGGCAGGGCCTACGGTGACGTTGTCTACGTCCACGCCCACGTGCGGGAAGAGCTTCGTGGAGACGTCGCCGATCTCTACCGGCCGCCCGAGCTGCTGCGAGAGTGTGGCCGCCTGAGCGCGGGCCTGCTGCAGCAGGATGGCGTCGAGCCTCCACAGCACGATGGCCACGCCGAGCACCAGCACGGCGATGATGCCCCCAAGCACATAGGGCCAGCGCCTCTTCTTCTGAGCCTCCATCGCTTGCTACCTCCTCCTACAACCAGGCTCTGGACTCCGGCTCGGTCCAGGGTCGCATGTCGGGTCCGGAACCTAACCACCTTCTGGTACTCCTACAGCCCCTGACGTGACAGCGCGCAAAAGACTTCACGCTTGTCGGGGTAATGGGGGGTAGCAGGGATACTCGGCGGGCAACCAGGGCACGCGGTACAGGCCAGGGAATAGGAAGAGGCATAGAGCCTTCCCGAGTGCTGTCGGAAACCCGAGACTGCCTCCTGAGCCATGACTCATCTCCGTACGCTCTGCGCCCTCATCCTCCTGGCTGGACTCTGTGCCTGCGCGCCCCGCGCGAAGGTCCTCCCCGAGTCCGGTCCCGTTGCCATGTCCACGCCCGCTGACGCCGAGTTCGCCCACTTCGCCCGCGAATACCTCGACTGGTACTACGCGCAGCACCCCGTCCGTGCCACGGGCCTGGGCATTCACCGCTACGACAGGGAGCTGCCGGACCTGTCCGCCGAAGCCCACGGGCGTACGGCCCGCGCGCTCCGGGATTGGCTCGCGCGCTTGGAGCGCATCGATCGCTCGGCCCTGACGGGTGAGGCCGTGCTCGATGCGCGCATCCTCGAGAACGCCCTGCGCGCGGATCTGCTGGAGTTCGAGGAGGTGCGGAGCTGGCGCCGCAACCCCATGCTCTACAACAACACCCTCGTCTACGGGCTGTCCTCGCTGTCCTCGCGAGAGTTCGCTCCCTTGGAGGAGCGAGTGCGGAGTCTCCAGGCCCGCATGGCAGGCATCCCGGCTGTCATCGCCGCGGCCAAGGCCAACCTCGCCGATGTGCCGAAGCCGTGGGCCGAGCAAGCCCTGAAGGACACCCGGGGCACGGTGGCCTACCTGCGCGGGGATCTGCTCCAGGCGCTGGAGGCACAGGGCCTGGCCCGCCTGGATGCCCGGCTGCGCGAGGAGTTCGAGGCCGCGAGGAAGAAGGCCGAGGCGGAGGTGGCGGACTTCGCGCGCTGGCTGGAGCAGGAGGTGCTGCCCCAGGCCCGCGGGGACTTCCGGCTGGGCAAGGCGCTCTTCGAGAAGAAGCTGGCGCTGGAGGAGCACGTGGAGCTGTCGGCCGAGCAGCTCCGGGACATCAATGAGGCCGCCATCCGCCACTACCAGGAGTGGCTGGCCCGGGAAGCGGCGCGCATCGATCCCAAGCTGACGCCAGCCCAGGTGATGGAGGCCATCGCGAAGGATCACCCCTCGGCCGAGGAGCTCATCCCGTTGGCGCGGCGGCAGCTCCAGGAGGTGCAGCGCTTCGTGCTCGACAAGGGGCTGGTGACGCTGCCCTCGGAGGCCCTGCCCACTGTGCGTGAGACGCCGCCCTATGCCCGCATGGGCTTTGCCTCCATGGACACCCCCGGCCCCTTCGAGGAGCATGCCACCGAGGCCTTCTACAACATCACCAACGTGGAGCCGGACTGGACGCCCGAGCAGAAGGCCCAGCATCTCACGTACTTCAACCGCGCCGGGCTGCTCGGCATCACCGTGCACGAGGCCATGCCCGGCCACTTCGTCCAGCTGCTGTACGAGGCGCAGATCCCCACCGAGGTTCGCAAGGTGTTCACCCCCGGCTCTCTCGTCGAGGGCTGGGCGCACTATGCCGAGCAGGTGATGGTGGATGAGGGGCTCGGGGGAGGGGATCCGGCCGTGCGGCTCGGACAGCTCCGGCGGGCGCTGCAGCGGCACGCACGCTGGTACGCGGCGCTCGCGCTGCATGTCTTCGGCGAGCCTGTGGAGGCCGTGGCGAAGCGCTACGCGGAGATCGCCTTCTTCGAGCCCTTCCCGGCGCTGCGCGAGGTGCAGCGCGGCACCTTCCATCCCACGTATCTCTATTACGCGCTGGGACGCATGCAGATCCTCAAGCTGCGTGAGGACTACCGCCGCTACCAGGAGGCGCGCGGCCAACCCTTCTCACTGCGCGGCTTCCATGACCGCCTGCTGCGGTTGGGGCTGCCGCTGACGCTGGCGCGGCAGGCGCTGATGCCAGGGGACACAGCGCCGTCGCTCGAATAGCCAGGCGCCGAGCCACGGCTCGGCGTCAGAGCTCGATGACCTTGGGCTTGCCTCGGGGCGACTGGGGCCCCTCCTCGCCGGGCAGCGTGAAGCCCACCGGAGCCGTCACGGGCCCGGCCTCGTACATGTCCAGGTAGAGGATGACGGGCCGCGCCAGCCCCTCGTACGTCACTTCGTACAGGTCCAACAGCCCGAAGCCCATGATGCCGTTGGGCGTCTCGAACTCGCAGCAGCTCCCCAACCGGCGCCACGCGATGGACTGACCCTCGGGGCCGCGCAGCGTCTCCAGGAACGCGTGCTGTCCGTCGGGACCTCCCCCGATGTGGATGGGGTTCTCGGGAGAGAACCCGTAGGAGGCAGGGACGTCCACCGCCTGCTGCCACCCCTCGGAGTATCCCTGGGAGCTGCGCGGCCGGGCCTTGGACGTGGAAGAGCACGCGGCCAAGAGCAGCAGTCCAAGAGCGGCGAGGCGGGTGAGCGGCATCGAGGGCCTCCAGAAGAACACCCCTCAACGCTGGCACAAGTGCCCGGTCTCGCGCACGCCGGACTCGCGAGGGTGGACTTTCGAACCCTCAAGCTCCCGGGTTTCCAACGTTTCTCGTGGCGCCCCTGTCCGCCAGGGATGAGCCCGGGGAGCGTGCTCGTTGGAATTGATGCTGTCCAAGGGGGGCAGACCTATGCCGCTGGAGCGTTCTGACGAGCCCATCACCTCACGCCGGGCCCATGCCTGGCCCCGTGCCGCATGGGGCCTGGTGAGCGCCGCGGCTCTGGCCGCCTGTGGCAGCGTCAGAGGCGAGCTCTGCACCGCGGTGCACACGCGAGTGCTGGAGGAGCTCCGCACCTCGAATGGAGCACCACACCACGTCTCGGATCCCTGGGCGTGTGAGTGGCATGCGCAGCGGCTCCGCAGGCTGGCGGAGGAGCTGCGCGGCCTGAACATCCGCGACACCACGCTGCGCGAGGCTGTCGCTATCTACCGTGTCGAGGTGGAGCACCTCGCCGAGGCCTATGAGCGCATGGCGGCCGCGTACAAGGCCCACCCGGAGCTGCCTCTGGAAGAGGCTCGGCGCGTGCACACGCCCTTGAGCCGCGAGGTGTTGAACCACGCGGCATCCTTGAGCGCCCCACGCATGCAGGTGCAGCGCGCCTGCAGCGGCGGGTGAGGGCGAGGCCGCTCAGGCCGTCCAGTAGTAGCTCCACTTGAGGAGCACTGCGTCCGTGGCGGGGCCGGAGAACAGCCGCCGGGGCAACAGCGTGGCGGGAGGTGCCTCGCCCTCGGGGGCGGGCAGCCCCTGCTGCGAGCGCGTGTAGACGAAGAAGAGCGTGGAGCCCAGCCGGTACTCCCAGCGCAGCACCAGGTTGAGGTTGAGCGCCACGTCGTAGAAGTCGTCGTCCGCCTGGGCCGTGGTGGGCGTCATCGCGGAGAACCGGATGGGGGCGCGCGACGCATCGGACGACGCCTCGAAGAAGGGGCCGTAGAGGCCATAGTCGCTGAAGAGCTGGGCGTAGCCCTGCAGCGTCAGATGCGGGCGCAGCACCCACTGCTGCCGCAGCGTGATGGAGAGGAAGTTGGACTGCAGGTTGCCCAGCAGGAAGCGGTTGTCCCCCAGGTTCTCCACGAAGCGTGGGGCGAACTCGGTGCGGTCCACCGCCATCTCCAGGCGCGTCTCCAGCGCCGGGTGGGGTCGCAGCGAGGCCGTGAGATTCCCACCCCAGCCCCAGCCGCTCGGGGCCGGGCCGCGATCATGGTAGCCCGCGACGAGGAAGCCCATCACCTGGAACGCCCGTTTGCCGTTGCTCTCCCCAATGAGCACGACGAAGCTGGAGCGCTCCTGCTGCAGCGGGATGCCCGTGTCGTCCAGCTCGCGGATGTCATAGCCGCCCGCGTTGACGCCCATCTCGAAGCCGACGTAGTCATAGCTGGGCAGCAGCGCGCCGCCATTGAAGTTCAGCCAGCTCCCCCGATTGACGGCGCGCCCATCCGACGTCCAGCTCGAGCCACCTCCCAGGTTGAGGAAGAACTCCTTGAGCGGCCCGAAGCCGTTGGGCCGTTGGTAGCGCAGCCAGGCGTATGGCGAGTGTTCATTCTGCGTGCGCTGGAAGCCGGTGGCGTTCAGGTCCAGCGTAGGCGTGGAGAAGTCATAGGCCACGTTCCAGCGGAAGCCCTCGCCGCCGAACTTCCCCGCGCGCAGATAGCCGCCAAAGCCGCTGGCCCCCCGGCGCAGCACCGTGCCGTCCGGCAGCGTGCGCTCCGGCAGCCCGCCCACCGTGCGGCTGGCGTCCACCTGCCCCAGCACGCCGTACTCGCTGTTGGACGTCTTGAAGTCGAAGTCTGCCGCCGCCCCCATTCCGCCTCGGGCCACGCACTCCGCCGGTTGCTCCTCCTCGTCCAGCGCGGCCTCCTCCGGGGTGCACCCGCTCACCAGGGGCGTGGCCGCCGCGAAGCTGCCGCCCACCCGCGAGTTCTCTCCCACGGTGCCGCGCGCCACCGCGGCCAGGAAGTTGGTGGGGGGCTGCGGCCCTCCGGGCAGCGAGCTGTTGGGGCCCAGGTGCAGCGGACGGCTGGGGTAGAGCCGCCACTTCCGATCGGGGCGCTCCTCATCCTGCTCCTGCCAGGGCCCGGTGACGAGCGCATCCAGCAACCCCACCTCCACGCCCTTCGTCACCGTGCCCGTGAGCTTCGCCGCGCCGAGGATGGGCGTGTCCAGGCCAATGCGCCGTGAATAGAAGAGCGCCTGCGGCACCTGGCCCGTCTCTCTGCCCACCGCCTGGAAGAGCTCCAGGCCCTGCGTGAAGAAGGGGCGCTTCTCGGGGAAGAAGGCCTCGAAGGTGGACAGGTTGAGGATGAGCTGGTCCGCCTCCACCTGTCCGAAGTCCGGGTTGAAGGTGGCGTTGAGGGCCAGATCGCTGGTGAGCGCCGCCTTCAGGTCCAGCCCCAGATCCAGCGTCGGGTCCATCAGCCGAGGAGAGGGGATGGCGTCGTCCGAGAACTGCGGCCGGAGGACGCCGCGCGTGGCCAGGTACGGCACCAGCTCCACCGCGCGCTGGGGCTTGAGCCCCTCCAGTCCCGTGAGGTGCCCCAGCCGCGAGACGGTCACATTGCTGGTGCGCGGGTTGTCCACGGACTCGATCTCCTCGTTGAGGTGGGCGATCTGCCTGCGCACGGAGAAGCCCCACGTCTGCACCGCAGCCTCGGGGAAGCGCAGCACGGACAGAGGGATGGCGAACTCGGCCACCCAGCCATCCGCCACGCTGCTCGTGGCTCCGTCCCACACCCCATCCCAGTCGGTGGTGTAGTTGCGATCGTCGTAGAAGAGCCCGTCCGAGTGCACGCCGCCCGCGCTCAAGGTGAAGGCGTACGCGGTGCGGTGATCATGCGTGGAGTCGATGATGAGCTGCACCGTGTCCGTGGTGAGGAGGGTGTCGCGGCGGCCCAGGCGGCGGTCGATGAGCGCTGGCCTCGAGTCATGGGAGATGACGCCGAAGTAGACCCGGTCCGAGTCATAGAGGATGCGCACCTCGGTGCGCTCGCTGGGGGCTGCACCGGCCGTGGGGAAGCGCTGCACGAAGGCGTCGAAGACGGGAGCCTCGGCCCAGGCGGGCTCGTCCAGCTTCCCATCCACGCGGATGTCTCCGCGCGCCGGAGCCGCCTGGATGAACTGGTTCCGGCCGGGCCCCTCTACCGCCGCGGTGGCTGCCATGGCGCACAGCAGCACGGAGAGCCCCAGCCCATGACGCAGCATTCCAGAACCCCTGTGACTCACGTCTTCCCCCCCCTGGCGGCGCGCGGGCCTGACGGGTGCGGCCCGCAGAACGTGCGAGCGCGCTATCCATTTCACGGTTTCTTCCGCGCGTCACCCCTCCTTTGCCACCCGAGAGGGAGCGCATGAAGGCACCACGGGCCGCAACCTTGGGAATGGGCCAGGAGAGCCTGCACGCCTGGTC